>Ga0114996_10001923_pt1 | contig 27397 bp, 20 predicted proteins | sample ArcticOcean_MG_C_4_FD_87039 | JGI IMG/M metagenome (GOLD analysis project Ga0114996, IMG submission 87039) | Marine microbial communities from western Arctic Ocean - ArcticOcean_MG_CB4_134 | ecosystem: Environmental > Aquatic > Marine > Oceanic | place: Arctic Ocean: Canada Basin | collected... | reverse complement strand
TTGTACAGGTTTTACAACCGATCTCACGGGCATTGGGTATGAATGCAACCTCTCCAGTTTTGTTGGAGGATCATCGACCGGGTGGCTCCAAACCTGATGGTCTATTCAGCAGGGCGAGACATTCAGTCTCACGCTCTTGATACACGACACTGCGGACGGGCAACATGATTCATCGGTGATCATCGACAACTTCCATTGGGAAAGCGGGGGCACCAACGCCGAAGTGGTCAAGATCGGTTCCGAGTCGAAGGAAGAAGTCCCTTAGTTTTCCGGCATGCCCGCGTCCAACCACGCTTGCAAGATCTGTCTTTCCTCGGCGGTCACCGGAGCCCCCGTGGGTGGCATCACCGTACCTTCACAGGTGGGATCACCGTTGGTTTTGAGAACAATCGCAGTCCCGATGGTGGTATCGGCACACATCAAGCTAGGTTGAAAAACCACCGCGTAATCGTCCAGAACCAATCCCCCCGAGTTCGCGCCCAACAAGTGGCAGTCCTTGCAGTACGTGAAGAGGATGGGACGGATGTCGTCCTTCCATGTGGGCACGTTCGGATTGACACCGTCCGAAGGCACAACCGTGTCCCCGCCATCGGCATCGTTCGGCGAGACCACATCCTCACCCGGTCCAGGCCCGGGAGTTTCGGGTCGCAAATCCACCAACGAACTGCCGCCCATGGCATCATAAGAGGTCTCCACATCCAGGCCATACGCAAGCACTAGAACGGGCTGCGTGGCCTCAAGTCGGTGAAACCCTGGCTGGACGTGCTGTGAGACTGTCTTGTAGCCAGCGCCGAGCGCCACGAAACTGTGGGGAAGAATGGGCTCCCCATCGAGCAGGACCGATGCGTCCGTTGGCGCGGCGATGTCGATCCAGTTGTCCTTGAATCCCACCGGCGTCATCCACACGTGGCTGTCACTGTACTGTTCCATGGGAGGTAACACTGACAACGAAGGATCGTCCAGCGGTTTGCATGTGCCTGTCTCCTCGCCAGCACTGAGGTCACATCGGTGTGCACTGGGACAGTCCGCATCCTCAATACACCCTGGAGGGACACAAATGGCCCCGTCGAACCACTGGGTCTCGGGAGAATAGAGTTGGCTCGACAAACAACGATACGAGTCGAGGCTACAGGTGTGAAGCGGCATGCAACTCCACTGGCAACTGGAGGACCCCTCGTACGCAGAGACACAGGATGCACCGTCGGGACACAAGGTCTCGTCATCGCATGAAGGCGGATCGCAAATAGCCTGCCCCACCAACAGCCCACACTGTGCGCCGGGCTCTGAACAAGTCAGTCCCGTTTGACAGACCTCAAAACACACGGGAAGGCCTGAGCCCTCCACACAGGTGGCACCGACCGCACACGGACCATATCCCGGTCCGCATCGATTTCGGCGACAGGTTCCGGTACCGCTCACACCCGATGTGCTAAACGCATTCTCGTGGCACGAATAAACCGACGCGGGACAATCACTTGGACCCACTGTACACGTGTCGTAGCATCGACCCGACCCTGCCGAGTTGCCCCCAAAACAGCGTTGCCCGGAGGGGCATTGAACGTCACTGTTGCAGTATACGCCTGTCGCCGTTACTTCGTTCGACGACGCGAGAATCCGAGCCACTTGGATGGGTTGGGACCCCGTCACCACAAACGACTCATCCGCCGACAGCTCAACCCACTCCCCACGATTGAGCGTGACAGGAACTGATACACTGGGATCAAACGTGACCGTTGTGTCGTCCACCGAGGCCACAACACGCCAATAATCCGGTGCCTCACCCCGCGCTTTGGAGCGAGGTGCCACAACCACCGAACCCCACGTCGCTGTAGGAAACAGTTGATGCGCCATATGATCCGCACAGCACGCCCCACCTGAACGGGACAACACGCTGCCCGCAAAGGCGGTCACGGGTTGAGATGTCCAGATCTCCGTTCCGGTCAAATCCACATCGGTCGACGCGCCCCGCAGATTGATCAACTCCCCTTGGCTCAATGTCACCGTGTAGATCGTTCCGGGCGACATGGCTGTTAAACCGCCCCCCGGCGCGGTCGGACCCGTAGGCCGAACACTCACCTCGGTGTTGTCCTCAAACGCCACGACAGTCACAAACCCATTGGAGCGCCCCGTCACCGCCACAAACTCCGTACTCGCAGCAGTCCGTGGCAACAGACGGGTCATGTCCGCCGAACCCACATCCACTGCATTGGCACTTGGGCTGATTTGATAGGCCACAAAAGGACGGGAACCTCGCACCTCGTAGGGATACAACCCCTTGAGCGTTCCGACCACATCCCGATTCGGTAAAGGAAGAGCCTGCACAGCGCCGGGACCGATGTCGATCGTGTACTCCGGCATGACCTCCCCACCCAGGGTCAAATGCACCGAAATGGACAATAAATCGGTGGCGCTTGGATTGGTAATCAAAACGCCAAGACCATCCTCTTGGCTTGCGCCATTCTCCAGATCCACCGCGGCATACTGACAGCCTAGGCCCGTGGTTTCGGCGGCCTTCATCGAACACGGATCGAGACACTCCCCTTGAATACAATCCTGCCCCACGGGGCAATCGGCCAACGCGTCCACACACGAGGAGACGGGTGGCAAAGGATCCGTCAATGGGGTGTCGGACGGCCCCACATCGACGGTCCCGTCCACTGAGACGTCGTTGGTCTCGGTTGCATCAACGGCGTCGGGCGGCAGCGGCGTTGTGGACGAACTCCCGCAAGCGACATAACACAGGCCGAAGACTAGCAAGAGCCCGGCTCTCAGGGGTGGGGGGTATCGATACATGCCTACCAAGCCTGCCTAAACGGACGGGAAATCGCAACTCGCTGTGGCAATATGGTTCTGCCGCTGCGGGAGCACTGAGCCAGAATAACCATTGTGATTTTGCTCATTTTGACCTATAATTGCCCCGCTGTAGATTAGGGGAGGGATGAACGATGACGCACGCAGTACGCTGTTTTTTGGTGCTCCTGTTGAGCTTTGCCTTTTTGGCATGTGATCCGGGCAACGACCCATTGTATGACAATCAAAATCTCGGGGAAAAGACAAACAACACCCCGGTCGGGACCATCCCGACGCCAGCGGATCCCAATCCGACCACGCCAGAAAAGCCCTCCGAAATCACCATGCCGACCGGCGAATCCATGACGTCTAATGACGACTACGTGGCACCGGAAAACGATCCGACAAACAATCCCCAGTCGGACACACCCGATGAGCCAGGAACCGACGATCCGGCGGGCACCATCGGCGACGATATCGACACTATCCCCAATGACGGTTGGCTGGATCCCTCCGAACCGGAAGTGTGGGCTGTCAACCCGGGCCTCGACCCCTACCCCAACACGTTGCCCGAGCTGCCCGTCGCGATGGACAATCCGACCTACCAACCGTGGACAAGTGGCCGACAATTGGTCGTACACGAGGACCAGATCTTTGTGGCCAGCATCGAGGCCAACAGCGTGGTCGTCCTGGACCGTTCCAGCGGGAAAGTACAGCGTATCATCGCGGTGGGATCGCGACCGGAACAGATCGTAGTAGCACCCGATGGCACTGCATTTGCCACCATTCGACACGGCGAAAGCGTCGTCAAGATTGCCTCCAATGCCACTCAAATATCCAATCTGGTCAAGGTGGGCGTAGAGCCCTATGGTTTGGCGCTCTCTCCGGACGCCACAACACTCTATGTCACCATCTCCGGCGAAGACAAACTGGTTGCCCTCGATGCAGACACCCTGACGCCGATCGGATCGTTCAATACGCTGGAACGACCCCGGTCCGTGACGGTGAATCCGAATGGCGATGTGTATATTTCCCAGCAATTTGGTTCCGTGTTGATGGTGGAAACCGACTCCATAGGAGCGCCCGTCACCAAGACACCGCTCGCTCTCCGAAAAGGAAACCCCGCGGATTTCGTCGTGCACGCAGACAAACACACCACCAACGTCCCTACCCGGGTCATTGGATCCACCGTGCATCCCGAAACAGGCGCTGTGTATGTCACCCACGTCCACGCGCAACCGGGTAGTCACGCTCAGTCCATTTCGGACTTGTTATCGACACCACCTGTGACCACCACGGAGTGTGAAGACAAGTGCACGCAGAGTTGTCACAACAAGGGTGGATACGGTGGCGGTACGGTCTGCAACACATCTTGCGTGACCAATTGCGTCGACAAAGTGCTCACCTTCCCCCATTTGATTCGACCCATAGAGGCGTCTGTCACCGGATTTGCCATGGGTGAATCGGAACACATGCCCGTTGAGGCCTGTGCCCCCGTGAAAGACATCACGACTGGCGAGCCCATGACTGCGCTGATCGATAAACCCTGGGACATTAGCCATCATCCCACACACAGCCTGGCGTTTGTAGTCGGCCAAGGTACAGACAACCTGCTGGTGCTCAACACCAACTCGGTCGATCCCATGCGCTCCACGGTCGCGGAAATCAAGGTCGGTCATGCACCCACAGCGGTTGGCTTCTCCGCCGATGGCCAGTTCGCCTATGTGAAAAACGGGCAGAGCTTTACGGTCAGCGAGATTGACTTGACCCCATTGTTCTCCATGGATGCGATCAATCCCGGCAACGCACCGAATCCCGGGTTTGGTTTCAGTCAATTCCCATCGGGTGCCACGTTGACAAAACCCATCAAATTGGCCCATCAGCGCGAGGTTTCCTACGGCGTCGATCCCTTGGCTGAAACCGAGCAATTGGGGCGTCGCATATTTACCTTTGCACGCTTTAATGGTCTGGCCGCCAACGGGTTCTTCTCCTGTGCGACCTGTCACTTTGAAGGAACCGAAGATCACCTGGTTTGGTTCGTAGGCGATGGCCCACGACAAACCCCCATCCTGGCGGGACGGTTGGCGGGAACCGAACCCTTCAACTGGATCGGATCGGCACCCACACTCACGAAGAACTTCCAGAACACGGTCACACGCATGGGAGGAAATGGCCTCACTGACGACCAAATGTTTGCCCTGGAAGCGTTCCTCTACGAAGACGAGCATGGGCTGGTACCGCCACCCAATCCCCATGCACCCAAGAACGGGGAGTTGTCCGCCAGCGCGCAAGAGGGCAAAAAACTCTTCTACGATCCCGATGTGGGGTGTTCCAAATGCCACGAAGGCGACACCTTCCAGGACGGAAAGACGTGGGACGTGGGTACCTTCACTGAGTTGGAAGTCGCCATCCAAGACGTCAAAGAGGAGCAAGATGCCCTCAAACTCAATACACCCTCACTCATCGACGTCTACTATTCGGCGCCCTATTTCCATGACGGGAGCGCGGCCACACTGTTTGACGTCCTCAACAAGACGTCCGAGTCCATGGGCATGACCATCACGTTGACCGGTCAGCAGCAAATAGACATGGTCAACTACCTGCTTACGCTCTAAACACGACGTATTTACCGAGTCGTTTTCACGCCTGTGGGCTGATTTTTCGGCCAGTTGGGGTTGGTCAATGCATCGGGAGCGATCACGGTTTTGTAGGGCGCTCCAACAGGCACGAGGACGTTGCGCATCTTCTCGATTTCGTCGAGCGTCAACGGCCTTGATTCGATGGGATCGGGGTGGCCCACCACAACCAATGGCTTACCCTCATGCGTTTGAATCGCATCCAATTGGTACACGGTGGTGTCGGTCACCGGATCACACGAGTCGTCCGCGTTGGTCACATCACACGCCTGTTGTGGAAATCGCTGGCTCCCAAACCCAAAGGTAATGTCCAATAGCACTTGATTGTCAGGTTGGCTGGGATCGCCCACGGAATGGCAACGATCACACGCCATGAATTGACTCCGTGCGCGGGTGGTGTGCGGATTGAACGTCCGTTGACCAAAACCGGCGACAGTACGACCATCGTCAAACGTGAACGAACGCGGCTTGGTGGCAAAGAGCGTCTTGCTCACCGTCTCGCCACGCTCCTGGGTCGCCTCCTCATCCACCCCCACCAAGGTCATGAAAAAACGCTCTGCGGGCATACTGGGTGCCATCAATCCGTCCGTGTTTCGCATGAGCACCAAATCGTTCAGCTGAATCCACCGACGGCTTCCAGTCGGTTTGCCAGGAGCCAGAGCACCGGTGGTTTGGTAGTTCTTCTCTTTGGTCAAATCGATCTCGACATGGCATCCATAACAGCTGGGCATCCAGCCCGCATGGCAGGTGTAACACTCCATGGTGTCCGTGTGACTGAAGCCCTGTTCATTGACACCCATGGCCAGCTTCCCAGCTGCGCTGAACTTCGGATTGCCGACCGTAACCACATCCTTGGTCTGCGTCACCTCCAAGAGCTTGTTGGTCACTTTGGTGCGCAACATCAACTTTCCGTCGATGGTTTCCAAGTTGTTCCGGGTGGGATCCGGCTGGGCATATTCTCGGACCGTGCCATGGCAATCCGTGCATTCACTTTGCACCGCACATTGAGTGTCCGAATGCAGATGCCCATCACCGTGGACATCCACAGTGGTGTGGCAGTCCACACAATGCATACCCGCTTCAAAATGAACATCCATGGGGGTCTCATCCCACTCGTTGGTCGTGTCTTCGTCTGTGATGTAGTAGTTGGCGTCGTGGCCGTGCAGACCCAGTCCCAACACATCGACATTCGGTGGATTTAACCCGGCACCGGCGGATTCTCGATATCCTTGGAACGAGATGCCAATCCGTCCGCCCCGGTAATGACAATGTACGCACTGGTCCACCGGCGGCGCCGTCTTGAGTTCATGGGTGATGGGGTGAGGGACCGTTTGTTTGTTCACCCAAGGATCCAAACTGCGACTCAATCCATCATCGGCATACACCATGTGACAGGCAGAACACCCAGACGATCGAAAATCCCCAGGAAACTTGTTTTCGCCAAAATCGTTGAGATGACAACGAAAACAACTTTTGACCATGTACTGCTCCTGCGCATTGGCCACCGTTGGGGCCGTACTCACGTCGGTGGAGCTCTGGTCGATGGGCGGTGGATTGTATTGGGTCAACTCTTCCACCGCACACGTAATGTCCGGGTCTGGGTTGGGATCGAGCAAGTCTACCGCGCCAAATTCACCGGCCGGATACTCTGTGATCCCTGCGCGATATCGCGCCACGGTGATCTCACCGGACGTGTGGGCCATGGTCGACCGAGGCACATTGTCCACAATCGTGGAGTGGCATCCTCCAAATTCGCCGGCCTTCGCGGATCCACCGCCGCAGGTGTAGTTGGCCACGCGGAAGTCACCTGGATTGACGAAACGAAGATACTCCTGGTCGATGTTGTCGAGTTGAGCGCTGGACAGATTGCGAATGTAGGCCTCCCCGGAGCCGGGGCCCACGTGCGCTCGAGTCTGATCGTACACCCAGCCCGTGTCGCATTGCTTTCCACCCGATGTCTCTACAATGGTTCCATCGCAAATCCAGGGATGGCCCCCGTGGCAATCCGTACACTCCAGCGCTACCCAAGGATGAATGTCTTCGATGCCTTCGGCCTTCCCCGCCTTATTCAATGGCTGATGACACACCTCGCAATTGGAGCGATGCAGCACGACCTCTTCGATGCGCCCAGAGCACGCACTCAACAATCCCAACACCACAACGATTCGGCAGAGAGTGTTCATGCTTCGGAGATGACCACCTGCACAACCGCAGATTCAGTTCGTCCCTCGCCATCGGTCACCGTGCAACGAATCGTCGCCTCCTGCCCATAGAGATCGGAGATATCTTGCTCTTCGAAAGGAGGCTCATGCGTCACGGGAAGGGGGAAAAACGCAATCTCCAAGAACCCGTCGGTCGCCAAATAAAACTGCTGCTTTGCGGCCACCTTCCCCAGCTGCTCCCCTCCAGATGTCACCAGATCACAGGCAATGGTGGCTGGAGACCCGATGCCTTGGGTTCGCACCGCGGGCATGGTCCACGTTCCACCTTGAAGGCCGTACCCCACCGGACAGTCCCCACCGACTTGGAGCGGCCGGTAGAGTTGCTCTTCGTAATAGCCCAACTCCACATAGGGATCGCCTTCGACTGCGGCGATCGCATAACCATCCGCCAGTTGAATGGGCGGATCCACAAATAGTTGTTCCACCGACGTGTCGCAGGCCAACAACCCCAAGAAAACCCACAACACTCTTTTTCGTACGAACATCCTCTCTGAAAGGTATGCACTGAGAGGAGCATCTTCAAGGTTTTGCCCCTTCTTTATGCACTGTATGCTGAATGCTTCATAAAACAACGTTCGGTTTCCCTTGACGAAAGAGACGACACCCGTACACTGCCGCCTCATTATGGGAGGTGCTATGAATACGACACTCAATCGACTGTGCATGTTGGCCATCGCGATTTCATTGACCGCATGCGACAAGCCCCAGAACACCAAAGCCGATCCGAACGCTCCAACGGCAAATACGGAAAATGCCACGGCTGCTCTTGAAAAGGCACCCATCGAGAAGGCAGAAGAAGCGCCCCAAAACGCCCCGGGTACTGCCACGAACGTGGTCACGACCGCCGCGAGCACTGGCCAGGAAAAGCCAGGCTGTGTGTATGGAAACGCCGTAGCCGCCGCAGAGAACGCCGCTGACAACAAAGCCCCTTCTGGCGAACAAGCCCAAGGTTGCGGTACAGCGCCGACCAACAAACCCGCCGTCGTTGCGGACAAAGTCCAGGCCGCCACGGGTCACCCCCAAGGATGTGGCAATCTCCCAGCCGCCAAGCCGGTTGTTGCGAACCAAAAGACGCATTACGGCAACCCCTTCGTCCAAACGGGCAGCGCGCCCATCCCAGTGGACAAGTTGATCGCCTCGTCCGGTGACTTTACGAACACGGATGTGCTCGTAGCGGGCCGCATCAACAAGGTCTGCAAGAAGAAGGGATGCTGGTTTGTCCTCCAGGGAGTTGGCGACGGTACAGACTTTGTGCGTGTCACCATGAAACACAGCTTCTTCGTTCCCACCGACTGCGAAGGCAAATCGGTTGAGGTTGAAGGCAAGTTCCGCAGTGTTTCGCTACCGGAAGCGGCCCGTAAGCATTTGGCCGAAGACGGTGGTGAAGATCCCAGCAAAGTGAAAGGCAGCGCCGTGGAATTGACTCTGGTCGCCACCGGCGTCTCCATTCAAGGCTGAGCCCGACGCTCCGAGAGCGTTTTCAGCACCGCCCCGTCACCCTAGGGCTCTTAATGCTCACCGGCGCGTGCGCTGGCTTGGTGTGGGCAAGCGGGGCCTTTCCGAGTCAAGACGGCCCCAGCCACTCCTACAACGCCTGGATCCTTCTCCAGTATGGGCTGGACACTAATGTGTACAGCCAATTCTATGATGTCTCTCTCCAGCCCACGACCAATTGGTTGGGCGGTATACTGCTGACCGCATTGGGTCAGCTGGCGCCCATGCCCATCGCCGAGAAGATTTTGATCACCTTGACACTGGTCCTCTTTGTCAGCGGCGGGGCCATGCTCCTGGGCGGGGATCGCGAGGACTTGCCCCCCGTTGCACTGATTCTCCCGGCTTTGGCGTTTAACTATCCCCTGCACATGGGGTTTTTCAGCTTCTGTCTGGGTTTGGCCCTTGTGCCGTGGGCGTGGACCTTGGCAGGGCGGAGCATTCGGTCGTCGGGATGGCAAGTGCCGGTGGCTTTGGGCATGGTGGTGCTGATGGCCTACTTGGCCCACTTGGTGGCTGCACTCATGGCCTTGGCGGGTGTGTTTGTCATTGGCGGTAGCAGTGTCCTTCGAGAGCGCCGATTTCGCCGATTTCGGTATGGGTTCCTGGCTGTGTTGCCCACCGTCTGCCTTCTGGCCTCGTATCTCAGCCGCATGCCCAAGGACAGCGCCGTATTCTGGGAGATGGACACATTGGTCGAGAACTTGGTCACCCTCCGGAGCATCGCGTCTTACATCGGACCTCAGGAGTGGATCGCCATGGGAATAGGGGCGTGCATCCTATTCTTGGCCCTCTTCCAAGCCTGGAATCGTGCGCCCGGCCAACGCATCTGGTGGGTGCTCGCCGCGCTCGGTGTCCTCCTCTATGCAGCGCTTCCCGATGGGAGCCAAGGCCATTGGTTCCTGAGCGAACGATTAAGCCTCTTGCCCTGGCTGGCGCTGCTGCCTCTCTGCCACGTCGTCCGGGCGAGAAACCTTCAGATTGCCCTATTTGGAGGGCTCTGTGCTGCGTTTCTGGTGACCGCGGGCTTGCACCAAACCCCCCTGGACAAGGAGCTCCAATCGCTGGATTCGTTGGCCAGTCATGTGGAGCCGGACAGCATGATGGTGTCACTCTCGTTTAACCGACGAGCGCCGGCACCCGCGCGTGCACGAGTTTTTCTGCACGCAGTCGATCGAATCGCCGTGGCCCGAAACGCCATAGACATTGGCAACTACGAAGCCCAAACCAACCACTTTCAGACTCGAATCAAGCCCATGATGCGCTGGCCCAATTACAATCAACTCGAAGGCGCCGCCGAGCAGGTCAATCCCGAACTGTTGTTTGGCTCAGCACGCTATGTGCTAACGGTCGATCTCGATACGCACGCGCCAGATTATCGCGGGCAACTCGAAACATTTTATGGAGAGATCCGTCATTCGGGCCGGTTTCGACTCTTCAAACGCCACGCTCAGCGGCTCGATTCCACACCACCCTCGCTGCCCGAACCCAGTGACGCCGGGAGCGCTCCACCCGAAACCAAGTGACGGACGTAGTGCACCAAAGCCCAACGGTCTTTGGCGGACAAGGCATCCACCCATGAGGGCATCGCCGTACCCGGTACACCCACAGAGATAACGCGATACAAGCGAACCGGATCGGTTCCAACCAGCAAAGGATCCCCTTGGAAATCCGGCGGAGTGATGGGGCCGAAGACCGACTGCACTCGGGTTGGGGAGCCCAGCGCCGGTCGAACGTCGGTCGGATCTTGTCGGGCCGCCAGCCCCGCCTGAAGAGCCGATCGAGCGACATAGGCTGGGTGACACGTCCAGCATTTGGCCTGAAGGTGATACACATCATGTCCCCGCTGCAACGCACCCGCCTCATTCTGGTGCCACGGATTGGCGGGTACGGCGATTGCCGTGCCCGTTGATTCTTCTCGCCAGCGCGGCGCCAAGGTCTTGATGTATTGAACGACCGCATCCAGATCCGACGATTGGATGGTGGGAAATGCGGGCATGACCAGCCCACGTCCCAACCCGAACTGTAGCGTACGTTTTAGATCGTCATCTGTGGGCAAACCGCCACCGGACACCGATAAAAACTTGTACACACCCAACGTCAGGTCGGTGGCCGGTCGCTTTCCGCGCATGGCCGTGGTCCGACCATTGCCCCGACTGCCGTGGCAGCGCGCGCAATACTGTCGATAGACATCGCCACCTTGGTTCAAGACGGAAGGTGCCACTTCGATGCCGCCGAGCATCATGGGTTTGTCAAACGAATCCGTTCGACACCCCCAACCGACTACGATCAACAGTACAAAGCCGATTCCTGCGGTTCTCACAGAGGCTCCCGACTCAGATCCTTGGCCTGATGAAACACCCGATCGATTTCCCACCGGTCGGTGCCATAAAATCCGCGGCAGCGACCCTTGGAGTCCACGAGGACCAACCCGAACTCCCACACGGGATCGGCCGTCCGATCACCCATGGTGGCCAATGCTCTCACCATCTCCCGAAGGATCGACTCCGGTCCAGTCACAAACGTCCATCTTTTCGGGTCCACCGCTTCGGTTTCCATCCATTCCCGATAGTGTTCGACCACACCCTCGTCGCCCACCACGAAGGTCACCAAGTGAACAGGTAGCGCTCCGTACACACCCTTCTCAAAGCCATCTTGAAGCTTCTTCATGCCCGCGAACGCCACATCGCAATCCCCGGTGCACTCGCCACTCACGAAATGTGCGATGTAGGGGTGCCCCGCAAAATCCTTGTTGATCACGGACGCCCCCGCGAGGGTCGATAATGAAAACGAAGGGGCGGGCGCAATCACCGGTGGAGGCTCCGGGACGTAGCGTGTACAGTTCCGCGCGAGAGACACAAAAAGAAGGCCGCTCAAGCCCGCCCACAGCCAAGGATTGCGTAACAAGCGCTTCCAACCGGTGGTCGATGGAGCGGGAGGTGCGCCGGATCCATCCTCCGTCACGCAGCACGTCCCCCTTGGCGTCGACTGATCACCGCCGCAAACACCACACCGGCTACCGAAAGGACCAGGAGTACCAAGAGCGGCGTTAACGCGCCCCCACTCCCTTCCAGACCCGAGCGAAGGGCCGTCACCGAATAGGTCATGGGATTGAACTGCATGACTGTGCTGAGCACACCCTCACCCGCGGGAAACATGGCTCCCGACAAAACCCACAGTGGGATCAAAACCACGCTCATTAGAGCGTGGTACGCCTGGGTGGAGTGAAGAAGCCACGCCATCACAAAACAAATGCTGGTCATGAACACACAACTCAACACGACAGCCGCAGCCACAACGCCCCAAGACACCGCCGCGAAGGGATATCCGGTCCAGGGGGAGAGCGCGAGAAAAAGTCCGGCTTGAAGAATGGCAATGCTGGTCACACCGGCAATCTTGCCGAGGACCAAGCTGGACCGAGAGCCCGGGGCCACCAATACCCCCTGCAAGAACCCACTTTGACGATCTTCGATCAACGCAATGGTGCCAAAAATCGAGGTGAACAAGAGGATCATGACCAGCACACCCGGAAAGAAGAAGGTCAGGTAGCTCTGCTGTTGCCCTTCGATCTGAAAGTTGTCGGCCATGCCACTGCCGATCAGAAACCAGAAGAGCAGCGGCTGAAGCACCACCCCGAACCAACGGGAGCGTTCTCGCTGGAGACGAAGCATGTCTCGACGCCATAAGGTCCACACCATGGCGAGCTCCGCACGCATCGCAGAAGGCCGATTTACAACGTCTTGCCCCGATATCGCGCGAGAGGCATTGGGCTCGTTATTGGATGATTCAGCGACGTTCATGGATTGACTCATGTTTGCTGCCCTCCCTCTTCCGTGAGGGCATGACCTGTGATCTTCAAGAACACGTCCGCAAGACTGGGACGGCGCAACTCCACAGCAGTCAGTCGCTCCGCACCGATTCGTTCTACAAGCTTGGGCACCCACTCATGGCCACGATCACATTCCACAAACACCTGATCACCCACATGGTGGCAAGACAATCCATGCTCCGTCTGCACAAGGCCGAGCACGGTTTCAGGCTCGGGTCCAGAGAGCACAATCAAGTCGTCCGAAATCCGCTCCCGCAAGCGGTTGGGCGAGTCCAATTCGACGATCGTCCCCCCATCCAGAATAGCGATGCGATCACATCGTTCGGCCTCATCCGACCGATGGGTGGCCACCAACACCGAAACCTGGCTCGAAACGCGCATGTCATTGAGCCGATCCCAGGTGGCACGAAACGCCGCTTCGTCGAGCCCCGAAGTGGGCTCGTCCATGAGCAACAACCGTGGTCGGTGGAGCAACGCACGGGCCAAATCCAAGCGACGTTTCAGCCCGCCCGACAGCGTGCCCGCCAGCTCTTTGGCTCGGTCCGCCAAATCCGCCAGGGCCAACTGCTCTTGGATGCGGGGACGAGCGACTGCACTGGGCATGCCGTGCAAAGACGCCGCCAACTCCAGGTTCTCAAGACAGGACAGACGGTCGTCGATGGCCGGACTTTGAAACACAACGCCCAACTCCGAACGCAGCCGCCGATCGGGCTTGACGATGGTGCGTCCGTCCACAATCACCTGACCACGAGGACAGGGCAACAGCCCTGCAACCATCGCAATCGCCGTCGATTTTCCGCTCCCATTTCGTCCCAAGATCCCAACCACTTCCCCCGGGCTCACAGACAGGGTCAGATCGGACAACACCACACGCGTGCCATAGGAAAATCCCAATTGAATCAGCTGAAGAAGCGGTTGGACGTCAGTGTGCTCGTTGATGGGTGCGCTCATAGGATCACCCCGTCGAGCACGAGCGCAAGATATAGAACGGGTAGATAGACCAGTGAGGCCCGAAACACGCCGCGAGCCCATGGGATCGTGTCTTGTGTTCGAGCACCTCGCACGCACGCGACCAGAAACCAAACGCTGACGGCCAAGGCCGCCGCGCCGTAGATCCACCCGGCCGATCCGAGGGACACGAGCGATAAACACAGTGGAATCAATAATGTGGCGTACACGACCATTTGAAGCTTGGCGATACGCTCCCCAAAGACCACGGGAACCGTCTGAATCCCGGCCCGCTGATAATCCTCATGGCTGTACAACGCGATGGCGAGAAAGTGGGGAATCTGCCACACCAGCAAGATGGCAAAGAGTGCAAAGCCTGGCAGCTCAAATCCCTGCGTCACGGCGACCCAGCCCATCAAGGGCGGTGCCGCACCGGGAATCGCACCGATGACCAACGCCAACGATGTATGTCGTTTGAGCGGGGTATAGACGAGCACATAAATGGCCAAGGCCAACGCCCCCAACATGGCGGTCATCACGCCACCGTACCGCCACGTGATCCACGTCCCGACAATGCCCAGTACCACACCAAACAAGCTGGCTGGCTTCGGACCTATTCTCCCGGTAGGCAGAGGACGGCTCATCGTACGTCGCATCAGGCCATCCACATCTCGTTCCAAGACCATATTGAACGTGTTGGCCGAGGCAACCACGAGCGTCACCCCCACGAGCGTCATGGCCAAAGCAAACCAATCGACGACCAGCGGCGCTTGGGCACCTTGCAGCGCCAACCACATCCCCATGGCCGCCATCAGAATGTTCAAAAAGAGAATGCTGGGCTTGGATAGCAGAGCGAAATCACGGATGAACGAGCGCACATTCATGATGTCGCCTCCTGGAGATGGCCTCTGGACATGGAGGGTGTTTCCACCGCATCCACCGCGTGTTCGGCTGCCTGTCGGCGTGGGCTCAGTGCCAAGTAGATCACCACGAGATCGGCCAACATCAACGAACCGACGCCCATGTGGGCCACCACTTCAATCACTCCGATCGTGCTTTGAACGGTCATCACGCCCAACACGATCTGAATGAGCAAAAGCCACGGGGCCAGGAACGCAGCGAAAAACGCCACGCGCCGTTCGTTTCGAAGTCCATGCCAGGCCGCGCTGGCCGCAGCCACGAGTACCAGCGCCGTCACCACGAGTGAGCCATAGCGATGCAGCATGTGGATCTGGCCCAATCCATGTGCGGGCCAAGCGGCGCCCAAACACCAGGGGATGTCGGTGCCGCACGCAAGGGCTGAACCGGAATGCCGGATGAGGCCACCCAACAAAATTTGAATGTACAAGCCGCCTACAGCCCACGCGATCCAGCAGCGTGGGATCGGCTGTCCTTCGTCTACCTTCTCCGACACCGCAACCGGGCGAAGCCGATGGGTCAACACCATCAGGTACACAAAGAAGAACATGGACAAGGCCAGGTGCATCATCGACACCGCCGGAGGAAGCTTCATCAGTACCGTAATGCCACCCAAAACCCCTTGTAGGATGACAAGGCCCAATGCACCAAAACCCAGGCGAACCAACAAGCGTTCGTGCCGGTGTGTTCGCCAGATGACCACCGACAAGACCAGTGTGAGGAACCCCACAAACGTGGCGACCGCACGATGGGTGTGCTCAAACTCCACCCCACCGGTCATCTCCGGAAAAAACGAGCCGTAGCAGGTGGGCCAATCGGGGCAAGCCAACGACGATCCCGTCGGATTCACGGTGCCGCCGACCACCAAAAGCACAAAAGTGGCGATCGTCGTCGCCAACGCCAGTCGATAGGCGGTCACGCCGGCCCCCTTCCGCTGGCGAAGCAGGCGTCTTCTAGAGGCTGGCAATACGTTTTCGTCATGAACCCTTTGTACATTCGAGACACGTGCAAAAGACCGCGTTTTCGGCCTCCGCGCTGGGCGCGGAGTCTAGTCCTGGCGTTCCCAATCGGTCAAGCGGAAAGGGCGTTCTGGCCGGCTTTGGTCACAAAGTGGGATGCTAGGCAAGTCCGTGAAGGGGCCGCAAAGGCCCCCGATTAGAATGGAAGACCGTTGTTCATTCCGGAGATGTAATACACACCCAAACACATCTCATCGGTGGATCCCTCGCCCCAATTAATGTCCATTGGCACGAGTTGCTCACCGTCTATCCAGGGTTGATTCGCCGGGGAGTTGTCCCAATGACACTCCAGGCCCAATTTGTCGCCCGGATTAAACACCGTCGTCTTGCTCAGAGGGTAGCTGCGCTGCCAGCCAAAGTCCCAATTCGGGATGGTCAGCAAACATTCCTCGTCGCCATTGGCTCGCTTGATGTACGTCCTGGCGCTCTTTCCGCGGAGATGCATGTGCAGCGAAGCCGCGTGGATAGTAAATCCACCACCCAAAAAGGGCGTGGGATCGTACGCAAACGAGTGGGTCGCGTCGCCCTCGCCGGCCGGGATATGCATCTGTTGCCCTTGAACCCAGAGAAGAAAGTTTGTCCAGGGCAACACCATCGCCACTTCGTCCACCTCGTCTTCAATCATGAAGGATACGGAGGTTTGGTCCGTCTCGACACCGGGTGCGGTCGCATTGTAGTGCACCTGAAGCGAAATGAGCGACCCTTCCTCCACTTGGAGACCCGTTCCTTCCGGAAAGGGACCATTGTTGCCCCCCGGAGCCCAGGCCCCCAGCCACTGGATCTCTTGCCCTGTGATGTTCGCATCCGGCGGGACCGGCGCACCAAAACAGGTGTATCCCGGCCCTTCCTCGTTGGCGTCAAACTCATTGAACTTCTCGGCTTCACCAGGAGGGATCAGGAAGGCGATGATGTGATGAACAATGGCCTCGTTGTCGGGATAGGGCTTAAACCCCGTAATGTATTTCGTGCCTTTCTCGGGCCATGGAATCAAGAAACACCGATAGTCGTCGGGCACGACCGAAGGGGTGTAGGGCTCGGGCACAGTAACCACCACATCTTCGCGAATCGACGGGTACTCCTGTGTGATGATGGGCGCGCCTTCCGACGACGCATCGCCCTCAACGGCTCCCTGATCCACCCATTGGGACACGGTCGCAATCTGCTCTTCGGACAACGACGGATCCCCCAGGTACTGGTTGCATCCAGTCCCTGCATGCCAAGGCGGCATGATGCGATCGACCACGTGGTTCTTCACCAATGCACCCAGGTTCGACACATCTGCAAACGTATCCATTGGTGTCTGTTCACGGATCGCACCAGTACTGTGGCAGGTCACACAGAACGCGTCCATGATGGGCTTCACGTGTTCGTAATAGGTCAAATCACCGGAGACGACGGCCGTGTCCGACTGAGGGGGCGACACCGACTCCGTATCGTCCTCGGCTCCGCATGCCATAAAAAACCAGGAAACGGCGACCAAAAACACTATTCCACTATACTTCATAAAGGACCCCTCAGGTTTTGAATGACATAGTATACAAGGAAAAGGCCGTTCAGGGCTAGCCTCAATTGTACCGATGTCCCACGACGACCGATTTCCCTTGCCCTCATGGATGGCCTTCACTACCTTCGTCCGTCGTGATGACCCAAGATACCCCACTGCTCGACGCCCCCAAGATGGTCTACGCCGATGCCCAAGGCCAACTCTACGATCACGCTCATTTGCTCATGGTGGGCAACGCTGGACGCGGGCCGGAAGTGGTGCCATCCAACGAATTGGTGACGGTGCCAAGGGGCAGCGATTTCTTTACGTTACCCGGGCGACAACCGGTGGGCGTAGACCCAGACACGGGCAAACTGGAGGTCATGGACGGGCCATACACCGCAGTCAGCGTGTTCTTGGCGCCGGCCTGGGTTCGATTGCGTCACCCGGTGTATGCAAGTAGAGACAATGCCCCCATTCTCCCGCTCTATGCCTACTGTGCCCTCGGATTTTCGGGCGATCAGTTTGTCACTGCTGGGGTGCGTGTGGATCCTGAAGCGCGTCAAGACCCGTGGATCTTTGATCTGAGCACCATCAACGCAAACGCGGAAAAACGCTGCGGTGAGAGCCCCACCAATCAAATGATTCAACAACTGCACCGCTGCGCCATCGAATATGGATGTCGCGCGGCGCAAAACTACTTCTTGGGCCGCTGGGAAGCCCCGCTGCCCACCAGCGAAGGATGCAACGCCGCCTGTCTGGGCTGCATCTCACTCCAGCCGCCCGGTTCTTGCGAGGCTGCCCAAGAACGAGTCGTTAAAGCGCCCTCGGCCGAAGAGATCGCCGAAGTCGCGCTGGAGCACATTCACCGGGTCGAACGGGCGGTCGTGTCCTTTGGTCAAGGCTGTGAGGGAGAACCGCTCCTGCGTGGCGATGTGTTGGTGGAATCCATTCGACAGATCCGCCAACAAAGCGACAAAGGAACCATCCACCTCAACAGCAACGCGTCACTGCCGATGGCCGTGGATCGAATGTGCCAAGCGGGTCTCCAGTCCCTTCGGATCAGCATGAACTCGGCGGTACCCGACACGTACAATCGATATTATCGGCCACGAAGCTACACCTTTGACGATGTTCAAGAGAGCGGGCGAACCCTCAAACGACACGGAGGATTCCTCTCAGTTAACTTGCTCGTGTTTCCCGGGGTCAATGATACGGAACCCGAACTGCAAGCCTTGGAACGCTTCATCGATGATCTGGGCGTCGACATGATCCAAATGCGCAATCTGAATGTGGATCCCGAGGCATACACAGCCCTTTTGGGTGCCGACCGTGTTGGAACGGGCATTGGACTCGTTGCCATGATGCAACGCCTCCGCGACCGATTTCCCCACCTTCGATTCGGGTACTTCAACCCGCCTCATCAGACCTTTGCCGATTCACCCGAGCCCGTCCCCACCCCCGCCACCTGCTAAGGCGGTCGGACCGCACAACCGACGGGTGCATCCACAATGCGTTGTTATCCACCCTGGGGATTGTTACCCTGTATCGAAATAATAGAAGGAGTCAGACTGCAGAAATGGAGTAGTGCAGTGCGGTCCGCTTCATGAAACACCGGTGACACACATGAAAATATACGCCTCAAATCGTTCACGCACCGGAAACATTCTTCGCACCCTCGGCGGTGTCGCTTTGCTCGGCGGGGTTCTCCTCGCGTTGGGTTGTTCGGGTGGAAGCGGAGACGGTGGAACCACAGACACGGCAACCGACGCCACAGACCCGGATGTCGTGGAACCCGATGTCACCGAAGGATGCAAAACAGACGCCGAGTGCGTGGATCCGCTGGCCGATCTGGGTCCGTGTATGAACCAAACGTGCAACGTGGACTCTGGAGAATGTGAAACCACAGCACTAGAGAATGGTACGGAGTGTGGGACAGGCGATGAATGTGTGGGCGCAAGCACCTGCACAGACAGCGAATGCATACCCCCCGATACGGCCGTGGATTGCGACGACAACAACGCGTGCACCACCGACACCTGCGATCCCGCCACTGGTTGTGTGAACACCCCGATGGATGAGTGCTGCACAGAAGACAGCGTGTGTGACGACCAAGACGTGTGTACAACCGATGTCTGCCTGGACAACGCGTGTTCGTCCACCGCCATCGACGGCTGCTGTGCCAACGACGACGAATGTGATGACCAAGACGACTGCACCTCGAACAGTTGCCAAGAAAACATGTGCTCTTTCACTGCCATTGCCGACTGCTGCACGGACGACAAAGAGTGCGACGATCTAAACGAGTGCACGGCCGACTGGTGCGCGGACAATGTTTGCGAAAACGCCGAGATCATCGGATGCGGTACGGGTTGCCAAAACAACGCCGAATGCGACGACGGCGATCCCTGCACGTACGACAACTGCGATGCCGGCGGCTGTCTCTCCTCTCCCATCGTCGGCTGCTGCACGGAGAAAGGACAATGCGACGACAACAACTCTTGCACCGACGACGCGTGTGAAAACAACCTGTGCCTGTTCACCGAAAATGGAACTTGCGTGGGACCCACCGAAGACACCATCGTGTTCTGTACGCTCAGCGGTCCGGCCGGCTCCGAGGCTACCTGTGAAGTTCACGTCGCCGCGGGATCCAATGCGGTCGTCGATCAGATGGTCGCGTTCGAAATCGATGTCTCATTTCCAGCGAGCAAAGCCGAGATGACCGGTCTTTCCTGTCCACCCGGAAACTGTGCCGGATTGAACGGCACCTTAGCCTCGACTCACTTCTTGCAAGCCGCAAACAAGGGGCCAGGGAAATTCAAAATACTCAGCTTCAGCCTTCCCATCATGCCGCTGAACGGAGCGACGTTCATCAGCGGTCAACTGACCGGTGAAACCTACGTGTTCACCATGCACTTCACGCTGACGACTGGCGAAGAGGTCCCCGTGATCGCCGACAATTTCCTCGGTTCGAACTCCGGAGCGTCGGCGCTGCCCGTTGAGTTTGTTCACTTCGATCCCTCATTGGACTACGGGATCGTGGTCTCAGGGTTCCAACCCATACCCTAGAGCGGCTCCCTCCCCCTCCGTCCAAGTAGGTCTCCATCCCAGCGAAGTGGCTGGGATGACATCAACCCATGGGCTGTCTGAGGACAGATGACCCCGTTTTTTCGGGCATGGTTATTGCTTCAGTGCGCATGTCCGGGGTGATCTGCCCCCTTTGCAAGGAGCCTGAGTCATGTTGCGTATTCGTTTTGCTGTTGCTGTTTTGGCCGTTGCTGGGCTGGTCGCTTGCGCGCCGCCTTCTGCTAATTTGCCGCTGCCCGATCCCTCCGACACGCAACCCCCGCAGACCACAAATCCCACGCCCCCTGGCGATTCAAATCCCGTCCAGCCGCCCCCTTGCATGCCTCAATGCAACGCGCGTGAATGTGGTGCTGACGGGTGCGGGAGTCTTTGTGGCACTTGCAACGTCAATGAACAATGCTCGCCTTTGGGCATCTGCATTACCACCAATACATGCGAACCCACTTGCGCCAACAACTCCTGTGGCGACGATGGATGCGGTGGCTCGTGCGGAAGCTGTGACGCAGACCAAGAGTGTATCAATGACCTGTGCATCACCGTGTGTACACCCGACTGCACCAACAAAGACTGCGGGGACAATGGATGCGGAGGCGTGTGCGGGATCTGTGCCCCCGGAAATGATTGTCAAACGGGCCAATGTGTCGAGGACACCAGCTGCCTGGTCGATTGCACCAACAAGGAGTGTGGCGACGATGGATGCGGCGGCTTCTGCGGCGTGTGCGGCAAAGCTCAAGGCTGTGTGGATGGCCAATGTTCCGGAAGCTGCACGCCGAATTGCGGCGACAAAGAGTGCGGCGCTGATGGATGTGGCGGCACGTGCGGCACCTGCCCTGAAGGCAGCAACTGTGTGGGCAATGGGCAATGCAACGTCTTGAACCCCAATCCCAATCCGGTAACCGCAGACTGCTCCAACGCCATCCCAGTAGGTGCACTCCCCTACAAGGATGAGGGGGACACCACGGGCAACGACGACTTGTTTGGCTATGGCATGGGCGCCTGCCCCGGTGAAGAGTATGCATGGGGAAACAACGCTCCGGAACAACTCTACGCCCTCCACGCAAACACTACGGGTGCCTACAAGATCACGCTGGACGCGAAATATGACTCCAACCTCTACGTACTCAGCGGCTGTTCGGATCCCGAACAAAGCTGTATGGCGGCCAACGAGGAAATTGGCAGCCAAGCGATCGAATCGGTCATCATCGAGCTCAACGCAGGCGATGAGATCTATGTCGTCGTGGATGGCTGGGGCAACAGCGCCGCTGGTGCCTACACCCTGATCGTGGACATCCACGATGAAACGACCACCTGCACACCCGATTGCACTCTTAAGAGCTGTGGTGACAACGGTTGCGGAGGCACCTGTGGGTTCTGCGCACTCGACGAGATTTGCAGCACCAATGGCGTGTGTACGACCTCGACCACCACCACGGGTTGCACCAAAAAGAGCGACTGCGATGCGGGCATGGTGTGCAACACAGCGACCGGAGAGTGTGTTGCGCTGAACCCCGCTGAATGGTGGGCCCCGGTGGTGTACGTAAACACCCAGGCCACCCACCCGCGAGAGGACTTCTTCACCGCCGTGGATTACGACGGTGACTGGTCTGCCATCAACAACGGCAACAACATCATGAGTCATCCGCAGAAGGCCCTGGTGTATTCCTCGGTGGTCACCACGGACACCCACTGGTTCATCACCTACAACTTCTATTTCCCCAGACGCTATGGGTTCCTGCTCGGTCACGACTATGAAAACGCCATGCGCACCGTGTTGATGGTGGTCCGAATCGATGATGGCAACGGAACCCTGGAACTGATGGAGACGAGCACCGAGAACTACTTCTTCGGACACACACCCCAAAACAGTCCTTTGGTCAGCGAAACAAACACCACAATCTATGAGGTGGAGTGGGACGCCTTCAGCGACCATAAGCGTCCCATCCTCATGATCGACGCCGGAAGCCACTGGATCACGGGCATCACCGAGGACAATTTTAATCCGGAGACGTTTACCGGCGCCCAGGGATATGTCGCCCGTTGGGATTTCGAGGGTCAGAACCATTCCTCGCTGACCGGGGAACACCCCTATTCGCTGATCTCCTTGGAAGAATCCGTGTGGCAAAAACGCTTCGAGATCGGCGGGGACAACGCTCTCTTCGACAAATTCGGTCGATTCGCACGCGATGACGCGACCTGGAGTGCTCCCGAAAGCCTCGCGCCGTGGGCACAGCGCGACATCTTGGATACCAACACCGCGTGGGGATCCATTCTCTACGATCCGGCGACCCTTGTGACGCACAAGTACAGCGGTTGGGGTAACTTTGGTACACGATATGATGCCAACCCATTCGCCCTGCGGGTCGACATTGTGGACTTGAAAGTCTACGTGGACACCGACGGCCTGGGCGCTGGCGACTCGGACGTTTACATCAACCTCTACCTTCGGGACGGATACGGCCATGAGCGCAAAGTCCTGAGCTCGGAGTCGAACGCGGCCACCCAAAACACGTGGATGGTTGAAGAGGTCGCTCCGCAAACGTATTTCAACATGAAAACAGAGTTGGAGCGCTATTGGTTTTATGGCCTGGAACAGCCCTCTGCGGTCTTGTTTGGTATCGAAGTACGGGATGCAGACTTTGGCGGTGACGACTGGTTGATGGATCCCGCTGAGCGCTTTTATGGAAGCGCCCTCGGCCTCAAGTTCCTCGACTTCCAGAAGAGCGACATGTTTGTCGAGGTGCACGTGCCTGACGTCCAAGCCAACACCATCGACTGGCTCTAGAAACACCGAGACCGGCCGAGGACTCCGGTTCTCCGGGCCTTTCTCCTTCGCACCTGGTATTCTGAAAACGGGTACTCAGCAGCGACGCAATCTGCTAGAGTCCGCCCGCAAGAATACTGGGGCTGGCCACACGCCAGCTTGGAGGAAGGTCGTTGGGACACCCCTTATCGGGCAAACGCGTACTGGTTGGCGTCACGGGAGGCATTGCCGCCTACAAGAGCGCTGAGTTGGTTCGCCTGCTGGTCAAAACGGGCTGTCAGGTGCAGGTGTGCATGACCCGCGCCGCCACCGAATTCATCACCCCACTCACGCTGGAAACCCTGTCCGGCAATCCCGTCATCACCGAAATATTCGATCTTCGCGACGATTCGACCATCGGCCACACCGAAGTGGGGCGTCACGCCGATTTGGCGGTCATCGCCCCGACCACCGCCGATTTCTTGGGTCGATTGGCCGGCGGACTGGCCAACGATGCGTTGCTTAATACGCTCATGGCCAGCACCATGCCGGTCCTCTTGTGTCCATCCATGAACGTGAACATGTGGGAAAACCCGCTGGTGCAGCGCAATGTGACCCTCTTGAAGAACGTCCCAAGATATCGCTGGATGGAGCCCGAATCGGGTGATCTGGCGTGCGGCGTAGAAGGCAAAGGCCGGCTTCCCGAACCCACCGAGATTGTCTCGGCCCTGGAAAAAATGGGGGCGAATGGCGATCTGAGAGGAAAGCGCGTTGTGGTCACCGCCGGACCCACCCGAGAGTGGATTGATCCGGTACGATTCTTGTCCAATCCGTCCACCGGTCGCATGGGATACGCCATCGCCCTGGCTGCCCATCGGCGCGGAGCAGAGGTCCAGCTCATCAGCGGGCCCACCGAGCTCAACGCCCCGGCGGGAGTCGCCATCGAGCACGTCGACACGACGGGAGACATGCTCAACGCCGTCCAAGCGACGCTGAAACACGCCGACGTTTTGGTCATGGCTGCCGCACCGGCCGATCTGAAACCCGCCCAATCGGCGGACAAAAAGATGCGGAAAAACGAGGTTCCAGATGCCATTCCACTGGATCGAACGCCCGACATTTTGAACACCATCCGACCGTCCTTGAACGGCACCTTTGTCGTGGGTTTTGCGGCAGAAACGCACGATCTAGAAGCCTCCGCCCGCAGTAAAGTCACTCAAAAGGGCGTTCATCTGCTCTTTGCCAACCGGGTATCGGACGGCAGCGGAGATACCGGATTTCAAAGCGAGACCAACGGTGGCATGCTCTTGGATATGGAGGGCACTGTCATTCGCGAAATCGCCATCTGCCCCAAACTGGACGTGGCGAATCACATCTTGGACGAAGTCGTCCGGAGGCTTTCCGCATGAACAAACGTCGGGAAGTCCAGGCCATCTCAGCAGGACTGCAACAGCTACTGCAATGGGATCTGGAGGACCAAGCTCCCGGGTACTTCCGACGACCACAAACGCCAGCGGGCCCTCAATCCGAACTCCTCCCCTCCCAACAAGAGCGTCCGGATCTGGACGCGTTACGCCAAGAGCTCGGCGACTGCCAACGGTGCAAACTCTGCAACCAAGGCCGTTCGAACATCGTGTTTGGTCAGGGCAACCCCAACGCACGACTGCTCTTCGCTGGAGAAGGACCGGGCTATCACGAAGACCAACAAGGGCTCCCCTTTGTGGGCAAAGCGGGCGCACTCCTGGAACGTATGATTGCCGCAATGGGACTCCAACGAAATGACGTCTACATCTGCAACGTCGTCAAATGCCGGCCCCCAAAAAACCGTGACCCAGAAGCGGACGAAGTGCTGGCGTGCCGACCTTTCCTGCGGGCTCAAGTACGCAGCGTCCAGCCGGAAGTGATCGTAACGCTGGGCCGCTTTGCGACCCAGGTCCTCTTGGAAACCACAGCCCCCATTGGCCGGCTTCGGGGTCAATTCCGGGACTATCTGGACATCCCGCTTATGCCCACATTCCACCCCGCGTACCTGCTCCGAAATCCCAATGAGAAACGGTCCGCGTGGGAGGATCTGAAACAAGTCATGCACCGGCTGGGTCTGCAGGAAGCCCAGCACTAAGCGAGGACCAATGACGACGACACCTGCCCGAAGCGGTGATCCCCTCGGACTCCATCGAGTCATCGAACCCCAAGGTGCCCTCCCACAAGCAGCGCATCGCTTGGATCCAACGCTTCCGCTCTACGACAACGAGGTGTTGATCGACGTCGACGTACTCAATATCGACGCGGCCTCATTCCACCAACTACGGTCCACAGGACAAGATCTGGGTCAGCAAATCGCCGCTATCGTCTCCGAACGAGGCAAGATGCACAATCCGGTTACCGGCAGTGGCGGAATGCTGCTGGGTACCGTGCAAGAGGTCGGCGACCAATACCCGGGAACGCTGTCCCCCGGCGACCGGATCGCGACGCTGGTTTCCCTCACCCTGACCCCCCTACACCTCGAGAGCATCGGGGAAATTCATGTGGAGCGTGATCAAGTGGAAGTGTCCGGTCATGCCATTTTGTTCGCCAGCGGGTTGGCCAGCCGCTTGCCCGATGGATTGGCAAAGGATGTGGTGCTCGCCGCGCTCGACGTGGCCGGTGCTCCTGCGCAAGTCAGTCGATTGGTTCGACCCGGAATGATCGTGGGCCTTCTGGGCACGGGTAAGGCGGGCACCTTGGCCGCCGCAGCCGCCCATCAAATCTTGGGGGATTCGGGACGATTGGTCGGATTCGACATCGACGAAGGGGCGCTCCAACGACTCAACGACTGGGGCTACTTGGACGACAGTCGTGTCGTGAACGCCACCGATCCCATCGCACTTCGAGACGCCGCCCACGAAATGACGGCAGGAAAAGGGTGTGACCTCGTCATCAGCGCAACGCCCGTTCCGGGTACAGAGATGGCCGCAGTGCTCGCTTGTCGACAAGGCGGTACCGTCATCTATTACGGCATGGCCACCTCATTTACGGCGGCAGCCCTTGGTGCTGAAGGACTCGGTCACGACGTGACCATGATCATCGGCAATGGGTACGTCCCGGGACACGCTGAGTTGACCCTCGATCTTTTGCGCCGGGAGGCCAATCTCCGTGACTGGCTCGCTGCTCGATAATCCAAGCGCTGCGTTGCTGCCCTCCGAATCCGGTGCCGTGGTGGGCATCGTCGGCACCGCAAAGAACAGCGGTAAAACCACGGCCTTAAACTGGATGTTGCGCGAGGCCACCGCCCAAGAACGGTGCGCTGGATTGGTGAGCATCGGTTTTGACGGAGAGACCCGGGACTTCTGGCTGGGGGTTGAAAAACCATCCGTTCACGTAAGCACAGGAACGTTGGTCGCCTCCGCCGAACGGTCCCTGTCCATGGGCAGCGCGTCGTATGACATCCTCCATCGAAGTGGGATTCAGACTCCCTTGGGTGAGGTGCTCATCGCCCAGATCACCCAGGATGGCACCACGGTGCTCGCAGGGATGCGCCACCGGCGGGACGTTCGATTGGTTCGTGATAAGTTGCTTCAGTACGGAGCGGACATCGTTTTTGTGGATGGCGCCTATCATCGCCGTGCGTTAGCGGATCCCACGCTCACCGACAGCGTTGTCTTGGCCACCGGCGCTGTCCTGGCCGGCACAGTCACCCGGGTTGCAGCCGACACCGCGGCCATTGTCGCTCAATTGTCTCTCCCGACCATAGACGATCCCACCCATCAAGACTTGCTCGCCAAAGCCGTTAAAACACAGCGTCCGCATGTACGGGGACCGGCGGATCAGATCTCGACGCTGGACAGCAGTGGCGTCCAGTTGGAAGACCTCACCGGCATTCCAGGGCTTCAGGAAGTAAGCGCGATCGCCATTCCTGGCGTGGCCGCCGACACCCTCGTTCAAAGCTTGATGCAGCTGGAGGAGACGCCGGTCTTACTCGTGCCCGATGCCACTCATTTGATCGTGAGCCCACGGATCTGGAGACAATGTGCGCAACGCCCAGGATCGGTCCGTGTGGGCCAATCCATTGCCATTCGAGCGGTCACCGTTAACCCCAGTGGAATCCACCAGAACGATCTCGATCCCGACGCGCTACTGAAAGCGGTACAGGCAGCCTGCCCCACCATTCCGGTCATCAATGTGATGGCAAATGAAAATAGGGGGTAGACGGGCGGAAAAAGCCGAGGCATGCTCCGCCCTATGATCGCGCGTTTAT
>Ga0114996_10001919_pt1 | contig 27432 bp, 22 predicted proteins | sample ArcticOcean_MG_C_4_FD_87039 | JGI IMG/M metagenome (GOLD analysis project Ga0114996, IMG submission 87039) | Marine microbial communities from western Arctic Ocean - ArcticOcean_MG_CB4_134 | ecosystem: Environmental > Aquatic > Marine > Oceanic | place: Arctic Ocean: Canada Basin | collected... | reverse complement strand
GGCTGTGTGTTCACGGATGTCGATTCGGGAGATCCATGTGAAGACGGTAACGCATGCACGGAAAACGACACATGCGATGGCAATGGAACGTGTGATGGTGGCAACGACGTGGTCTGCGATGATGGGGATGCGTGCACCTTTGATGGCTGTGATTCAGTCGACGGATGTGAAGCGACCATTATTGAGGGGCTGATATGCAACGACGGAGAGCCGTGCACCCACACCGACCTTTGTCAGGCCAGTGGGGCCTGTCAGGGAACCGGGTATAGCTGCACCGACGGAAACGTGTGTACCGACAATGTCTGTTTGGGAGACAGCACATGCGATTTCCCCGACAACTCGGTGTCCTGCGATGACAGCAACGAATGCACGACGCTGGACACCTGTGCGCTCGGTGTTTGCGTCGGGGGAACGCCCTTGGTGTGTGACAACAACAACGTCTGCGATGGCACCGAGACGTGCGATTCGGGTACGGGCTGCGTCGATGGGACGTCGCTCAGTTGTGACGATGCGGATGTGTGTACTGGCGTCGAGACGTGCGATGCCGTAGCAGGCTGTGTTGCCGGAACGGAACTGAACTGTGATGACAGCATTGACTGCACCGACGACAGCTGTGTTCCTGCGTCGGGGTGCGCCAATGACCCCAACCATAGCAACTGCGACGACACGAATGTGTGCACAACGAATGTGTGCAGTGAATTCCTAGGCCCAGGTACAGGCTGTGAATACATCAGCAACGCCGCTTCGTGTGACGATGGAGTGTACTGCAACGGGCTCGACACGTGCAGCAATGGCTCGTGTTCACATGACGGCGATCCCTGCGCCGCCAATGTCGGCGATGCGGACAGCGATTGCGCCGAATCGTGTGACGAGGCGACGGATACCTGTACGGCCAGCGATCCGGATGGCTCCGCCTGCTCCGATTCCGATTCATGCACCGTCAGTGGAGACGAGCAATGCAGCAGCGCAGTCTGTATATCCGGCACACCCTACGGTGGGTGCGATGATTTGCTGGCCTGCACAACGGACACGTGTGATGGCTCCGGTCCGACACCTACATGCGGACACCCGATCAACACGGGTTTTTGCCTCATCGCCGGCAATTGCTACGCGGACAGCGACCCGAATCCAGCGCCCAATCCAAACGTCAACGAACAGTGCCAGATGTGCAACTCGTCGGACGGTAACAACGTTTGGTCCAGCAAGCCGAACATGACGAGTTGTGATGATGAGTTGACGTGTACCGATCCCGATGTGTGCACCGAGGGTGTGTGTTCGGGGGTGGATACCTGTCCGTCAGGTCAAGCGTGCGAAACCGACGACCAATGTGCGGACGCCAAGACAGGCGGGCCCGGCAAGAACTTCTATGTCAGCTGGTTGTTCGGGTACTTGATTAACTGGGAGATCAATCCACCGCTGATCTTAAAGCGCGGAGAGAGTTATACATTTCTCTTCCTGGTGGGTCTCGAAGGGCATTTCTTTCAGATCCGAAAGTCGATGACAGGGGACCTCTACAACAAAGGCGTAACCAACAACACAACACAGTCGGGCACCCTTACGTTCGATGTGCCCCAGGACGCGCCCAATCAGCTGGTGTACCGCTGCAGCAAGCACAACTCACACTTTGGCACCATCAGCATCATTGGATAATTGTTGGGATGATGATTCCGCCTTGAAGGCGTTACATGGACTCTCGGACCGCGTTGACGTCGACGTCGTATTTCTTCATCAGCTTGCGGAAGTACTTGCGGTCGATGTCCGCTTCTTTGGCGGCGTGTGAGATGTTTGCGCCATTGCGTTTGAGCAAGTTGATGATGTAGTCCCGTTCAAAGGAGCTTACCCACTCTTCTTTGGCGCTCTTGAAGGTCTTGCCCAAGTTGACGTTCATGGCGGTCCCAACATCCTCGGCGTTGACACCCAGAGGGATACCCACGCCTATGTCATCTGTGAGACTGGCATCTGCTTGTTCGGTTTCATCCTCACTGACTGCGCGCCGCTTGATGATCCCGATGCCCGAGATGTGTTCGGGCAGATCTTCGGGTTGAATGTATTCGGATTCCGCAAAACTGCAGGCCCGTTCCACGGCATTGGCCAACTCACGTACGTTGCCCGGCCAGTTGTAATTCATGAGGCAATCGAGCGAATCTCGGGAGATCCCCTTGATGTTCATCGTTTGTCCCACTCGGTTGTAGCTGCTGTTCCGCAAGAAGTGTTTGATGAGCAGCGGGATGTCTTCGCGGCGCTCGCGGAGCGGCGGCAACACAAAGCGAACCACACTGAGGCGATAATAGAGATCTTCTCGGAAGCGTCCCGCTTTCACTTCGTCTTCTAGATTTCGGTTGGTCGCTGCGATGATCCGCACATCGATCTTGACGGGTTTGTTGGAGCCCACACGACGGATCTCGCGTTGTTCCAAGGCGCGAAGCAACTTCGGTTGCAAGTCCAGACTCAACTCACCGAGCTCATCGAGCAAAATGGTGCCACCTTGAGCCATCTCAAAGAGGCCCTGTCGGCTCATAATAGCGCCGGTGAACGATCCTTTTTCATGGCCGAAGAGCTCCGATTCAATGAGGTTTTCAGGCACTGCACCACAGTCGAAAACGACGAAGGGTCCCTGTTTCCGATTGGACGTTTGATGAATCGTCCGTGCGACCACTTCCTTGCCGGTGCCCGTTTCTCCTTCGAGGACAACGGTGACGCCCGTGGTGGCGATCTTTTCGAGAATGCCAAAGATTTCTCGCATTCGAACCGATTTTCCGACGATGGCCCCAAAGGCCTCGCGGTTGGATGGGAGAATCTCGACCCGTTCATCCAGACAGTGAAACTTGACGTCCGTCTTTCCCACCGTGAGCGTACAGCCGGGTTTTAGGTAGGCCTCTTTGATGCGAACACGATTAACAAATGTACCGTTTGTCGAGTCCAGATCTTGGACCAAATACGAGGTCTCGTCCTGATAGATACGGCAGTGGTAGCGGGAAGTGGTGTCATCATCGACAACCAGATCGTTGTCTTCCATGGCGCCAATGGCGATGTTGGCTTGGTCGAATATGTATTCCGAACTCTGATCGTCTTCGACAACAAGCTTGCATTTTCGGAGATGCAACGCCGCTGGACGCCCCGAAATATAGGCGATCTTGGTCGGCGGAATATAGTCTGGAAATTTGTTGCTCACATTTTCACCGTGTGTTGAGACCGTAGCCGCGAACCGCATGGACCGTCAAGCTATGGACAGCACTTCCTTGGCTTGCGCAATGTCCTCGACGGTGGTAGGTCAACGACAATGCGTGGTGACGTAGTTCAGACAGCCGTTAAGCTTGGCAACGGTCAATTCTCAGTGGATGACTTGCTGAAGTGGCTCGCCGACTTGATCCGCGTGCTTCGCGATTCGGAAACTGTTACCTGCGGAGCATGTGGCACGTTTTCGACCACGGCCGAGCCCATGACGACCGAAATTAATGTGTCGAAGTTGGCGCCGGCTGGCAATTTGTCGAATCGGTCGTTGGATTTCCGTGCCAGTGATGGGCTCATGGCGGTACTCAATACGTCGCTGACCGATGAGGAAGTGCTGAGTCAGTTGGACACCGACGATCCCATAGCCACTTGCTTTGGCCGTGCGCTGGCCATCGAGTTGACCATGAACAAGCGCGCCATCCTTGGGAATTTTGGAACGTGGAGCTTGGGTCAAAAGCCTACCATGGAGCCTTTCGTTCGTTTTCGTTCCCACGCGGCCATCGATCGGATGGTCTAGCGACAGGATTTCGAAGCGCGTTCGCCTACACTGATTTGATTTGCCATTGCTTGCCGCGCCACAGCACCATGCAAATGGCTGAAAACACGAATCGGTAGATTGCAAAGCCCACCCACATCCAAGTGATGCCCCATTCCAAGACCAGTCCCACCGTGTAGGCGAAGGGCAAGAAGAGCAAGTATTGGCAGGCCACGGACGTAATCATCACCAAAGTGGTCGCCCCGGCCCCAATCATACTGTTGCTGAGGACAATTCCAATGGCATCGATGGCCATGATGGCTCCGATAATGCGGAGTGCAGGGATCCCGAGGGCAGCGGCTTCCGGATCGGTAGGAATGAACCAGTGCATCCACCATGGAGCCGTTACGGATTCCAACAGCCCAATGGCACCACAAAGGACGCATCCCATGATCATGGCGAGCCACCCCCACTTTCGTGCGTCGTCGGGACGTCCGGCGCCCAATGATTGGCCTACGAGGCTTGCCGAGCCGAGCCCCATCCCTACGCCCGGTAGAATGCTGACTAGCGCCATGGTGACTAGGACTTCGCTGGCTCCCAGTTCTTGGGCACCAATACGGTCGGTGATGATGAAAAAGATGAGAAATCCAACGCTAAAGAGCAACGATTGGATGCCGAATGGAACGCCCAACCGGAGGAGCTCTCGCAGGGACGTGGAATGGCCTGGGCGGAGAAACCCTTTGGGTACGCCGTGGTGTCGTGCCAGATGAAAATAGTAGATGGTTCCAACGGCTTGGGCGATTGTGCTGCCCACCCCGGCTCCAAATACGCCAAAACCGTCAAATGAACCGATCCCAAAGACCAGCAAGAAACTCAGCCCAATGTTCAAGACATGGATGACCAACAGGGTACGTAGGTAGAGGCGGGACATGCTCAGCCCGTTCCAATAGCCCCGAAAGGCGAAATTCGCGGCTACGAAGGGGATCCCCGCCAGGCGCGCAGCGAGGTAGGGGGTACCGATGTGCTCAATGTCGGGCTGTGTCGTGATGGTATCCATGATGAACTCACTGCCCACCGAGACCAAGAGGGTGAATGGCACCACGGCCCACAGGGTAAAATAGAGCGAGCGATTCAGGGCGGCGACCGTGTCATTCAGCCGCTTCTCGCCGACACGTCGTGAAACGATGGCCTGTACTCCGGCCCCGAGCCCAATGAAGAACGCAGACAACATCCAATTGGTGGTGCTTCCGAGCGCAACAGCGGCCAATTCGCGTGAGCCGAGTTGCCCGACGATCCATATATCGACGATGTTCAGGAGGTTTTGAGAACTGAGGGCCAGAATGATTGGGACCGAAATGGCCAGTACTTGGTGGATCCGTTCCCGTGAACTCAGTTCGTCGTAGGGAGGAGGGGGGGCAATGCTGGTTTGAGGCAAGGAGACTTACATCACGAACTAGTTGTTGTACTGCTGGTTGTTCAATTCGCGTGGTTTCAAGAAACCCTTTTCAATCTGCTCCTGCTCTTCTTTGCACACGATGCACAACGTGGCTTCAGGGCGCGCCAATAGACGGTTCTTGGAGATGATCTCATCGCAGCTTTCGCATTCGTCGTACTCGCCCACTTCAATTCGGTGCAGGGCTTTGTCGATTTTTTTGACCAGGTACTTTTCCCGATCGCGCATACGATACTCGAAAGACTGTTCGTATTCGGCCGTGGCGAGGTCGACTTCGTCAGGGTGTTTTTCGGAGGCTTCAAAAAGCGTTTTCCGAGAGTCCTGAGCCGATGAAAGCAATGCTTCGCGCTTCTCCGACAAGAGGGCTTGGAACGTTTTTAGTTCTTTCTTGGTCAAGGCCTTGTTGTCACTGCCAGCACTTTTTTTGGTCGCGGGTTTTTGCGCCATCTCAGTTCATCTCCTATCTAGTCCGTAAATACTAGACGTTCATGGTGGGGCATTCTCAGAACGTTTTCAACCCCAAAACGATCCATTTAATTATCCTGTTCGCTGGATCAAAGCGGCTACATCCATCGATGTGGCCACAGCCACATGAATGGTGGCCCCTCCCCAAATGGAACGGGTACGCAACGCCAAAAGACCCAAGATCAGGCCGGCGACGATGGCACCAAACGTTTCCAGAAGCGGTTTTTGGAAATGGATCATGCAATAGGGAATGATCATGAGCAGGATGGCGTCCACGCCGAGTCGTTCTTTGAGCCCATTGAGCAAAAAGCCCCGAAAGAAGAACTCGAGCGCGCAGAACTGAACCGCGTACATGATCTCCCACACCAGGAAGTCCGCCAGACCATTGGGATGGGCATAGAATGGGTAGTTTTGCTGGAAAGCAACGGTGTAACTGACTGCCCACACAAGCGCACCCACGGGCAAGAACAGGATGGCATACACCCACAGGTGCCGAAAATACCCTTCGACAGACATCCCCCAATCTCGGAGCCGCTCTTGGAAGACCAATTTCACGACGGTCGCAGGCACAATAAAATAGAAGAAGATGCATCCGAGAGACCACACCATGGGTCGAATCAACGGTTGGTAGGAGCGTAGCCAATCCCCTGTTTCAGCCGACAAGAAGTGGGCGGCGATATCCGGGATCTGTCTTGAGACCGCATCTTGCAAGTCACCCCGAAGGATCGTGTATTGCAGTAGGGTCAGGACCCCTGCGCCAACGGCTACCGTGACCAACGCTTTGAACACGGCACTCCGAGGGCCAGTGCTTTGCCCTCGGGTTTCGGTGTCAATGGCCTTCCAGTGAGTCCAGAAAAAGCGGTCTACAAGCTGTTTGAGCATGGTGGGGCGAAAGCCTGTCACGCGGGTAATCGGTCGTCAAGTGTCGTGGAGGTCGGCTTTTTTCGAGTCTTGGTGGGCATGTTTTGAATAAATGGAACAACGCCTCGTCCAAGTACCGACTAAACCGATCAACGAAAGCGGCACAGTCACGCCGCCACGAGGAGATCCTACCCATGATTCAACCGACCCCTTCAATCCTCCAGCCGCAGGCATCTCAGAGCTCCTGTCCCAGGAGCCGAGCGCATCAATATTGGCTGACGTTGGTCACGGCGTTTGCGGTGCTAGGAAGCGCACTGATGGTGAGCGCTCCTTCCGTTGTTTTGGGCGAAACACTCTTGTCGCACCCGCCGGTACGCGTGTATCGACGCCGTCCTGTGGTCGTGGTGCAACAGCCTCCTCCCGTAAGACGAGTTCATGTGGTGCACACATCCAAACGCGCAAAACCGGTCGACACAACGAATGAATGGCAACGCCTGGGCATTGGTATCCGAGCCAATGGAACAACGTTGTCCGGAGACAAGCTCTCCATTGATTCGGTGGAGAATCCGGCCATGGGTGGTCTCGGGCTGCAATTCCGAAGCCCTATCGATAAGCACTGGGCAATGGAGTTGAGTCTGGACTTTCTGCAGGGGACCGATCCCGACAAGCAGTTTACCCAACGAACATTCCCCCTCATGTTGAGCGCGATTTTTCACGTCTTCCCCAATGCGAAGATCAGTCCGTATGGCCTGGTGGGAGCGGGCGTGCACTTTACAGAATTGTCCTATCTCGATGGCAAGTTTCGGCATGACATTCTTGAAATTGCCGGTCAGGCGGGTTTCGGTATCGAGGTCAAAGTGACCGATCAGTTGGCGCTGCATGCCGACCTGCGTTTCCTCTCCATCTACAAAAACCTCGACAGTCAGACCACCATCTCGTCCCAATGCCAATCCAGTAAGGCGGGCGGTGCACTTGGGTTCTGCGAAGGGCTTCAAAACATTGACACGAATGAGCGATTCAATCTCGGTGCCCAGCTTCAGGCGGGCGCGACCTACTATTTCTAGATTGTAATCGGGTTCCGATGTCTGCACTGGGCATCGGAACCATTCGCTCTTCAATCCCCCATCTTCTAATCGATTGACACGCCAGTCGCCGGGGCATATTCTCCGACCCCCGATGACCGCAAATACCCACCTTCCGTCGTTCCAAACCCTATGGCCGGTTGTTGCATTCGTGTTGTGGATGTGGACGCCCGCCTGGGCAGCGGCCCCGGTGCCGCCGTCCGTCTCGCCGGAGCCCCCGCAGGTCACGGTCAATACGGATGAGGGGCTCGTCGACCAGCCTTTCATGACCATCCGCAATACTGGATATTTCCGGTTCCGTTCCGATCTTTTTTATAAGGCCGATCTGGGCAATGGCGTCAGTGGGTTCGGGGCGCCCTTGGAAACCAGCGCAAACAACGCGGGTTTGAGTGAGAAGGGGGACGTGTTGGCCGGGGCCAATATGCGCCTTCGTTTGGCACCCGAACTATCCATTGGCCAACGGGCCAAGGTGGGGCTGGTGGTGGATGTGCTCGACAACATGGTTTTGGGGAGCACGCCCGATTACGGTGCATTGCGACCGGATGTGCCCCTGGTCTTCTTGAGCGATTCCCAGTCTATGGGCCTGGTGGACGCCATACGAGTGAAACAGATGTGGGCCGATTGGAATCCCCTGTCGCTCTTTCACATTCGTTTGGGGCGAATGGCCGACCATTGGGGTCTGGGTATCACCCACAATGGTGGCGAGTGTTTGGACTGCGATTTCGGAGACACAACGGATCGCGCGTCTGTGCGTTTCGAAATCATGGAGTATGAATCGCTGTGGTTCTTCGACTATCCGGGCGAAGGTGCGACCATTCGCGATCCCTATGAAACCTTTGGTCAAGCGCACGATGGCACCCAGACCGACGATGTCGTTCGATGGGGGTTCACCGTGGGCACGGCGCAGGCGCGCACCGAGTTTCAGCAGTCCCAACGGCGTCGCACACTCGGCAAGGGAGAACCTATTGTGGAGCTGGCACTCCGCAATACCTTCACCTCCCAAGACCTTCGGGTGCGAACGACCCTTACTGGTGAATCGCGTGCCAACACCTGCGCGGTGGCCAATCCGAGCGCATCGACCCAGGATTTTGAATGCACTGAACTGCTCGACAGTCGAATGAGCCTCTGGCAGCCCGATATTTGGGCACGGCTGGAATGGTGGCCCAGTCATCGCACCCACTTTCGCGCGGAGCTTGAGGCGACGGCATTGGTGGGAAACATGGAGACCACCCAAGGTCTGGCCAATGTGAACTCCACGCGAGATTTCCTGGCATTTGGTGGTGTCTTGCAACTGGAACTCACAAAGGCTCGGTCGACCTACAAACTTGAAACGGGTTTTGCGACGGGAGACGAGATCGCCTCAGGCCCCTTCGGCACGACCTTTAATGAACCCAATGACAGCGACTTTGATGGCAGCGCAAAGGCGTCCAACACCACCATCTCCAACTTCGTATTTGACCGTGATTACCATGTGGATCTGCTTCTGTATCGAGAGGTCCTTGGGTCGGTCACAAACAGCATGTACGTGAAGCCGAGCATTCTAGGGTACTTACTGAAGAGTGACGAACTGATGGTGGGCGGTGAACTGTCGGTGCTCTACGGCCACGCCTTGAAGACCGAAACGACACCTGGTGGTGACCATCCCCTGGGAGTGGAAACGGATATTCGAGCCTTTGTTGAGATTCCTCGTCGTATGCGTGCGGATCTAGAGGCGGGTTTGTTGGTGCCGCTTGCTGGATTGCAGAACCAGGTCACGGGTGAAGACGCGGAACTGTCGTTTTCCGTGCAGTGCCGGTTGACGATGATGTTCTAGCCTACACGTACCGTACAACAACCATTGATGCTGCCACTGCCCACCGAACCCTTTGAATTGGGATCAGGTGTTGGCGAAGTGGGAGCGAATCTTCAGACCATACGAACACTTGTAACACGGCGAGTGTCGAATATTGAGTGAGTTCGCGTTGACGTACCCACTAATGCAGTCTGAAATTGAAATGTTCGTGTTGAGAAACCGGCAAAAGAACTTGTCCCGTTGCTTTTGCTTCGGTTCGTTTCCGACCGATCGACTCTGCATCGACCCTCCAATTGGTGATTAGCGGTCGAAAGCTATCACGGGGTTAAGGATTGTCAAGGATTAAAGGCAGCCAAGATGGCATGGGGAGCCCGTATAACGGTTATCAAGTCCCCATCAATCCGTCTCGGCCGATCGCTCCTCAGATGGGTCCTGAGGAGCAATTCGCAACGTAAATGGGCACGTCTTTGCACCCTCGGCGATGGTGAATGGCCGTTCCAAAATCACGTTCTCCTCCACGGTCCCAAAATAGCGCTCGTCAACGAGACAAAAGAGGGGGGCAATTTCTGATACGCCGGCGGCTTTGCACAAGGGTGGAAATCGACATCCGGTGACCGTGAACTGCACGCGGTCTGATTCGATGTGATTCCATTGAATGGTGGCGTTGAAGAAGCGTTCGCCACGAATCTGTGCAAACTCTTCTCGATCGCCTGGTGGCAGGGCCGCCATTTGTGTGGGGGAGATGCGGCCCAAGGTTTTCCGCAAGAATCGGATGCCATCGGCCACAATGATGCGCTGTGTGACAAGTCGGGCCTCATTCGGCGCCACGCATCGAATGGCTTTGTAGAGCAAAATGGCTGGACCGATTTGTTCTCTGCTTTGCCTCTCGCGTTCGTCTTCGGGGGGCGGGAGGTGTCCAAAAGGCTCCCCCTGTTTTTGCTGTGCCCGCATGATGCGCAGCACACGCCCAGTGTTTCGCCAGCCTCGCCCCCTTACCAGTGTGATGAGCGCGCGAATCATGGTTGTTCATGAGGCAGGTCGATGGTTGTCAACCCGGTTTCAATGGCCTCTTCGATGACGGTGGGCTGGGGTGGGTCGGGCACCTGTGCCCAGATCATCTTCCCGATAAAGTGGCTATGCAATCCATAGTAGGACCACGCTTCGCTGGAGTTGGAGGCGTAGCCGTTGAGGTGAAAGAGCGCGCTGCCTGTCTTTGGATTGTATTCCCTTTGGTCGATGGCCGCTCGAAAGGCTCGAATGTAATACCCGGCGGTACCTTCGGGATCCTCTTCTTGCGCCGGTGCCAGTCGAAAGTCGATTTGGGTCCAGCCAAAGATCCCCGTTCCATGTCCGGGCGAGCCTTCTAGGAGCAAGCTCTGCTGTTCATCGGATGCGGGTTCAAAGCGATCTTTGGAGAGCGGTTCAGGGAGCGGGTACGTCAGATCGTAGTCCACGCCGCCCTCGTGGACGGGGATGTTTTGATGCAGGCCCAGCAAGACAATATCCACATGGGCGGCGGTGTTGGCGTAGGGGATGGCCGCATTCATGGCCTCTCGGTCTGACGTGCCGTGTTCGAAGCGAACGTCGACCCGTAGATGGATGGTTGAGTCGGTGAAGTCGGTCACCTCAACATTCATCCCCAGACCGCGGCTGGTGTACCCATGTGCAGGATTGTAGTTGTCGGGATAGTCCAGGCCCTGTTCCACATCGGTTTGAAAGGAAAACCCTTCAATCATGGCCGCGATCTGTGCATACCCGGTGAGGTGATGCTCTAAACGGCTGAGGGCCATGTGACGTGTGACACCACCGGGGGGAGCGAGGTCGAAATCGAGCGAAACGCGCGAGGCGCCAAGCACCGTGGGGTCGGGTTGCACCACCGACTGAAATCCGAAGTGTACCGTCGGATTGTCGGTGAATCGCTCGCCTGTCGAGAAATCCCCTCCGATGACGCCCACTTCCAGTTTGTCCGCCCAACAACCCTCGGGTTCCGTGGGGAGCAACTTCATGGCCCACAGCGACACTCGATGGTTGACCGTCTCCCACTCAAAGCCAAATTGATTGGGCAGGACGAACGAGGGGCATGCGTCCAGGTCACTGGTTGGAGTCTTCACCGATTCGGGGGCAGAACACCCCGTGAAGACACCAATGAGGAACAGTGAGATTAGGGTTCGCACAGACGCCAATGTAGAAATCGTTGATGGGAGTGTCAAACCTTAGCTTTGTTTTGACAAGGCTTGAACCACCTTGTCGTGGAGCCCGTAGAAATGGCGGCCGCTCATGCCCAAGACCACGTCGCCTGGGCGGACACGCTCTGTCAGCCAGAGCACGATGTCGTCCACTTCCGGGATCAGTTCAGCCAGTGTTCCTGTGGCTCGAATGTCCTCGACGAGCTCCGGCAAAGAGAGCCTCTCTTCGGCGCTCAGGTTGTCCGGCTTTTCCAGGGGTTTGCAGAAGAGCACGCAGTGGGCTCCATGGAAGGCGTCGATGTATTGGTCTTGGAACACGCGGCGTCGCGAGGTGTTGGATTCCACCTCAAAACAGCACCATAACCGTCCTTGGGGAAATCGATTGCGCACCGCGCGCACGGTTTCGCGGACCGCGGTGGGGTGATGTGCGAAGTCATCGATGACGGTGACGCCATCGACAACGCCTTTGATCTCGTGTCGTTTCGCCACGTTCTCAAATGATTCGAGTCCGAGAGCGGCTTGTTCAGCGGCCATCCCTTCGCCGAGCGCAACCGCGAGCGCCGCGATGGCGTTCTGGAGATTGTGACGACCAAAGAGTGGGGACTGAAAAGCCCCGACCTGGGCGCCCTTGTGGTCCAACACGAAGGACGTTCCACGGGCATTCTCTTCCACCTGCCGAGCGGACCAAGCGCTCTCGTCGGTACCGTACGGTTCCACGGTACAGCGCGCGCGTTGAGCCACGCGCATGCCCCGCTCGTTGGTCGCACATACGATCAAACGACCATCGTCTGGGATGAGGTCGACGAACTTCATAAATTCCTGCTCAATGGCTTCGACATTGGGATAAATGTCCGCGTGGTCGAACTCAATGTTTGTGATCACCGCGGTACGAGGCCGGTAATGAAGAAATTTGGGCACCTTATCAAAGTAGGCGGTGTCATATTCGTCGCCTTCCACCACAAAATGAACGCCTGTGCCCAGCGTATAGCTTCGGCCAAAATTGAGGGGGACACCGCCCACCAACAGGGACGGGGCCATCCCACCGCACTCCAAAATCCAAGCGGTCAATGATGTGGTTGTTGTTTTGCCGTGTGTTCCCGTGATGACGACGGGGTGTTTGTCACGAAGAAACCAGTTCGACAACGCTTCAGGGAAGGAGATGTGGGGGATCGCTCGCTGCCGCATAGCGATGGCTTCGGGGTTGGTTCGGCGAATGACGTTACCCACCACGACCAAGTCAGGTCCCCAATCCAAGTTGTTTGGGCTGTATCCTTCCAACACGGGGATCCCCCAGTCGGCGAGGAGGGTGCTCATGGGGGGGTAACAACCCGCATCCGATCCTCGCACTTCAAAGCCGCGCGTTCGAAGCATTCCTGCAAAGGTGCCCATGCCCGACCCGCCGATGCCCATGACGTGTATCCGGCGTGCATTCGTGATTTCTTCGTCGCGGTATCGTTTCTCCATCATATTCACTAACGGTGATGTGCTGGGTTGGCGCCGTCAAGAACTCCCGTTGGCAGCGTTTGATGATTCCACTTGCGAGGTTGACGATCCGGGGTGGAGCATCCTATTCTGCGATCGAACTACAATTGTTGGAGGAAGCGTGGGTGAAGGTGACGGTCATGATCGACGCGATTACGACGAGCTAAAAGCCAAACTGGGGCTGAAGGCCGAAAAGAAACCAGCATCGTCGGCGGACAAGACACCGCCGGGTGGTTTTGACATGGGTCTTGAGCGAGGTGCCCATGAAATCACGGCTCCCGACACCGTGGAAAACTCCGTGCATGCGGGACCCGCATCGGTCGGTGACTCGGCGTTGGTGCGCAGCAGTAGCACCCGTTTATTGACGATCGGTTTGTTGGTGTTGGGCTTTGGATTTACGACGGGCGTTGGCTATTGGTGGAAGTACACCGAAGACAATCGATTGTATGCCGACCGCCAGATCAAAGATGCGTCTACTCTTTTGTCCAAGGTACAGCAGCTGGGTGTGACTGGGGGAACGTGCACAGCGTTGTCTTCGTCCTGCACCGTACAAACGGAATGCGCGAATGGATTTTGCGTGGCCGGTCGCTGCAATGATCTTCGCCATGGTTCATCGTATTGCGACGCCGATGCCGCCTGTACGCAATCGTGTCCCGAAGGGGCCGAGTGCGAGTGTGTGCGATCGTTGGATACGGCGCTGTATCGCTATGTCGGTGCGATCAGTCGTGCCAATGTTGAGGCGGCGAGCATTACTACGAGACTGCGCAGCAAAGAGCCCATTACGGATGCGCAGTACAAGGTGCTCGACCAGAAGTTGTCGGCTCTGCACGCCGAGAGCGTCGCATACGTCAAGAAGCAACCGCGCATCTTCGCCAAGTCATTTCTGAGTGAGTCGGTCTTCAACGGCGAGGCCGTCATTCTCGTCGTGCAAGAGGCTGCGTCGCTCGAAATCCTCTTCAATGCGGCGACCATGATGGCGCGCGAGGACGAGACGTTCAAACTCTTCCAATCCTTCTTTGATCCCGCAAAGGTCCGAGCGCCGGCGGTAAACCGAGCGTGGAAATTTCTGCAAGGTTCGACGTCGGGATTTTTCGCCGCCGTTAAGATCATCCTCGGCAAAGATGGCAAACCTCTTATTCGGAAGGAGGAGGTGCCGGCGTCGAAGCGGCGAGGCAAAGATTCCCCGCAGTATCGTCAGTTAATCCGATACGAATTTGAGGACGAGGAGATCAAGAAGAAGCTGGAGTGTCACAAGCCGGAAAATAAGGACGGATGCGAATGGTCGCCCAGTGAGATGATCGTTCAAAGAAATCTAAAGAGCGACTTGCAACCGGTCTTGACCAGCGAGTTGGCCAAGTACCAAGCCGGTTACCAAAAGCTTCTCCGTTTCCGGTTGATGGACCGCACCCGCCAATTGGACGAAGCGGCGTCCGGTCTGCTCCACATTCGGGCGAATGGTCAAGAGGGCGGTGTCCACCACAACACCCGGGATAAATTGTCGTCTCTTGCGAAGAAGCCCTAACAGACCACCGCTTCCTTGGTGGCCTTTGCGGCGTGCCATTGTACGCCCTCCGAGTCAGCACAACAGCGACGTCATTGCTTGGGCCGATTGGGGATATGCTCGCCCGCGGGACCTGGATAGGGCCGTCAAAGAACACGAGTCTCTTTGTGACCATCTTCGACGGGAAGGGGTGACCGTTCATCGACTGACAGCTTCGGTATCGGGCGATGTGGATGCCTGTTATGTGTGCGATCCCGCGCTCATGACGGCCCATGGCGTTGTCCTGCTTCGTGCAGGCAAAGACCTGCGCCGTAACGAAGTGTTGGCTCTGCCTCCCTTGCTCGATTCGCTTGGGGTCGCCATCTTGGGAACCGTTGTTGAGCCCGGGTCGGTGGATGGGGGGGACTGTGTTTGGCTAGACGCCAAAACGTTGGCCATAGGCACGGGCTTTCGCTCCAACCCGGAAGGGATTGCTCAAGTATCGGCTTTGCTGCCCGATGTGACCGTTCTGTCGATTCCTCTCCCACTGGAAGGAGGCCCCGATGCCTGCTTTCATTTGGGATCCATCGTATCATTGCTCGACGAGCAGTTGGCGCTGGTGCATATGCCTCTCGCACCGTCCATTCTTCTAGACGCTCTTCAGGCACGTGGGTTTGAGTGTCTGACCTGTCCACCGGGCGAGTTCGACAACCAAGCTTGCAATGTTCTGTGTACAGGGCCCTCCAGGGTGATGATGGCAGAGGGCAACCCCGAAACCGCTTCGCTACTTCAAGCACACGGTGTGCATGTGACGACCTTGTCGGGAGCCGAACTCATGACGCTGGGAACCGGGGGCCCGACATGTCTTGTGTTGCCGCTGGAGAGGTCGTAGGACGATCTCATTCCCGGTTTTTTTGGAGCGTCATCTCCATGAGGTGTCGACTGGCAACGCTGAACCACAGCCACAACACGATGACCAAAAAGAATGAGCACAGGTAGGGCACGACATCGGTGACGACGATGTAGTCGTAGAGCCCGTGATAGACCATGGACAGGAGCAGTCCCTTGTAAACGAGTCCACGGTGATGCGGCTTGAACCGACTCGTGCCGAGGGCAAACCCCCAAAACGATGCAAAGAGCACATGGTTGAAGGGACGGGTGACCGCCAACGCCCACATAGGCTCTTCGGCTTCGAGCATGAAGTACCAATTTTCAATGGTCGCAAATCCCAGCGCGGCCGCTGCCGCATACACCATTCCATCGAGGGGTGAATTAAACGCGATGTGTTTCCGGTCGACGAAAATCCAGACGGCGATGAATTTGGACAATTCCTCGATTGGGCCAATGGCCAGGAAACAGTACACGGCTTGCTTAAGAATCGACGCTTCGTGAATCCACTCGATGTCTCGGTAAAATGCGGTCATTTCAATGAGGTGAAAGAGGCCTAGACTGATCGGGCCGGCCAACAAACCACCGCCAAACACCATGAGGACCAAATGAAGAGGTTCGCGGCCAAACTCGTCGCGCAGGTAAAAATAGCCCAGCCATGCCAACGAGGGCGTGAAGGTGGCGATGAAGATCAGCAGGACTTCATTGTTCATGACAGCAATCCGAACAATCCGCCCGTGTGAACAAATAGTGGCGTGGCCCCAAACTGTTGTGGCTCCAGCAGCAACGCTCGGAAGGCCTTACCGGTATACACGGGATCGAGCAGCATGCCCGTCATTTGGGCGACCTTCGAAATGTCAGCAAGCTCTTCTGGGGTGGACTGCGCATATCCGCGGCCCACATACCCTTCCACGATGTGGATTTCGTCGGTCTCTAGTGACGGCAGCGATGGCCACTGGTCATGGGCGTTCTGGCTAATGGTTACGATTGTTTGTTGAAAGGTAGGGGCGTCGTCACACACGCAGACCCCGTAGACCGGGATCGAAAGTTCACGGCGCCGAAGTCCGATCATTAATCCGGCCATCGTGCCGCCGCTCCCCACGGCACACACAATGGAAGATGGTGGTTCGGCCCACTGAGCAATCAATTCATCAACCGTGCGGACATACCCCCATGCCCCCAAACCATTGCTGCCACCTTCGGGGATTACGTAATCGGTGGGTCCCGCCAACGCTTGCATGAGTGTGTTTCTGTTCGCGTATTCTTCGGGCGTGACAAAGCGAATTTCTGCCCCTACCTCTTCGCAAAGTTTCCAATTGCCCGTGGGTGTCAGGGCGTTGGGATCCGGGTGGTTCGTCCGAAGCAAGACGAGGCTTTGCATGCCCAACCGCGCAGCAGCAATGGCAGTAGCTCGACAATGATTGGACTGAATACCGCCACAGGTGAGGACACGCTTTGCGCCCACGCGCCGAGCGTCCGCAAGCAAATACTCCAATTTCCGGATTTTATTGCCAGATAGAGCCATACCCGTCAGATCATCACGTTTGATAAGAATCGACGATGAGTGGCCTTGCCAGGTCAGGTTGACGCGCTCCAAAGGAGTCGGTAGGCGCGCCAAGTTGAGTCGGTCTGGTTCCGTCACCATTGATTTCATGGTAGAGGGCTTTGAGCAGGGTCGCAACGGGTTGGTCGGTCAGACGCCGATCCCTCGGGGGGGAGGAATGGTCATGAGTCGTGTTGAGCCAAGGGTGTTGAAGGGATTCCGAGATTACCTTCCTGAGGTGATGGCCCCACGTGAGACGATGTTTGCGGTCATTGGTCGCGTCTTCCGTCAGTTCGGCTATTTACCATTGGGTACCCCCGCCATAGAATACACTGATATTCTGATGGGAAAGTATGGGGCTGAGGGCGAAAAACTCTTGTACCGATTTGAAGACAATGGAGGCCGAGATGTCAGTCTCCGCTACGATCTGACGGTACCTTTGGCTCGCGTGGTCGCCCAACATACGCAGCTTCCCCGGCCTTTCCGTCGATACCAAATCGCGCCAGTTTGGCGGGCTGAAAAGCCAGCGCGCGGCCGATTCCGGGAATTCTATCAGTGTGATGTGGACGTGATTGGTTCGGACAGCCTCCTGGCTGATTTTGAGTGCGTTCAGGTAGGCGTGGCTGTGTTGCGTGCATTGGGCGTGGACGATTTCCAGATCCGACTGAATGATCGACGAATCCTTGACGGATTATTGGCCAAAGCGGGTGTTTCAGAGCGTGACACACAGCGAACGGTGCTGCGTGCTGTCGATAAATTGCCCAAGATTGGTTGGCCTGGCGTCCAGAAGGAGTTGGAGGCCGTTCCTGGTTTGACGTCCGCTGGGATCGATGTCCTTCACGGCTTTTTGGAGGCTGATCTGAGCCAGCTGTCCTCCGACGATGTGGACATGGACATCGCTGGTCCCGGAATTGAGAGCCTACAGCAGCTGCTCCAATGGGCTGAAACAGACGGTATTGCCCAATGGGTTGATGTCGATCTGAGCATCGCCCGTGGGTTGGACTACTACACATCGACCATCTACGAGACATTCTTGGGCGCCATGCCTGAGTTGGGAAGTGTCATGAGCGGCGGCCGATACGATGATCTGCTCAGCATGTTCACGAAGGGCGCTGTCCCTGCGGTCGGGATCAGCTTGGGTCTCGATCGATTGTTGGCCGGGCTCATGGAACTGGGACTATTGGAGAAAAACACACACTGCATCGATGTGTACGTGACTGTGTTTGATGAGGCATCGATCGCTTATTCTCAAGGGGTGGCCAACCAGTTAAGAGAGGTCGGCATCAATACGCAATTGCATCTGACGCCAGGACAAAAATTGGCGCGTCAGTTCAAGAGTGCCGCACGCAGTGGCGCGTCTTTTGTCGTGGTAGCAGGGCCTGACGAGTGTGCTGCCGAGCACATTACAATCAAGGACATGACGACTGGCGACCAGCAAGACATGTCCCTAAGCGACGGCATGAACTGGATCCGACAACAAATCCAGACGGCGTAGCAGTTCTATTGCTTCGAGCCAGGGCAGGATCTCCCCTCCAATTCGATGTATGCTATTGCGGATGATGTGGTGTCGCCTCGGTCGTGGTGTGTTTCTGGTAGTAGTCGTGACGGCATGTGCAACGGTGCCCGTTGCCGTCGAGTCGGTCACACTCGATCCCTTGGTGTTGCACAGCGATTCAGAAGGGAAAGTCCGCGCGGTAGAAGCGCGAGGGCTGTTCAAAGAGGGGCAAACGGCTTACACCGCCGGTCGGTATGCCGAGTCGGTCGAGAAGTTTGTTCTGGTGGCAAAGCTCTTTCCAAGCACCTCCTATGTCGGTCATGCACACTTCAATGCGGGACTGGGATTGCTCAAATTGGAACGCTGGGAGGATGCCATCTCCCATTTCCAAACGGCCCGCGGACAACTGACAAAGCACAGAGATCGTTCCGACGCTTGCATTCATCTGGCCGCAGCGTATGAGGCCACGAAGCAATGGGCGAAGACCGTGGAAGTGCTGACCCAGGCTTTGGTGTTCGGCCAACTCTTGCCTGTGGATGTCGTGGAGACCCACGCCCGTTTGGGCGACGCGTTGTATCGGCAGGGGAAATTGGCGGACGCAGAAGACGCCCTCAAGAAGGCTTTGGAGGGATATCGGGACCACATTCACATCCCCGCGTTGCATCAGAATAGGCATGTGGCCAGGGCGCAATACCTCATTGGAGAAATCTACCAGCGTCTTTTTGGGAGCATACAATTTCGATTGCCTGTGGCTGCGATGAAACGCGATTTGACCGACAAATCCCACTTCTTCCTCAAATCGCAAAGTGCGTTCATGCGGTGTATACGCTTGCGTCATTCATATTGGGCGGTAGCTGCCGGCTTTCAACTGGGCAAGCTGTATGAAGATTTTTATGATCATATGATGGCTTCGGAGGTTCCTTCCGACATGTCCAAAGACGATCAGGGCATCTATTTTGATGAACTCAAACGCTACATTAAGCCACTGGTTGTGAAAGCGATCGATGTCTATGAGCGCAACATTGGGATGAGCGATCGCCTCGGTGAGGATGGGGAATGGGCCAAGAAGACCCAAGAACGCTTGGAACGGATGCGCACCATTCTTCGCACCGAATTCAAGGAAATCGAAGGCCGCCCTTAGGATCCGACAAACGGCGGCGACGGATGGCGATGAGCCCCCAGATTCCAGCAATCAATACGAAAAGTGCATTGAGTGAAGACGAATCGTGCTGTTGGCAGCCACTGGATTTGGACGGCCCGGGAGAGCCCGTGGCGTCTGTTAGGACGTCTCCCGTCACCCCTTTCAATGGCAGTCCAGAATCTGAGGCAAAGTCCAGCCAGTCGAGTTCGCACAGGACCTGCTGTCCTTCGGTGAGCACATCAATGACAGGAGGACGCAGTTGGGTGAACTCAAAGAGGAGGGCGCCCAATTGGCCGCCGGGCAGGATGGTCACCAAGTTTGGGAAGACGCAGGCGTAGAGTTTGTCGTTGCCGTTGCTTCCCAGGCAAGTGATACGCGCGTCATTTTCCCACGGGACAGCGCCGCTTGGGCCCAAAGTAGCCATTTTGTGATTCAGGGAAATGAAAATGGGGTTGTCACCCTCGCCGCCAATGGGTCCATGAATGGGCTCGGGGGAGCTGAGAACAAACGACAACGTAGGCGTCTCATCGAGTCGGTATAGGGTGAACTGGTTTTGGTAGTGCAAGCGTACAAACAATGTGCCGCCCGCCGGGCGCAGGCTGGGTGTGCCCACGAGCCCCTCGCCCAGCATGTGGAGGGAGACGGTGGGTTCGGCGTCCTGGAAGGACACGAAGGCCAGCTTAAGCTGGCCCGATAGAACCGCTGCGGCAACGACTTTGTCGCCGTAGCCTACGATCGTTTGCCATGTGCTGTCCGCCTGCCAAATCGGTGTGAGTGTCTCGCCCGAGAGTTGCCATAGGATCGACGGCTCAGCAAAGCCAGTCAGCACGATCACAGACGTCTTCCATGGAACCATGGAACGCACGGTCCCGGAAGTGACCGCTTCACTGCCTTCCACGAGGCTGGTGCTGCCGTCCCCCAGGACCCGCCGAAGTCCTGTCGCGCTTACCAGCCAAGGGATGTCTTTGTACTCAGCGGCTGTGCACAGTGGTGCCTCGGGGCCGTTCCACGCGGCCGGACAAACATACTGCCATCCATCGTCTTGTTGTAGAGCCACTCCACGAGACAGGCGGACAATTGTGGGCGTTGTATCGGATTGATGTGTCGCTACGCCCAAGGCTGCCGGTGCCGGACCGTGCGCTTGCGCCGGAAGAGCACTCCCCACGGTAACAAGAACCAACATCCAGCGATTTAGAAATCTGCCCTTCACGACGACTTATGGTACGGGAAACGGTTGGAGGATGCGAAAACGCGACTACGCCGGTCCGTTGGAGTTGGACTCGGGGCCTGCGTCGGGGAAGCGAAGCAATCGGAACTGGTCGTTCTCTCGCTCACGGAATACTTCGATTTCCTTCACATTGGTCAAATTGACGTAGAGCGTTGGGTCTGTTTCGGATTCCATTCGAAGACTGATGAACCCATTGTCGAGTCCTTCCACGACACCGATAATCGAATTGTTGTCCTCATCGTCGTATTGAACGATCCAGACTTTTTTTCCAATCAGACGCTTCATTTTGTACCTTATTCGTATCCAATGGCACCATGCCAAGCGGCGGAATCGTAGCCGATGAATTGAGTGGCGACAAGATGATTCATTGAAAGCGTGTTGCCTTGTCGAAGTTGCGATGATCTGGTAGGTCATTCATAATGATTATTCGAAAATCAGCGAACGAAATCGAAAAAATGCGTGCAGCTGGACGCGTGGTCGCGGACACCCATGTCAAGTTGATGGCCATGATTGAACCGGGGATCACACTGCGGGAATTGGACCAGTTCGCGGAAGCAAACATTCGTTCCTATGGCGCCATTCCAACCTTCAAAGGATATCGTGGCTTCCCGGCGACGCTGTGCACGTCGATCAATGAGGAAGTTGTGCACGGTATTCCGAGTGATCGAGTCCTAAAAGAAGGCGAGATTGTCAGCATTGATTGCGGTGCGACATTGGATGGATTTGTGGGGGATTCTGCCATCACCGTGCCCATCGGGACTATCAGTGACGAATTGAAACACCTGCTCCAGGTGACTGAAGACAGTCTGTACAAAGGGATAGAGGCGGCTCAAGTCGGCAGCCGACTCTTCGATATTAGTTACGCCATTCAGGCCGCTATTGAGCCGCATAATTTGGGTATTGTCCGAGACTATTGTGGTCATGGTGTGGGACGAGAGTTGCATCAAGAGCCTCAGGTGCCCAACTACGGACGTGCGGGGACCGGGCCCCGCATCAAGGCTGGATGGTGCTTGGCTCTTGAGCCCATGGTCAATTTAGGGACCCACGAAGTCCAAACACTATCGGATGGGTGGACTGTTGTGACTCGAGATCGGAAACCGAGCGCACATTTCGAGCACTCCATCGCTATCACGGAAGACGGTCCAATCATTCTTACGGACCGGCGAGGTCTCTAGCTTTCGCTTCTTCGTTACTTGAGTTCGAATGGGCGAGTGATGATGTTCACAACGCTCTGATCCACTGCGCTCGTACTTTCGAACACCACAAATATCCAGGGCTTTCCGTCGGTTTCAGAGGCCACGATGCGGGGGTGTTGTTGATTCCCAAGCACCACGGTTTGGTTGACTTTTTGAGGGGTCCCGTGTGCCGACAGATCCGGATTCAGTTGCTGGAAGAATACGGCTCCAGAACCTTCTGAATCGCCGGATGGGTTTTCCCAGACCACCGCGATTTGACCGTTGGGGGCCACTGCGACGTCGGGTCGTTGCTGTACTCCGGCTTGGGAACTCTGGGTTTGGGCGCTGGTCACAAACGAATCGCCTTCGAAGTACTGGGCACCCGAATCGGTGAAGCGCTGGATCATCACGTCCGCTGTGCCATTGGGGACGATGGATGTCCATGCGGCGACGAATCCCCCGCCGGGAAACGAGGACACCGCGACGTCTTTTTGGTCACCAGCGCTAGTGGAATGCAATAAAACGGGCTCGCCGTTCGGTTGCCCATCCGGTCCAATGATTCTCCCCAGCACACCGTAATTGTCCAAGTTCGGTTCGCTCTGGTCGTTCCATGCAACCACAAAGTCGCCGTTGTCCAATGCGGCGATGACGGGAAACTCTTGTTGGCCGATCGCGTTGGTGTTGATGCGAACTTCATCGCTGGCTGGCGATGGTTGAGCTGAATTATCGAGTGTGAAGGTGCGGACATAGATGTCAAAGCCGTTGCCATCCGTGGAATTCAATGATTGCCAAGCGACCATCAAGGGGCCTGATGTACTGCGGTCAATGCTGGGATGTGACTGCTCAAAGGTGGTCGTCTGGTTCACTTTGTGCAAACCGCTCGTGTATTTGTTGAGTGCGTAGTTGAATACGCGTAACTGCACATCGCCGGTTTCGACGATTTCGCCCGTGGAGAAGTTGATCGCCTTTTCATTGAAGGCGATGGCGGCGTTTGTGGCATCCAACACCACCAGGTCCGGTTGGCCTTGGTGATGCGGGCTGACCACGGGTGTGAACACGTCACTTGTGGCATCAGGGGTCGCGTATGAATCGAAGTGCAAGCCGGCCACAATGTAGTTCAACTCGGTTTGGATGTCCGTTCGCCAGGTGACGGCGATGTCGCCGGTAGGACCGACGTCTATGGAGCTGTGGATGTTCTCGGATGGGATACCAGCAGCCACCTCAATGGTGAACTCGCCGAGATTCAAGCAGACGCCTCGGCCGGCTGGGTCGCAATTGGTGTTGTCTGGACAGGCGTCGTACTCGATCTGTAGACCATCCGACGAGCAGGTGATCGTCGCTTGACCACTGGCTTCGCAGGAGGACGTGTCTGGCATGCATTGTGTACACAGCCCATCTACGCAGGCGCCGGTTTCGCACAACACGGTGTCCTCTGTCCATCCGTTGGCCTGGCATGCGGTGAGGAACCACTGCACATTGCCCAACGCGTTGGTTTCCTGAACGCAGCCCTTTTCTCCCAGGCTGTACTGTTTGACGCCGCCCTCGCCGGGGCAAGTCGATGCGCCACTGACGCAGTACTTCTCGTCGGAGGATGGGCCCTTTACGCAATAGAGTGATTGGCACTGTGCGTGGGAGTCGCATGGGTACAGGTCTGGACACACAGAATCGTCGACATTACCGTCACAATTGTTGTCCAGGCCATCACAGCTGACCTCTGGGTTTTCGTACCCAATCACTTCCGTGTAGTCGCATGCGTATCCACCACCAATGCAGGTGGCTTTGACCGTGTTCTCACAGACCCCATCCGTTTTACAGTTACCGCCCAGGGGATCGATAATGTCTTCATCGACGAGTCCATCACAGTCGTTGTCTATGGCGTCACACGTTGTCTCGTGGTTTGCTTCGTAGCCCAGGCCATCCAGTAAAGCGTAGTCACATAGCCAGACGCCTTGTTCGCACGTCGCCATGACCTTGTTGGTGATGTTGCAGATGCCCAGTAGGCTGCAATCGCTGTCATTGACATTGTGCAGGTCTTCGTCAGTGACTCCGTCGCAGTCATTGTCGACATTGTCGCAGGATGTCTCAACATCCGCTTCATAGGCTTGGACTTCACTGAAATCGCACATGAACTTGCCGTTGAAACAGGTGGCCTCGATGGGTTGTCCGGCACATGCCCCAGTGTCAAAGCCCGCGCAATCCGATGAGGAACCGTACACATCTTCATCGACAAGGCCATCGCAGTCGTTGTCTTTGCCGTCGCATGTCAACTCAACGTCTTCCACCGTGTCGCTGTAATGACAGTGCCACATGGCGCTCTCACAGGCGGCTGTAACGCCGTAACCACATTCACCGAGCGTCTTGCACTGGGTGGCCGAGTGCGGCGCGTTAGTCTCCAGGCCCACATCCATCTCTCCGTCGCAGTCGTTGTCGAGACCATCGCACAGCGTTTCCTCGGTTTCGTACGCTTCAATGCCATCGTAAAGGCACCACACAATGCCGCCTTGGCATACCGGTGCGCCCTGCAACGCGCACACCCCTTGGTCTTTGTTGGGATTGGTACACTTGCTGATGGTCAGGTTCGGGATGTCCTCGTCCACGAGGCCATCGCAGTCATTGTCTTTGCCATCACACGATGTCTCCGTGGGTTCAAAGTCTGGATAGTAGGGAGAGCCACTTGGATTGTCAGATAGGAATAGGACATTGCATTTCCACTCACCATCGATGCACTGCACGCTCTGGCCGTCGTCGGCCTCACTGGGCTCGCATGCGCCGGCCGTCGGACAGTCACTGTACGACAATTTCTCGATGACGTTGTCCACCGTTCCATCGCAGTTGTTGTCGAACTTGTCGCACGAGAACTCCTTGTTTCCTGGCTCGAAAAAGGGTCCATAATCGCATTTCCATAGTCCAGTCTTACAGGTGACCTGAGCGCCACTGCAGATGCCTACGTTCTTTTCGCAAAAAGCCGGGCTTCCCACGAGGTTGACGTCGACTTCGCCATCGCAGTCGTTGTCGAAGCCATCACAGGCCGTCTCGGTCTCTTCCCAGTCATCCACCGCCAGAAAGTTACAATCCCAACTGCCGTCGACACATCGGCTGGGGACCCCTTCGCCGCAGACACCACCGGAACCACACTCCGTATCGTGGGCGCGTGCGAGGTTCTCGTCGATGGCACCATCACAGTCGTTGTCCAGTCCGTCGCACGTGAGCTCCACGTCTTCATATTCAGGAACCGTGTCGTATCCACAGTCCCACGTCTTGTCCTCCAAGCAGATCGGCTCCGTCACGGCGCCGACACAAATCCCTTGCGTCTTGCATCCCGATGGGATAGGACAGTTGATGACGACACCGTCCAAGGTCGGCAGCATGTCCGCGATGATCACGACGTCCGTTTGTTGCACAATCTTTTGTTCTGTGAGCTCGACCACACATGCCATCAGCAGGACGCAACTGAGCATGGGCAACAATCTGGATTGACTCGGAATCATGGGTTGCTCCTAGAGGCCGGTCGATTCAAACCAACCATGGTTGCGGTCTTCGCTCTTAACGGGGGGACGAACTCCCGTGAGCGGACAGGAAAGCATGTGTCTTGTTCCATCATAGGAGTTGAGCAAAGAGCATGCCACTTTCTCGGGCCGATTCTTTTTTCATCAACCTGTTGAAAATACGGATTTAATGGCTTCTTGGCGCCGGATACTCGGAGAAAAGGGTGCAATCTTTTCATAGTAATGTGCACAGAATTCTACCCATCCCATTGTCGGTTAAAAGCAATGCCTGGTCTTCGTCCCCGATGGTCTCGATGAGAAGCAACAATGTGGTCTGGGTTGAAATCACCACGTACCCCTAAAAGTTGATGCTCGTGTGAACCATGATCCCATGGCGATGGGGCACCGCGTTGAAGCGAAGCCGATGGGTGTCGTCCAAGGAAATGCTGGGTTCGGTGGCGCCGTCGGGTGACATGAGCAAGAGCGTGACACCGGCGGCCACCAAAGCGCCACCGACAGGCATGATGATGGTGGTGAGCAGTCCATAGAGCTCAGCGTCGGTCTTGTGTTGTTTAAACTGACTGACGTAATTCGGTGAATGCGCATCGAGTGCATTGGCCTCGTCGACGGTATTCATTGCCAGCATTGCGGTGTAAACAGCGGCCCCAATGGCAGCGGCCCCGATACCGAGAGAAGTCCACCCTGTTATCGATTGCCAGGGGGTCCCGCCAGTCGCAGAAACACTTGCGACCATCGAGTCGTCGGAATCTTCGTCATCGCCATCCAGGGTCTCGTCGTCAGTGACCACATCGTCATCCTCTTCTTCCGAGTCCGCGAAGGGCTGGGGATCACTGTCTTCACTTTCGTCGTCGAGGGTGGCCGTGGCGTCGTCCTCGTCGGTATCCTCCGTGGCCGCTAGAACGTCTTGCTCGTCCATCTCTTCGGGTTCCTCGGCGCTGTCTTCGGTCACAATATCGCCGCTTGTTTCCGATTCGTCCGGTATCGGTGCAGGATCGGCAATGTCGTCGTCAGGAATGCCTTCTGGGGAGATGGGCAGTGGGACAGCGACCACGGCGGGCTCATCGTCGGTAGAGTCGTCCTCTTCGTCTACGGTCTCGGGAGATTGACTGATGTCCACCGGTTCCGGTGGCGGAGCGAGTGTCGTTTTGTCGGCTTGTTCTGTGGGCTCGATGAGAGGTTTGGTGGTTTCGTCCGGCTCGGCCGCGGCGGCTACCAGAACCTCTGAGGTTCGTTTGGGCATCACGGGACGGCGTGCCACAACCATGACCGGCGGTAAGCTTGGTAACCTCTTGGCGATCTTGGCGGGTTCTGTCGGCGATGCGGGGCTTTCGGGCGGCGCAGTACCTGCATACACGGTTGTGGTGCGCCCCGGCTTTACGTTGACATCGGAACGCCACGCAGATTGTTCCGGAAGATTGACGGAGACGACGTGATGGCCTGCCGTCACCTCGAGGCCTGTGAGGGGCGTCTTGCCTCGAACCACACCGTCAACCGATACGGGCTGTCCATGCTGTGGGGCGAAGACATCGAGGCGCCCTCGTGGAACGGGAAGTTCGACGGGTATGGTGATTCGAACATGTTTTCCCGCGCCCACTTTGTGTTGATACTTGCGATGCACACCGGCCTTTGTGGTTGCGTGGATGACGAGAGAACCTTCTTTGAGCCAACGAAGTATGGGACCGGGCATACAATCTTGCTCGGGGACCCCTGGCCGCTGGAGGCAAAGCCAGGCGTTGTTGGGTTTGGTGAGGATCTCTACTTCCGCGTTGTGTGCACTCAGAACGGTTCTGAGTTGTGAAATGTGTTGTCTCCCGGACAGTCGACCGGCAGGGGCTCTTCCAATTCGCATGTACCGTTCAGCGAGTCGAAGAGCAGTCTCGTGTTCGTCCGCATCACGGTACAACTGAACGGCTTCAAGGAGCACAATCTCATTGGGATACTGTTCGTAG
>Ga0114996_10001911_pt1 | contig 27475 bp, 24 predicted proteins | sample ArcticOcean_MG_C_4_FD_87039 | JGI IMG/M metagenome (GOLD analysis project Ga0114996, IMG submission 87039) | Marine microbial communities from western Arctic Ocean - ArcticOcean_MG_CB4_134 | ecosystem: Environmental > Aquatic > Marine > Oceanic | place: Arctic Ocean: Canada Basin | collected... | reverse complement strand
CGACGGACACGGTGGCTAGAATCGTGAGTGTGGTTCTCATGTCGTGTAGAGCGGCACGGCGGGAGAACCACTCGCAGTTCGAGATAACGTCGAATCTTGAAGTCTAGAAGATCGCGATACGCAATTCCAGAGATCGGGGTGCCGTCCGCGCCAACGCGAGTTCGGCGAAACACCACTGAGATTCGAGGTACCTGTCGGCGCAGAGTGCCAACACAACCTCACTCGAGCGAAGCTTGCGGTAGAGCGTCCTCTCCCACCTCTGTCCCCGCAGTATGCCCTGCTCAGGATCGAAGTCGAGGGATACCGAGTTGTGCTCCTGTCGACTCCGGAGTTCCTCGGCGATCTCTTTGTCGTCGGTCGCCCTCGGCCGTGCTCAAGAAGACAATGGTGCTCGCGCTTGGGATCGATAAGCGACACTAGTCGCTGTAGCGTGGGGCCGGGACGGAAGAGGAGGCCTCAAGCCGAGTGTCGGGCATCCGAGACTACTAGGTGGCGAATCGATATACGGCGCCCCCACGAACGGCGCCTCTAGCCTGGAAAAACCCGATGGAACTGAACGTCTCTGGTGCCACCCAAATCTTCGACCGTGCAGCGCTCGTGCATACGCTGATGGGTGATGAGGCGCTTGCTGAGCAAATCACCAGGGTCTTCGTCGTGGACGCGAATGCGCAGCTGGTTGCGCTCGGGCAGGCCGTACAGGACGGTGGCTCACCGGCCGTCCGCCGGATCGGACACACCATGAAGGGTGCCGCAGCAAGTGTGGGAGCGACGGCGTTGGCAGAGGCGTTCGGCCAACTCGAAACTGCGGGTCGCGATCAGAATCTCCAGGACGCCGCCTCCGCGGTCCAATTTACCGAAGAGCGGCTTCGAGATCTCGAGCTCGCGCTCCGCGCACCTCGACAGCCACAGACCGGAACTGACGAGTGAAGATCCTGGTCGCAGACGATGATCTGACATCGCGGGCAGTTCTCACAGCGGTGCTATCCAAGTGGGGATTCGATGTGCGAACGGTGGCTGACGGTCCGGCCGCCCTAGAGGAAGTGAGTGAGCCGGACTCCCCGAAGCTGGTGGTCCTGGATCGGATGATGCCGGGGCTCGACGGGCTCGAGGTTTGCCGTCGGCTACGGGAAGGCGAGACCTCGATGCCTCGCTACATCATCATGGTCACCACCCTGGGTAGCAGCGGTGACGTCGTAGACGGCCTCACGGCGGGGGCAGACGACTACCCGTTCAACAACGACGAACTCGCCGCACGCATCAGAGTCGGTCGCCGCGTCATTGGATTGCAGGACAACGCCGTCGAAAGGGAGGGGCTCAACGGCGTCGTGGAGATGGCGGGCGCCTTGTGCCACGAACTGAATCAGCCTCTCCAGGTGATCTCCTCGACGGCTGAGCTACTGCTCATGGACCTCGAGCAGGATGCGCCTTGTTTCCAGGAGGTGCAGACGATAGAAAGGCATGCAGCGAGACTTGGTGACATCACCCAAAAGATCATGGCGATTACCGACTACAAGACGCGCGACTACCTGACCGGCACCATCGTCGACATCCACGGTTTGAACGAGGAAGGCACCCCGGACCTGAGCCATGGTCAGGACGGAAGGCCGTGAGAGAGAAGAAGATCCTGATCGTCGATGACGAGCCGGACATTCGAAATGTGTTCCAGAAGGCGCTCAGCAGGGCCGGTTATACGGTCAGCTCCGCCGCCAGCGGAACCGACGCGCTCGAGATCCTGAAGACTGAACAGATCCTCGTGATGTTCTTCGACCTGAACATGCCGGAGATGGACGGCCTCGAGCTATGCCGCAGGGTTCGGAAGGACCTCCCCACGGCACTGATCTACGCCGTCACGGGGTACGCCTCGCGCTTCCAATTGACCGACTTCCAAGAGGCCGGCTTCGACAATTTTTATTCGAAACCCATCGGACTCGCTCTACTCAGGTCCGTCGCCGACGCGGCCTTCGGGCAGATGGAAGGCAGGACCGGCAGGACCCCGGGTCCCTGTTAACCGCCCCCCGAGACGTACCCATTCAGCACGTCGTTCGCGACCTCCGCAGGGTCCCGCTCAGCAGGATCGCCTAGCCCGCCACCGCCGGGTGTCTCGAGCACCAACCGGCCACCCGGCGGCACGACGTCCCGACCCATGCCTCGCAGCTCATCACCGCCGCGAAGGTACACGCGGCCCGTCGCTCCCGGACCACCCCCGTCTCGGCCGCGCGCAGGGTTCTCGACCCGATCGAACATCTTCGAGATCGCGAAGGGCGAGCCGTCCGCATGGGAGATCTCCATCACCTGCCCCAGGCCTCCTCGATGCCGGCCCACTCCCCCGGAGTCCGTGATGTACTCCTTCCTCCAAAAAATGAGCGGGGCAACGGTCTCGGTGATCTCGATGGGCGTACTTCTCACACCGGAGGGGAACGCAGTAGCGGACAGGCCGTCCTTCCCCGGTCTCGCCCCGGTGCCGCCGGTATGGAACGGGTTGACGACGAAGGGCTCGGCCTTCCCGTACGCATGCTGCCCAGTGAGTCCCTCCCCGCCCATGAGCACGGGGTTCCACAGACACGACGCGCCCTCGGCAGGAACGGTCGCCTCGAGGGCCTGTCCGAGGCATCCGAGCACGACGTCCGGCAGCATCTGACCCACCGCATGCCGAGCCGACACAGCGCATGGCCGCGGAGCGTTGAGGATTGAACCTTCCGGTGCGGTCACATGGATGGTGCCCAATGAGCCCGCGTTGTTGGGGATGTGCGAACCCACGACACACCGGACGCCGAAAGACGCGTAGGCTCTGGTGTAGGTGAGGGGAACATTGATGCCCCGATTCGAGATGGGAGACGTGCCGGCGAAGTCGACCTCGATCCCGCTCTTCGACACGGTCAACGCGCACACCAGGTCGAGCTCACGGTCGTATCCGTCGATGCGCATGCGGTTTTCGTAGCAGCCGAACGGGATGTCTCGGATCCGCTGGAGCATCGCAAGGCGAGACCGCTCGATAATGAAGTCCGCGAGTCTCTCCAGATCAGCGAGCTCGAATTCCTCCATCATCGCTACCAAGCGCTCGCAACCGGTGCGATTACACGCCACCAGAGAGTAGAGGTCGCCTTCGGCTACGTCCGGATCGCGCACATTTGCCCGAACGAGCTCTATGAGGGTCGTGTCCACGCGCCCCTCGCGCATCAGGTACGCGATGGGGATGCGTATGCCCTCTTCGAAAACCTGATTGGCGTCCGGACCGAAGCCGCGTCCCCCTACGTCGGCGATGTGACTCGTCGCGGCAAACAACGCCACCGGCTCGCCATTTCGGAACGTTGGCGTAACCACAGTGAAGTCGTTGAGGTGCCCGGTACCCTTCCAGGGGTCGTTGGTGATGAGCACGTCCCCGTCTTTCAGCGAAGCCACGGGGAAGCGCTCCAGGAAGTGCCCAACCGACTCCGCCATGGCGTTCACGTGACCGGGCGTACCGGTGATCGCCTGAGCCAGCATGCGACCAGAGAGGTCGAACACCCCGGCGGACAGATCACCCGCTTCCCGCACCGGAGTAGAGAACGCCGTCCTTATCAGGGTCTGCGCCTGCTCCTCCACCACGGACAAGAGTCGGCTCCACATGATCTGGTCGTGCAAGAGATCGAGACCGGCGGCACGCTCGTTCATTGGACTGCTCCGGGGCCGAGGGCGAGGCCGTCAGCAGCTAGTGGGGCTCCTCCGATCCTCGTGAGCACGAGGTGGCCGCCCGTGGCCACATGGGCCGCGAAACCGGTGGGCACCACCGTCGTGGTCTGATCCTCGGCGATGAGCGCCGGGCCCTCCAGTGACATTCCAGGCGCCAAGTCCGAGCGAGAGAAGACCCCAGCCTCCGCACGCGGGTGCGAGCCGCCTTCGACGAGCTGGGCAGTCCCCGTCGGTAAAGGCGCGCCCTGAGAGGGCGGGGCGGACAGTGTGCGAACCTCCGGCGGTGTCGTTGAGACCACGAGCGTCCAGCTCAAGACCTCCACATCGAGGCCGGGAATCGTGCGTCCGTACAACTCCGAGTACGAGGTGTCGAAAGCGTTGCGCAGACCGGCCGCCTCCGACGGCGCCGCGTCTTGATCGCCGAGCAAACCGGCGGAGATCGGCACCCCGATCTCGTGCCCCTGGCCAACGTAGCGCATGAATGCTTGCGCCGTGCTGACCGTGGGCGCGCCCGGCGCTCCCTGCTCCACCACCGCGTGGGCCTCCATGCGCATCTCGCTCAGAACCTCCTCAACGAGGTGCGGCTCGTAAGCGGAGAGCCTCATGTACCTGCTGCGGACTACCTCGTAGGAGATCGGCGCCAACAAGAAGCCCACGGCAGAGCCGACACCGGCGTGGTTGGGCACGACCACGCGGTCCAAGTTCAGCTTCTCCGCAAGGCGCGCGGCGTGGATCGGCGCCGAGCCTCCGAAGGCGACCATGGCGCGCCCGTCGACCCCCTTCCCCCACTCGATGGCGTGCGTGCGAGCCGCATTGGCCATGTTCTCGTCCACCATTTCACTGATGCCGTGCGCAGCGAGGTGACCGTCTACACCGAGAGGGACTCCCACATGGGTCTCCACCGCGCCCTTCGCCAACTCCGGATGGATTTTGATGGAACCGCCGGCGAAGCGCTCAGGATCGAGTTTTCCGAGGGCTACGTCCGCATCCGTGACGGTAGGGTGCTCGCCGCCCCTGCCGTACGAAGCAGGACCGGGCTCGGAGCCCGCACTCAGTGGACCAACCATGATACGACTCATGGTGTCCACCGACGCGATGGAGCCACCACCGGCTCCGATCTCCACCATTTCGATGACGGGAACCCGCACCGGCAGCCCGCTCCCCCTGCGGAAGCGATAGCTGCGCGCGACCTCGAAGTGACGCGAGCTCAACGGCCTCCCATCGTCTACTATGCAGAGCTTCGCGGTGGTGCCGCCCATGTCGAACGAGATCACGCGGTCGAGGCCGCACTCGCGCGCCACGTGGCTAGCCAAAATGGCGCCACCAGCCGGCCCCGACTCCACCAGGCGGATCGGAAAGGCGGTGGCAGTCTCGAGCGTCGTGAGGCCGCCGCCGGAGGTCATGAGCAAGAACGGACACACGACACCTGCTTCCCGCAACGCCTCGGCTAGCGACCGGAGATAGCGGGACATGAGGGGCTGCACATAGGCGTTGGCGCAGGCGGTGGACAAGCGCTCGTACTCCCGCACCTCCGGACAGACCTCTGATGCGAGGGTCACCAAGAGCGACGGACGGGCCTCCCGGAGGAGCTCGCGGATGCGGCGCTCGTGCCGGGGATTGGCGTAGGCATGAAGCAGCCCAACCGCCACCGATTCGACCTGCTTCTCGTCGAGCACTGGCATCAGTGCGCGTACGGACTCCTCGTCCAGCGGGACCAGGACGTCGCCGTGCCGGTCGAGGCGCTCCACCACCGGGAGGCGAAGGTGCCGGGGCACCAGGGGAATCGGACGATCGACACCGATGTCGTACTGCTCAAAGCGGTTTTCGTGAGCCATCTCCAACGCGTCGCGGTGACCCTCCGTGACCACCAGCGCGGTGACGGCCCCTCGCCGCTCGATGAGGGCGTTCGTGGCCAGGGTCGTCCCGTGGATCACGAGGCGGATGTCGGCGGGGGCGAGGCCGGAGAGTGTGAGGACCTTCCCGAAGCCGGCCATCACTCCCTGCTCGGGAGCCTTCGGCGTCGTGAGCACCTTTGTCGTGACGTGGACTCCCCCAGTCTCCAGGACCACGTCCGTGAACGTGCCTCCGATGTCGATCGCGAGTCGTGCTTCCGGCATCAGTCTAAGTGGACCGTGTGGGGCAGCGCCGACCTACGTGATCCGCATGGCCCCGCGCCGACCACGTCAGCCGTCCTCACGCAACGGCACGGTGTAGTTGAGCGACAGCCGTCCTCCGTCCGGATAGATCGTCTGGCCGGTCACATAAGAGGCGTAGTCACTCGCGAGGAACACCGCGACCGAAGCGACTTCTGAGGCAGCCCCGGCGCGCCCGAGGGGCGTCCGTGACAGAATCCTCCTACGCCCGCTCTCATCCGCCATGACCGCGTCGAGCATATCAGTAGCGATCGAGCCCGGGCCGATGGCGTTAACCCGGATGTCATGCGCAGCGAGCTCCATCGCCATGACCTTGGTGAGCTGCCCCACGCCTCCTTTCGACGTCGCGTAGGCGAGTTGATCGGGGATGGTCACGACGGCGTTGGTGGAGGACATGTTGATGATCGCGCCTTGGATTCCGTGTTCTACCATGTGCCTCGCCACAGCACGGCCGAGAAGGAACGAACCCCGCAGGTTGACCGCCAAGACTCGATCGAAGTCTTCCGTTGAAACGTCGAGAATCGAACCCTGCGCTATGATGCCGGCATTGTTGAGCAGAATATCACATCGACCGAAACGCTCGATACAGCGCGAGAGAAGTGATTCGCAGTCAGCCTCCTGGCTCACGTCCATCTCGATCGCGAGCGTATCCATGCCAGTATCCCTCGAGATCGACTCCGCGCTCGAGGTCAGCTCCTGTCCGAGCAAATCCCCCATGACCACTTGCGCACCGTGCTCGGCGAAGGCGCGGGAGCACGCCGCACCGATGCCACGGGCCGCGCCCGTAACAATGGCGGTCTTGCCAGCTAACGAGATCAATGGATGGCCTCCGAATCAGGGCATGAGCTGTCGATAACGTCGGTGGTTCGAGCCACCGGTCTCCGGTGGGTGAGAAGTTGACCATCGCTACGGTCTCGCGGCAAGCCGGTGGACCCGACGACGGGTCTTGTCGGTTGCGCACTGGCGCATCGCACCGTTGCCAGCCTGGCCTCTCCTAGCCTTGGTCTTCGAGCTAATCCTTGCGCTGGAGCTAGCCTTTCTGCGCGAGCCGTGCCACCAGCGCACGCATCGCAGTCTGGGTTTCGTCACTAGACCACGCGTCGATGAACTCCTCGGGCCCCGGACGCTCCGGGTCGGCATACATTTCGACCAGATCGGCGCGTGCGATGGCCCTCGTGCGAAGCATCGCGCGCGGCGGTGAAGCGAGAAGCCTCTCGCACCACTCCAGTGCGACCGGCACGACCTCCTCTAACGGCGCGAGGCGATCTACGAGTCCGATATCGTAAGCCGTCTCCGGGGAGAGTAGCAGCCCTTCGACGCACATGCGCTCAGCGTGCTGGCGGCCCACCAGCCGGCTGAGGTTGGCGAGCAGCACGGGTGAAATAGGCAGGCCCACCTGAACCTCGTTAAGTCCAATCTTGTACTTGCCCTCGGCCATGACGCGATAGTCACAACAGATGGCGAGTACGGAGCCACCCGCTGGACAGTGTCCGGTAACGGCTGCCACTACCGGCACGGGCGACATAATCAGTGCGTTTCGCAGGGCGAAGAGTTCTTCGAAGGTCTCTATAGCCACCGCGTGGCCACCATCCAAAATGAAAGGCACATCGAGCCCCGCCGAGAAGAAACCCGGCATGCCCGAGACCACCACGGCGGCGACCCCCTCCGCAGGGGCTTCTTGCACTGCAAGTTTGAGGCTCGCCAGAACCTCGGGGCGCAACGCATTGACGGGAGGATGCACGATCTGGAGTTCCCGGATCGTACCGTGATCGATCACTTCCAACATTGTGCTGTCTCCAAAGAGATCCTGGTGTACGGGAGGAATCGCAGACCCACCTGTTAGCCCCGCGACTCCTCGAAACGACGTGCATCATGCTAGTGGCACCGGTCGAGTACATTCAAGGTGAGAAGGAGCCACGACCCAGCCCCCGACCCAAGTATGGATCTAACGTGCACGTCCTCCTACGCGCTCTAGTCCAGCACCTGCGATGGTATGCGCTCGCATCGTACGGCACCGGGAGAAAAACGTGTCTCAAGTCTGCCTGACAGTGGATCTAGAGCCCGACTGCCCTCCCTATCTGAGCGGGTGGGTAGGGGTCGAACAGGGCATGCCCCAGGTGCTAGACCTGTTCGCCCGCAACGATGTGCTTGCGACCATCTTTGCGACCGGAGAGACTGCGGAGCGTTATCCGGATCTGATCAGCGGTATCGTCGACGCGGGTCACGAACTTGGATGCCACGCGCACACCCACCGCTCCCTCTCGGCACTCGGGCCGGACGAAGCCGAGCGTGAGATCGCTCGCTCAGCCGCGCTGCTGCGTACGTTCGCACCGGTGACATCGTTTCGCGCGCCCTACTTGAGTTTTCCCGAGTGCTACATCGCTTTGCTGGAAGCGCATGGGTTCACGCTCGACGCCTCCCGCGGCAAGTACAAGCCGGCTCACTGGTTCCGAAGACCTGCCCGCAGCCCGCTCCGACGGATTCCGGCGTCCACGACATCGTCAGTCCTGCGGCTGCCCCCAGCCATACGCGACATCCTGTTCGCATTCATGCGTTCTCCGGTCGTGCTCATCGTCCACCCATGGGAGTTCGTGGACCAATCCGACGCCCCGATTCCGTGGGACTGTCGCGTCGGGACGGGTGCGGCCGCGCTCGAGAGCCTCTCGAGCACCATCGAGTTCTTTGCGCAGCGCGGAGACCACTTCGTTTGCATGACCGACCTCGACGCAGTCGGCTAGAACGACGCCATGCGCCCTACCCAGGACAACGGCACCGGCACTCACGACCGGTCTTCGTCGCAACTATACCGCGCTCGGGGACCTGTACTAGCTGTAGCACTCGTTGCCATATACGTCGCGCTTGTGCCGATGCACACGCAGGACGGAGCTAATCATCGACAAGTGGCGATTCTACTCGAGCATCTCGTCACTGCCGACACCGCTGACTCTGTGTATGAAGCGAACCTCGGCGTCCTACGGACAAATGTGCTCTTTTCGGGAGGATATGCGCTCGCAGCTGCACGAGTCGGCGTCCCGATCCAGATTTACGAAAGACTGTTCGTCGGCGGGTTCCTGATCCTACTTCTGCTGGGCTATCGCAGGTTCTTGGCCGAGTGGGCTCCCCGCCATGCAGACCTCTGGGTATGGATCCTTCCCGTGACGACGCATGCGTTGTTCGTCACTGGCATGTACAACTTCTTGGCTGCCACAGCGCTGACGTTCCCGGTGCTGACCTTGCTCCGACGCGTCTCTGAGAGGCCTTCGGCAAAGACGCTCGCGACGATGTCCGTGCTCGCTTGGCTGGCGTTCCTCGCTCATCCATTCGCGTTCTTCGTGCTCCCCATCGCGTGGCTCTGGTTGGCTGCGGGCAAGCGTGAACGTCCCGACGCGTACATGTGGAGCGCGGGAGTGGTTCTGGCTGCCTTCCTCTTGATGGGATTCGCACTCCCGATGGCGACGGGCGCTTTGCCGTCCAACCCATACGTATTCAAACCTCCGCTCGAACTGGTGGCGGGACTCCTCTACTACAACTTTTCGGGCTTCTCCGCGTGGGGCCTTTTGGCAGCCGCCCCGGCACTTGTCGCTGCCGTGACATTGGGGTGGATGAGCCTGTTCAACGGGGACGGCGAACGACGAGGCCGACTGCTCTGGCTCGCGATGCTCGGGGCGTACTTCTTCTTTCCTAGCGAAGGGCACGGAGGCGCGCATTTGAACGAGCGCTTCCTGCCCTTTCTTTGGGCCTTTCTTCCCCTCGGACTTTCGAGGTTGTCGCCCGGACGCAGAGCTAACACGCGGTGGATACGTCTAACGGCCGTCGCATCCACTGTCGCCATGGCCTCGGCTCTGTTCGTCGGAATGAACGCCGTGGACCAAGAGGTAGACGACGCCACCGCTGTGCTAACGGAACTCCCGAATGAGGCACGGCTGTACCCGTTGCAATTCGATCCAGGAGGGAGCTCTTTGACTCATAGCGCGCTGCTGCACCTCTGGGCGAACTACCCCACCGACCGCACGGTCCACTCTCCATTCTCGTTCACGTTCATGGAACTCATGCCGGTCTCGCGGCGAACCCTATCATCGCCCACGTATTTTCCGGCAGCGACCGAGAGTCATGTACGAGGCCTCGCGGAGGGTCGCCTGTGCCAACCCACAGACCCTGTCTCGACTCCAGACTGTAGCCTCTTGGAGGCGGAGGGGTGGAGCAGTCTCCTGAGCGTCATGCGCTACTACGACTTCTGGTTCGTGCACGGCGCTCCCGCCCGCTGGCGGCGGGTCATCGAAGGGGTGCCCGGCCTAAGTCTCGTGGCCGAGTCGGGTCGTGCTTCCCTTTGGCGCTACGACCGCGCCGAAGCTTTCGTGCCGGACCTTCGGTGACAGGCCTCCCCGTCAGAGAGCGTCGATGACGCAGACACTAGGGATCACGCGGTGCCGCACCGCCCGTGACTGTCGCCTCTTTGAGACTCGGATCTGGTAGCAATGGCGCGTCCCGTAGTAGTATTCGACTTGGACGGCACCCTCACTATGAGGGACATCAGCGTTCCCTTTCTCGGCTCTACCGCGGGTGGTTGGTCCACACTACTGGGTATTGTCTCGGCAGGAGCCTGGGCGATCCCCGACTTGGGTCGAGCCCTCGCAGCCGAGCGTCCGGGAAGCCAAGGACGGGTGGGCAGCGTCCGCGGCCGGTGGGAAGGGCTCCTGCACGCACGTGTCGTGGCTCGCACGCTCGGCGGACGATCCCAACTCGACCTCGAGACCACCGCCGAGCAATTCGCCCACACGAACCTCCTCCGCGCTCTCCGGCCCGACGCGAAGGACAGACTCGAAGGACACCTTCGTCAAGGTCATCGCCTCATCCTGGCGAGCGCCTCATTGGCGATCTGCCTCGAACCGCTGCGCGACATCCTGGGTTTCGACACTGTGCTTGGCACGCGCTTGGAGTTTCAGGACGGTGTCGCCACCGGCCGGTTCGCGGGGCTGCCCTGCTGGGGTGACGAAAAGCTGCGCCGGGTTCGAGAGGTTCTCCGGCCGGACGAAGAGATCCTCCACGCATACGGCGACAGCCGCGGAGACCGCGCCCTGCTGGGAGCAGCTCGGCACTCAACCCTCGTGCGCTAGGCCCCTCCACTGATCGGCGTATCAGGGGTCTTATTCCCTGTGGCACCTCAGCGCGAACCACGCGCTAGCCAGCCCGACGACCGCTCCAGCCGCCATATCCGCGGCATAGTGGAAGCCGCCGTACACGGCGCCCACTCCCACCCCCAAGGCGGCTACCGCCAACAGCAGCCCCATCTTCTGTTGGAAGCGTAGGGCGAGCCCAGCCTGCGCAGTCATGAGAGCCATATGGGCGCTCGGGAACGCAGCCCCCTGCGACGATCCGCTCTCGAGAATCATGAGCGTCAGACGGCGTATGGGCCCGTCGGGCACACCCTGGGGCGGACCGAAATAGCGGGGGCCCTGAACGGGAAAGACCGCGAACACCAGATAGCAGACGACCGAGGCGACCAAAATGCCCAAGGCAGTGGTAGTCGCTTCCCGCAGTCGCCCGCGCATAGCCAGCACGATGGGCGGGACGTAGATCGCCGGGTAGAAGCTGAGGTATGCGAGATGGAGAGGCTCGCTTATCCAGAGCCAAGGGAACCGCCCGGCCAACTCTCGCGACGGATCGAAGCCCGTGAGCGCACGCTCCCAGGCCAAGATCAAGGGATCCCGATATCCCGAAGCCAAGGCCTGGTTCAGCCACGGAACCTCAGCGTATGCGAGAGGGATGGCTAGCAGTGCAAGCCACAGAATCACCCATTGGTTCGGATGGTTCGGATGGCTCCGACTGGCCGACCAGAGCGAGCCGCCGCCAGCCACCACATGGACCGACAGGACGAGCCACCCGCTGACCGCCCCCCCGTTCGCCAGCCCGACGAGAAGTAAAGGGAGGGTCGCGGCCAGGTAGAGTCCGAGGACCCCGAGCGGGTTGCGAACCAGGGATCTCAACAATGCAAGGAAGGAAGTACGGTGTAGGGACCGGTGGATCCACGGATGACCCCTTCGAAGGGCCGTGGTGGGGGCCGGTGAATCCTATGTGTGATGTGTTGGGAATTCCACTACTCGTGGCGTCAAAGTCCCAGTGCCGTTGCTGCACCCTCAGACTCATTCCAGCTTCTGGCATGCGAATCGCCCTAGTTACCGACTGGTTCTACCCTCGAGTCGGCGGCATCGAGCACCACGTGCTCGCGCTGGCCCGCCGTCTGCACGAGCGCGGCCAGGATGTCACGGTGATCACTCCATGGCCTGGCCCCGCGGAAGTAGATGGCATCCCAGTCCAACGCATCCCCCTTCGGCTCGTGCCGGGGCTGGGAGTGTCCCTGAATCCGTGGCAGCTAGCGAGCCGGCTCGACGACGCACTGCGGGACCGCGGCTACGACGTAATCCACACTCATTGGAGCTTTGGCGCTACCGCCAGCATCGCGGCAACATTCGTCGGCTCGCGGGCTTCCATTCCTGTGATCGCAACATTCCACTCGATATTCCGAGCACTCGGTTTGGTGTACGTGCTGGCGCAGCCGCTCTTCGGTTGGCGAGACTGGTCGTTCCGCGCCACGGCCGTGAGCGAAGCCGTTGCTGAGGACTTTTATTGGATGGCGCCGGGACGCCCGATTGAAGTTCTCCAGAATGCCATCGATCCCCGTGAATGGCCTCGTCAAGAGCGCACGCCTGAACCAGGGCGACTCCGGCTGGTGACGGCTGCGCGCCTCCAGCGCCGGAAGCGGGTGGACGCGCTCATCACGATCGTCGCCAAACTTCGTGATGAGTTCGGGCCGGCGATCGACGTCACGCTCGAGATCATCGGGGATGGTCCGGACCGCAAGAAGCTGACGAGGCTCTGCAAGCGATTGGCGCTCGGTGATTCAGTGCGCTTCCTCGGCCCAGGCAGCGCCGAAGACGTGCGGGCGCTGTTGTCCCGAGGCGACATCTTCGCCAATGCCTGTGTCCTGGAGTCGTTCGGCATTGCGGCGCTCGAGGCACTGAGTTGTGGGCTTCCGGTCGTGGCCCGCTCTGAAGGTGGCGTTGGGTCTTTTATCGAAGACGGGGACAACGGAGCTCTCGTAGCATCGGACTCGGAAATGCTATCCACGCTGGTGGAGCTGGCTACGAACCAGGAGAGGCTCGACCAGCTCCGAGAGGGTGCCTCCGCAGGAATCCCAGCAGCATACTCGTGGGAAACGTTGATGGACCGGCACTTGGAGTTGTACGGGGAGTTGATGGAGCCCAACAAGCTCCCCTCACCGCCGTGGCGGTAGCGTAACCCGCGAGATTTTGATCAGCTTCAATCGTGCCCGGTGTTGCCGGGTTAGCCGGCAGGAGAAACGGCCTATGGAAGGCAAGATCTCTGGCAGTTTTCCCGGGGGCCGAGAAAAAAGGTCGCCTCCGCGGAGCGGACCGCAGCGCCGCGTCTGAGCCGAGCCCAAGAGATCGAGGAACGGGCCGTAGACCGGCATGTCCGGCGAAGGCACGGTAGGCGCCAGAAGCGGATCATATACGCGGCGGTGTTTTCCGTCCTGGTTTCCGGAGCGACGGGCGCCTACCTAGGCTTCCGAAACCGATCGACGTTGGAGGAAGTTAGGGCCGAACTCGCGGCACAGCAGGCGGCCGAGACGGGGGGTGGTATGGGCGACATGTCGAGCGAAATAAACAAGGCGATGCTCGAACTGTGGAGAATGGAGGACGTCGAATTCATGAGGAACTCGCGGTGAGGGAACTGAGCTGTTGAACAACGCCCGGAGCAAGCGCGGATGGAGAGAAGCGATCGCGGAGGCGCCAAGCCGCGCTCGTATACTCGTAGTCGAGGACGAACCGGACATCCGACGCGGCCTCCAGCGCCTGATCACTCGCTTCGGGCATACTGTGAAGGCCGCAGGATCAGCTGAAGAGGCTGACCAATGGCTCATCTCGGAGCGCTTCGACCTCCTGATGCTGGACATCGAGCTTCCGCGCATGAAGGGAGTCGAATTCCTGGGTTGGGCACTGACACGTGATCCGGAGATGGCAGTCATCATGCTGACAGGCCTCGATATTCCGGAAGTCGCGATCGAGTGCATGGATCACGGTGCCCGCACCTACCTGGTCAAACCAGTCGAGACCGAATTTCTTCGGCTCGCTCTGAAAGACGCCTTAGCGATGAGGAAGGTGCTGGTCGAGCGCAACGAGCTGGCCACCAAGACCTAGGGACACTCCGAGCAAGTAGAGCCGTCCCTTTTTACGTACGCCATTCGCTCACCGCAATACTGGCCGGTTCCGCTACATCCCGTAGGGGCCGAACAGCATGTTCCCTGGCGACGCTGGGTCGTCGCTCCGGTAGAACTGGCGGCCGACTTCCAGCAGTTCCTCTCGACTGGTGATGCCGTCGTTGTTCACGTCTAGTTCCACGAACACGCTGCGGGCAAGATTCGCCCCAAGTCCGAAAACGCCGTAGAAGTTCACGAACTCGTCGGGACCGATCTCTCCGTCCTCGTCAGTGTCGAAAACAGTAAAGAGGTGGTCCGTGATCGCCTCGACCTCCTCCGCGTACCGGAGATCGCTCTCGAGGGCCACCTGCCAGTACGCGAGCCACTCGTCCAAGTCGATCTCCCCGTCTTGATCGACGTCGGCGGAGCCGCTCAGCGCAGACCAAAAAGTCATGATGGAAGAGCGAAGTCCCTGCTCAGCAAAAGAGCCCTCAGCCGCACCCTGTAGGACGCGCACGTTCTCGACTACGCGCTCTAGATCCGAGGCCGCGATGCGGCCGTTGTCATCGATGTCATAGACCTGGAAGTAGCGTGTCAGCTTTTTTTCTTGGAGCTCACTGAGCATCGGGACTCGCTTGAGGGGGAATAGCGCCGTTTCTGGGGTGTCAGTGCCTCAACATAGGCGTCACGGCCCCAATTGCACTACTACAGCCTCCGACACTTCGTCGAGTCCCATCAGAGCATCTCGCACACCCACGTCTACCTTTCCGTCCACCGCTACAGCTGCCAAGGCATCACCGCCCTTCGCCTGCCGTGCCTGATGGTATTCGGCGATGTTGATCTCGTGGTCCCCCAAGAGCGTGCCCACACGCCCGATCACACCCGGTACGTCGTGGTTCCTGAGCACGAGGAGCGTGCCTTCGGGCACGATATCGACATGAAAGTCGCCGATGCGCACGATCCTAGAGTGAGTTTTATCGCCCAATAGCGCCCCGGCGAAGCGCAGGTCGCCCCGCTCCGCCTTGACCACGATTTCCACGAACTCCGTGTAGTCAGTGTGCCGAGCCAGCTGAGCCCTCGAGACACCGATACCACGTTGTTGCGCCATGTGCGCAGCGCTCACGAAATTGACCTGGTCCTCGCCAAGAATATTCTCAAGCAGGCCCATGAGCACGTACGCGGAGAGGGGCCGCAACGCCTCTTCAGACTCGCCTGCGTAGCGGATCTCGATGCCTTCGAGGCCGCCCGGCGCGAGCGCACACCCGAGTCGTCCAAGTCGCTGCCCTAGGTCCAAGAGCGGTCCCAAGGCTCTCAGCGTTTCGCCGCCGATCGCCGGGGCGTTGAGCGCCCTCGTGAGGTCTCCCTCTGCCAGCGCGTCGCGGACCGCCTCAGCGATCTCGGTTGCAACGAGCTCCTGAGCTTCGGCAGTCGAAGCACCTAAGTGCGGGGTGAGGACGAGGTTCGGCGCATCACGCAGCGGGCTTCCCTCCTCCAGCGGTTCGTTGCCGTAGACATCGAGGGCCGCTCCTCCCAAGTGCCCCTCCGCGAGCGACGCGGCTAGCGCGGCCTCGTCGACCACACCGCCGCGAGCCACGTTCACCAAGAACGACCCCTTCTTCATGCGCGACAGCGCTTCGGCGTCGATCATGCCTCGTGTCTCGTCGGTCAGCGGCACGTGCAGCGAGAGTACATCCGCTCCCTCTATCACCTCGTCGAGCGTGGCGAGCTCCACCCTAAGATCCTGCGACCGCTCCTCAGTGAGGTAGGGGTCGTGCACGAGCACCCTCATGCCGAACGCGCGGCAGCGCTTGGACACCTCACCACCGATACGGCCCGCACCAATCAGTCCGAGAACCCTTCCCCGCAACTCCCCGCCCTTGAAACGGGAGCGTGCCCACTCGCCCCTCCGAACCGAGGCGTCCGCCTCGGCGACCCGACGGACCATGGCGAGTATCAGGGCCATCGTGAGCTCGGCGGCCGACACGGTGTTGCCGGCCGGTGCATTGAGCACGGCTACGCCACGACCCGTCGCGGCCTCAAGGTCGATGTTGTCCACGCCGACACCCGCGCGCCCGATCACGCGGAGTTCGGTAGCCTGCTCCAGCATCTCGGTACGCACCTTGGTGGCGCTACGCACGACAAGCCCATGGACCGTGGGCAATGCCTCAGCAAATGCCGGGTCCGAGGAGTCGTCGACCTTGATCAATTCGAAGCGAGAGTCACCCCGTAGCGGCTCGAGCCCGGTATCTGAAACCTTGTCGGTGATGAGGACCCTGAACTCGGCGCTCATCCCACCACCTCCGTCAGCACTGTGAGAAGCTCGTTCAGCTCATCGAGCGTGTGGTCGCCCATGTGACCGATACGGATACCGGTCTCCTTGAGCTTTCCATACCCGCCGCCAATAACCCAACCGCGGTCTTTCATCCCGCTCACGACAGTCGGGCCACAGAGGCCTTCCGGCAGCACCACAGAAGTGACCGTTGGCGACCGGTGTCCTTCAGGCGCCATCACCTGCAATTGTACTCCGTCGTTGCGCATATCGTCGACCCAAGCATGAGTTCGAGTCGCCATCGCCGCGTGACGGGCCCAACGGCCCTCCATCGTTTCGTCGGCCATCCGTCCGAGTTGGACCTGGAGCGCGTACATGGTCGAAAGTGCAGGCGTGGTGGGGGTTTGCAGCTTGTCGATGTTCTTCGCAAATGCGACTAGATCGAAGTACTGTCCCTTGCCCGTGGCCGAAGCCGAGCGCTCCATCATCGCCTCGGACGCAACACCGAACGAAAGACCCGGTGGCAACGCCAAGGCCTTCTGTGAGCCCGTCAGCACGAAGTCCAAGGCCCACTCGTCGGTGCGCAGTTCTGCCCCGCCGCACCCGGTTACCGAGTCGACGAGAAGAAGCGTGTCGGCGTGTTCCGCGATAACGCTCGAAATCGCCGGAAGATCGTTGAGTACACCGGTCGAAGTCTCGGAGTGAACCACGGTCACCGCATCGTAAGCACAGTCATCTAGTGCCGAGGCTACAACCGCCGGGTCGTGCGCCTCACCCCAGGGGACCACCACTTCGTCGACGTCGAGGTCGCACGCTCGGGCGATGTCGGCAAAACGCTGACTGAACGCCCCGTTCACTAGCGAGAGCACCTTGCCGGACGCGCCATTGCGAACAGCAGCCTCCATGAGACCGGTCGCCGAGGAGGTCGAAATGAAGACAGGCCGGTCGGTGAAGAAGACCTTCTTGAGGCCCTCCTGTAGCTCGCCGACGAACTCTTGGATGCCCGCCCCTCGGTGCCCAATCATGGCACGCGTCTGAGCCTCTAGGACCTCCGGACGGACTTCAGTGGGACCAGGGAGAAAAAAGCGACCAAAGGGTGTTTCTGCGCCGGCAGCGGGGACCTGAGTCAAAGGAACACTCCATGCGCGGCACGCATAGTTTATTGTGTAACGGTAACGGAAGGGCTGAAGCTAATGGGGCATCAGATGTTTACCAGACGCGAACCTTACTAGTGCTGCGCAGCAGGCTTCGGCTATACAGCCTTAGCGCCACTCGTCCTTCCAGCGCGTGTAGTGCACCGTGACCACGCCCGCCTGCTCCAGCACCCGTAACCCCTCGGATTCGCGATACGCCTCGCGGTAGAAGACGTGGGAAACGTTCGCCTGCACGATCAGCTTCGCGCACATTCTGCAGGGGCTCACTGCACGGACCACCGAGTGCTCGGGCTCACCCTCGTCGGCCGGAGCTTCGGTGCCGTCTTCCGCGACCTCGACGACATTGAGAGGATGCGTATTCGCAGTAACGCCATCCTTGAAAATCAGCTGGGTTGGCCTCAGTTCCATTTGAGTCCGGCCAAGAAGACCTTTGCTTGCAGGTATTCCACCGGCGCCCAGGCGTCTGTGAGCGGCCGTCCCGCGGGCCCGGTGTCAGCCAGTGGCCAGTCGACGTCAGGCAACGCCTGCGGATCGAGGCCCGCAACCACGATCAGATTTTGTGTCGCTGTGGCGTCCTGATCTGGAGTCGCCGGATAGATCACCCATGTGGGAAACACCTCGTCCAACGTCGCCTGAAACCGCTCGATGAACGCTAGGCCCGGTCCTGCGAGCGGAGAGAGCACATTCACGACGAAGAGGCCGTCCGGTTCGAGGTGATCGGCCATCGCCGTGAGCGCCTCGACGGTCACCATGGTCCACGGCACAGTGAGTAGGTGGTCGAAGACATCCATGTAGATCAGATCGTACCGCTCTTCGGAATTGCGCAGATGTACTCGCACGTCCTCGTGAACGACCCGGATGTTCGCATACTCGTCACGGCCGTACGCGAAGTACTCTTCGGCTAGGGCGGTCACGACCGGATCGATCTCCACCACGTCGATGATCAAGTCTGGCCTCCATCGACTGAAGGCGGTCGGGAGCGACAATGCGGCCCCACCCAGGACCAACATGGACTGCACGCGGTCTATGACCGGCTCGAGCAGCGAACCACTGGCGTCCACGTATGGGTGGGCCGGATCTCCCGTATCCACGAACTCCGCCGAAGAAGAGCCGCCGTTCTGCCAGAGCGCCCGCACCATTCGATCGTCGCGTCCTACCGATTCAGTGACTGCCACCGATGCATACAACGTCTGCTGATGATGGAGAGTGCCCGGTGCGCGCTGGGCGCCCGCGACCCCCAACACACCCATCGCAAGCACCACCAGCACGATCACCCCCGGCTGGACAGGCTTGCCAAGAATCACACCGGACAAAGCAGCCAGCACCAACAGTCCGACAGCCGTAATCGCGAGTAGCACGGGAAGAGGAAAGGCAGGGAGTAGGACAAAGCCCGTCATGAAGGTGCCCGCGATCGAGCCCGCGGTAGCCGCTGCGCTCACGTCTCCAGCGCGTCGGCCTACATTGCCGAGGCTTCGCGTGTCCGCCTGGACGAGATAGGGCACCACGGCTCCGAGGCAAAGCACAGCCGGCGCAAAAAGAATCACTGCGCTCGCCAGAGCGCCGGGAACGAAGCCAAGCATGTCTCGAGCGATCCACGGGAGGCCGCTTCCAACAACCGGGAAACCAGCGGTGACCGCTGACGCCACGAGCACCCCGGAGAGGGGCACTGCGCCGCCGTCCGCCAGCCGGCCACCCACATAACTCCCGACCGCGAGCGCCGCCAGGATTACACCGATCACCGCAGTCCAGGGCACCGCCGAGAGGCCGAACACAGGTGCGATGAGGCGGGCCCCAGCAATCTCGATCGTGAGCACCGCGAAGCCCGAGCCGAAAGCGAGAATGAATAGTCCGGCTCGCCGGGCACCCGTCGGGCGGGCGGCGACGGCAGTCGTCTGGTCCGAGAGTTCATCCATGTCGGAAGGTCGGCACGAGACGCACCGTGGGCAAACGCTGCTTCAGGCGGCGCTCCGCACCACGTCCAGTAGCTCGCGAAGCGTAGTCCGGCCGTGGTCCTTCGCGTACCAGCGCCGCACGAACTTGTACCGCTCAGGCGATGCCATCGCGAGTCCTTCACCCATCACCCACGCCTGGATCTCACTCGGCCGCGGGCCCCACCACCCGACCTCGTCGAAGTTCTCATCGTAGACAATGACAACCGGGATCGAACGGCTCCGCCCGTTGGTCAGATGTCCGTCCATGATGTCCGGATTCTCCTCCCGCGACAAAACGCGCATGTCCCATCCGGCTTCATCCGCGAAGCGCGCGATCACCGGTAGCGTGTTCACGGCATCGCCACACCAGTCCTCTGACAACGCAACGAGATGCCAGCCGCCAGGTACGGTGCGAGCCGTGGCCACGAGCTCGTCGGGCAACCGAACGCGCTCGTACACGCCGTGCCAAAGTTCCCGGTTCTTGACGACGCCTTCGAGGTAGTGCTCAAAGGTCGACGCGCTGTCGAATCGTTCTTGATTCATCTCTTTCCTGCTATGAACTCGCCCATCCGGACCAGCCGACTAAGGTTAGTAAATAACGCTTCTCAACCTCCTAATCCGAATGTGTTTCCACGAACGAATAATCGCCCAGCTCTCGCAGTTACGACGGCGTCCGCGTCGTCACCGTCTGTGTCGGCGACTTGATCCCATGGTTCTGGACCCAGAGAATACCACCCATGACTGACCGACCCGCAAACGGGCAAAATGCCCGCACACCACCGGGTGAAGCAGAAGTCATCCCTGGCCGCAGAGACGGCCTGGGGATGTTCGGAGGTGTATTCACACCGTCGATCCTGACGATCCTCGGCGTGATCATGTATCTGCGCTTCGGGTGGGTCGTGGGCCAGGTGGGACTGGGGGGGACGTTCCTCATCGTCACCCTGGCGACATCGATCACTCTGCTCACGGCGCTGTCGGTGGGTGCCATCGCCACGGACCAACGTGTCCGTACCGGTGGCGCCTACTACATGATCAGCCGGTCCCTCGGCATCGAAACCGGCGGCGCTGTGGGCATCCCACTCTACCTCGCACAGGGACTCTCGGTCGCGCTATACACGGTGGGCTTCGCCGAGTCGCTGACGGGCGCGTTTCCGTCCTTGAACGCACGGTTCGTAGGAGTCGTCACGACTCTGGCGGTCGCGACCCTGGCCATCATCTCCGCACGGGCCGCGATCCGGGCGCAGTACGTGATCATGGCAGTCATCGCCCTGTCGCTGCTTTCTCTGATGTTCGGAAGCGGACTGGAAGGCGTTGAGCCCCAGGGGTTGGGCGCCTCGACTCTCGAGAATCCTGAGAATTTTTGGGTGGTCTTCGCGGTCTTCTTCCCTGCGGTCACAGGAATCATGGCCGGAGTGAATATGTCCGGCGACCTGGAGGACCCGGGCCGATCCATCCCGAAAGGGACGTTCCTGGCCATCGGCGTCGGGTACGTCATCTACATGACGCTGCCAGTGATCTTGGCCACACGCGTCGACACACAAACGTTGGTGAGCGACCCCCTCGTCATGCGGAGGATCTCGCTGTGGGGAGGCGCCATCCTACTCGGGGTGTGGGGCGCGACTCTGAGCAGCGCTGTGGGAAGCATTTTGGGCGCGCCTCGGGTACTCCAAGCCCTTGCGCGCGACGGCATCCTACCGCGATGGCTCTCCTGGCTCGGCAAGGGCAGCGGTGAGGACGACAGCCCGCGCATTGGAACGGCGTTGACGCTGGCCATCGCGCTGGTAGCGGTTTGGTTCGGCGACCTGAATGTGATCGCGCCGATCCTCACGATGTTTTTCCTCACTACTTATGGCGTTCTGAACGTCGCCGCCGGCACCGAACGCTTTTTGGGAAGCCCCTCGTTCCGCCCCCGCCTAAGCGTGCATTGGATCTTCTCCTTGGTGGGCGCGACCGGCTGCGCCTCGGTGATGTTCCTCATCAACCCGACAGCGACGGTTGTCGCGGGCCTGTTCGTTCTCGGGGTGTTCGTTTGGCTGGAGCGGCGCGGTATGCAGGCGGCCTGGGGGGATGTGCGCCAGGGAATCCTGATGATGATCACACGAGCCGGCCTACTCCGTCTTGGCGGACGCTCCGAAGATGCACGCAACTGGCGACCTCACTTTCTCGTGCTGTCGGGCGCCCCGACCCGCCGCTGGCACCTGATCGAATTGGCGGCCGACTTTTCCCACCACAACAAAGGACTGCTCTCCATCGCGACGATCTTGCGCGACACGTCCGTCACGCACGACCGGAAACGAGCCATGGAAAGGAACGTGCAGGACTACCTGGTCAAACGCGGCATTAACGGGCTCGTGCGAGTCATCTCCGCCCAGGATCCCTTTGCGGGAACAGAGACACTCGTGGACGCATACGGGCTCGGGCCGTTGGTCCCAAACACGATCCTCCTGGGTGATTCGGAGAATAGCGAACAAAGAGCGCGCTACTGTGCGATGATCGAGCACTTTTGGCGGTCGAAGAGAAACGTCGTGATCGTGCGCGATGCGGATCGAGTGGGGTTCGGAGATCGCCAACGCATCGACATCTGGTGGGGTGGCCTGCAGGGCAATGGCGCTCTGCTCATGATCCTCGGATACATGCTGAAGACGAGCCTGGCGTGGCGTGCGGCAGACATCCGGTTGAAGATGGTGATCCCCTCGGAAGCAGCTGCGGAGGACGCGCGCCGCAACCTCAACGACATGCTGGAGCAGACGCGCACCGGGCTACAGACTGAAGTGCTCGTGAGCGGCGACCGGAGTCCACTGGACCTACTGCGCGACTCTTCCATGGGAGCGGACCTGATCATCATGGGCATCGCGGCGCCCGACCAAGTCGACGACTTCGCAGCTTATTACGATGCACTGAAAGAACGAACGACTGGCCTCCCGTGCACAGTCTTCGCGCTCGCCGCAGAGGACGTAGCGTTTCGGGAGGTCCTGTTCCGGCGCGAAGACCAAGGGTGAGCCGCTCCAGACATACCCCCCTCGACCCGAAGCCATGCTCTTAAGCCGCACTCCAACGTGAGCTGCGCTCTCTAAGCGGCACCCGCGTTGAAGCGCACACTTTGCCGGCGACCCCACAACGCCCTCTTGGAACAGCGTATGCGGGGAGCGTATTCGACGATGTGACATGGGTGAAGCCGCGAGTTCTCGAATGCGTACGAGGTGTGGATGATGCGTCGGAATGGTTGGGGTACGCTAGCGGCAGTAGTGTTCCTCGCAGCCTGTGGGGACGACACTGGGCCGGGTGTCGCCATCGACGATGGTGTCGCTCCGGACGCTGGCACCGAGATGTGCACACCCATCGGCGCGACGACCGGATGGACGTTCGCCCGGCTCGGTTCCGGGACGAAGCCTGCGCTCGCGGTGGCAGCAGACGGCGCGGTGCACGCAGCGTTCATCAATAACGCGCTGGACGGCTGGACTCGATACGCTCGACTCGACGCGGGTAGCCAAGCGGTGTCACCACTGGAGACGATCGACGGTGGCTACTTCTATGGCCCCATCGATCTCGTCTTGAACGAAGATCAGCCGTGGGTGCTCTTCCACGATCACACGCGTGAGGATCAGGTTCTCGCTGCCCGCGCCGGAGCCGACTCATGGTCATTGCATCCCATGTCGAACAGCGGTCATGACGGCTGGTACAACACAGGCACCATCGATCCGGATGGCAGGGTGCTCACTGCGACCTATGATCCGGCCGCATTCTCAGGCGTCGGCGTGAACTATGGCGTGTGGGACGGGTCGGATTGGGAGGTCGAGTTGGCCGCCCCCGGGAGGTTCGACTACGCCGGAGGGATGGCGCTGGCCCGAGCAAATGACGGCTCGGTGCACATCGCGTTCTTCGACAACCTGCTCCGCGAAGTGAAGCTGGCAACGCGCACCGGAGGAGACTGGTCCGTGACTACCGTGGAGTCACCCGACAACGCACTGAGCGTTGGCCTGTTTCCCGATATGGTCGTCGACCCGGATGGCAGCACGTTACACATGGTGTATCTCGAACGAGTTGAGTCCTCCGCCGGCGTCGTTCGGTATGCTCGCGGCACTCCCGGCGCATTCGAGATCACCGATGCGCTCGACGTGTCAGACTTCTTTATCGGCCAAAGCGGGGCTCAAGATCTCGCCACGCTCGACCTAGACGGATCGGGACGGCCAGTGATCGCAACACAGTCGCGCAGCGAACTAACAGTCATCCGCCTATCGGACGGAGCCGCAGAGGCGATCGCGAACTTTACGGCCGCGGACGGAATCTCATTCGGACAGCAAACGGAGATCGAGATCGACGCCCAAGGTCGCACCCATCTCGTGTGGTGGCAGAGCGGTGGAGTCCCGGGGACGGTCTGCCACGCGGTGTCCGGTTGACAGGCATCCCCTACGACTGAGCGGTGCCACGGCGGTGGCGCGCCACGCGCTCCTACGCCGACTGGCTCGCCGCCTTCGCTGCTTTCTTGCGTAGAATCGGGTCCAAAACCCGCTTGCGCAGGCGGATGCCGGCCGGCGTCACCTCGATGAACTCATCGTCTTCGATGAACTCGAGCGCGAGTTCAAGCGTAATCTGGCGGGGCGGCTCGAGCGTGATGTTCTCGTCCGACGAGGTCGTGCGCATGTTCGTGAGCTTCTTCTCCTTGCTCACGTTCACGTCCATGTCGTCGCTCCGCGCATTCTCGCCCACGACCATGCCGCCGTAGCACTCCTCGCCCGGCGCAACGAACATCGTCGCACGCTCCTGCAGATTGTACAGCGCGAAGCCCACCGACTTGCCGAGTCGGTCTGCAACGAGCACGCCCCGAGAGCGTCCCTTGAGCGGCCCGGCCCAGTCTCCCCACGCGTGGAACTGGTGGTGCAGAATACCCTCACCGCGCGTGTCCGTGAGAAACTCGGAGCGGTACCCGAAGAGCCCCCGTGCGGGTATCCGGAAGCGCAGGCGAGTCGTGCCGGAATCGCCCATAGGCCTCATTTCCGTCATCTCACCTTTGCGAGAGCCGAGCTTCTCGATGACCGTCCCTACCATGTCCGAGGGGACCTCGACGACGGCCTCCTCGTACGGCTCCTGGAGTTGACCCGTGCCGTGCCTACGAGTAATGACTCGGGGACGTGAAACCTGGAACTCGTACCCTTCGCGGCGCATCGTCTCCATGAGGATCGTGAGGTGGAGTTCGCCGCGGCCGCTCACCGTAAACGTGTCCGGCTGGTCGGTGTCCTCGACACGCAGAGAGACGTTTCGCTCCAGCTCCTTATATAGCCGCTCTCGCACCTGACGCGTGGTCACGAATTTACCCGCCCGTCCCGCAAACGGAGAGTCGTTCACGGCGAAGTCGACCGACAGCGTCGGCTCCTCAACCGCGATTCCCAGCAAGCGCTCCCGATGCTCCGGCTCCGTCGCCGTCTTGCCGATCTCGACACCCTCGAGTCCGGCCAGAGCTACGATGTCACCCGCGTACGCTTCCTCGACGTCAATCCGCTCGAGTCCACTGAACGTGAAGAGCTTGGAGACCTTGGCCTCTTCTGCATCATCCGAGTCGTCCACCATTCCGACGGCACCGAGGTCGAGCAGCGCAACCCGTTGGCCGACCCGCACCTTGCCACGTTCGATACGCCCAATCGCGATCCGCCCGATATAGGACGAGTAATCGAGCGTAGAGATGAGCATTTGAAAGGGTCCGTCCGGATCGACGGAGGGAGCCGGGAAGTAGGAGATGATCTTGTCGAAGAGGGGCGTCAGGTCCCCACCCGTGGCGTCCGCTTCTTCCGAGGCCCACCCATCGCGACCCACCGCGTAGAGAAACGGAGCATCGAGTTGCGCATCGGTCGCCTCGAGATCCATGAAGAGCTCCAGCACCTCGTCGTGGACCTCGTGAGGTCGCGCATCACCGCGATCGACCTTGTTTATGATGACGAGCGGCTGCAGACCGAGATCCAGTGCTTTGCGCGTGACGAAGCGGGTCTGGGGCATCGGCCCTTCGGCGGCATCTACGAGTAGGACGACTCCGTCGACCATGCGAAGGGTGCGTTCGACTTCACCACCGAAGTCCGCGTGCCCCGGCGTGTCGACGATGTTGATCTTCACGTCGTTCCACTGGACAGCAGTGTTCTTCGCGAGGATGGTAATCCCCCGCTCACGCTCGAGCGGATTGGAATCCATCACACGCTCCTGCACGATCTGATTATCTCGGAAGACCCCGGCCTGGCCGAGCATTTGGTCGACTAGGGTCGTCTTGCCGTGATCGACGTGTGCAATGATTGCGATGTTACGAATGGACATGATGTACCTGCTGCGCTTTCGGGCGCGAATCGTTCGGGTGTATAGCCATAAAATCTAACAGAATCCCTCCGTCGCGTAGTCCAGCCCTCGCCGCCAGGGATCGACCGACTAAACTTGTTGGTCTGTTGGGAACGTCACCGGACACGGGAGTTCAAGCAGTGCACAACCTACGGATCAGCCACACGCCGCTCGCGACCCTTTCAATCGTCGCCTTGCTTCTGCCCACGGCTCTACTCGCTCAGACCGCGTCGCCCGAGTACCAATCGGAAGCCCAAGCTCTCATGGCGATGCCCGCCATCGCCAACGCGATGCAGCGTGCCGAAGATCTCGACGACTGGTCCCTCGAACGACTCATCGAGCTAACGGAGATTCCCGCACCTCCTTTCATGGAAGAGGTGCGCGGCGCGCGCTACGCAGAATTGCTCGAGCAGTACGGCGCCGACTCGGTGTGGACAGACGAGGTCGGCAATGTCATCGGCTTGCGCCGAGGCCGCACCGGTGAGCGGACGATCGGCTTCGGCGGCCACCTCGACACAGTCTTCCCCGAAGGGACAGACGTGACGATTCGGCAGCGGGGCGACACGCTCTTCGCGCCCGGGGTTGGCGACGACACGCGCGGCCTAGTGCTGGTGCTAACCGTTTTGCGTACGATGGAAGAGGCGGCAATCGAAACCGACGACGACGTGATCTTCGTTGGGGTCGTGGGCGAAGAGGGCCTCGGCGATCTGCGTGGCATGAAGCACATCTTCGCTGAGGGGGCGGACGCGCCGGACGTATGGATCGCTGTGGACGGCGGCAATCTGTCGCGCCTCATCACCATGGGGCTCGGGTCGGTCCGCTACCGTGTCACGATCACGGGTCCTGGCGGGCATTCCTGGGGCGCTTTCGGTCTCGCAAACCCGGCACACGCCATGAGTCGCGCCGTGCGGCACTTCCAAGACGTTGCGGACACGCTCACTCGTAGCGGCCTAAAAACCAGCTACAACGTCGGTCGCCTCGGCGGAGGCACGTCGGTGAACTCGATTCCGTTCGAGTCGTGGATGGAGGTCGACATGCGTTCGATCAGCCCCGAGAGCTTGGATCGAATCGAAGACGTCTTCCTCGCAGCGATGGAACGCGGGCTCGAGGAAGAGAACGCGCTTCGCCGGGATGGCCCCCCGCTCACGATCGACAACGACCGGATTGGCGATCGCCCGTCAGGAGAAGGAGATCCCTCCAGCCCTCTGGTTCAACGGGCTCTCGCCACCACCGCGCTTTTTGGCGTCGAGGGGGAGTTCGGGCGCTCCTCAACGGACTCGAATATCCCCATCTCACTCGGTGTTCCTGCGGTGACGATCGGAAGGGGTGGCGCGGGCGGCGCAGCACATGCGCCCGAGGAGTTCTGGATCAATCAGGACGCATACGTCGCGGTCCAACGGGCGTTGCTTCTAGTAGTGGCTGAGGCGGGGCTGGCAGGCCCGATCTCGTAGACGGCGCGCTTCGTAGACGGTTCGCTTCGTAACGGCTCGCTTCGTAACGGCTCGAAAAAAGAGGAGCGCAACAATGCGGAATGCCAGCCTACGGTTCGTGCTCGTGCTGGTGGCTTTGATATCTGTTCAGATCGTCGCGTCTGACGCTCACACGGTCTCAACGCCGCCGGTCGCGGCGCGCGTCAGCTGGGCCCCCGAACAGCCCGGCCAGGGTCGGCTGTTCGTCCTGCGTGTGACGCCGGCGGACGGCGAAGGTATTTCGTCCGTGCGCGGAACAGCCGCGGGTGAGACGCTGCATTTCGAGCGCGGCAAAGGCGG
>Ga0114996_10001909_pt1 | contig 27491 bp, 27 predicted proteins | sample ArcticOcean_MG_C_4_FD_87039 | JGI IMG/M metagenome (GOLD analysis project Ga0114996, IMG submission 87039) | Marine microbial communities from western Arctic Ocean - ArcticOcean_MG_CB4_134 | ecosystem: Environmental > Aquatic > Marine > Oceanic | place: Arctic Ocean: Canada Basin | collected... | reverse complement strand
GGATCAACTACTGGACAAACTGTGACTGGAACTATAACAGTTTCACCATCCCAACTCACTTACGTTCCAGATGATAATTTTGAGCAAATGCTCATTGATAATGGTTGGGATGATGTGTTAGATAATTATGTTTTGACGAGTAATATATCAGAGATAACAAGATTACCTTTTGAAACGACAAGTCAAAGTGGTGCTAATGTTAGAGTGTATGTTGATGATTTTACTGGTCTTGAAGATTTTGTGGGTGTAACAAATATGAATATTAATGGTGGATCATCCTTAACTAGTTTTACTTTACCTCAAACTTTGACAAATTTAGATTATATAAGTTTTTTCCGATGTGAAAACTTATCTAGTCTAAATTTAAATTCTTCATCATTAACAAATCTTACTATTTCTGGAATTAATTCTTTAAGTACAGTTGATACCTCGAATCTCCCCAATTTATTGTTTTTCTATAATTCTGATATGAACTCGCAATCTGCGATTACATCTCTTGATTTTAGTAGTAATAGTAAGATGATAGAGATTAGTAGTCATAATTCTCTATTAAACTCATTGAACATATCTGGATGCAATTCTTTAAATGCGCTGTATTTGTGGAATAGTCCTATATCTGGAGTATTGGATATTTCACATATATTAATCACCGCAGATGTTAGAATAAATGAAACAAATATTAGTTGTTTAAAAGTGAGGCAAGAACAGTTAGATAAGATGGATGACTTTCTTGCAAGTAGTTCTGGGGGTTCAGGAGGAACAACTGGAATGTGGAGATTAAATGACGCAACAGTTTCAACAACCTGCAACTAAACAACAGGCATATCTTCTTCTTTTAAATCAGGTATTTTTAATCTTATCATATTCCTCCTGATTCCATTCACTACATTTCTTTTGTGGTTAAATTGAAAAAACTTGATTAATCAAAGATAACCTCGCACTTGATAAATGCATTTATGTAGTAAGTGAACAAGCAGTAAACTTTATACATTTTTGTAGTATTCAAGTTTCCTTTTATTATCATAATAGCGAAGTAATTTCTTTTGTTCTTTAGTTAATCTCTTTCCCTCGCATAGTTCATTTGGAAATATACATCCCCATAATCCACCTGTAATTTGAGGAGCATAATAAGGTCTTCCATATACTAATCTGTAAGCAAACATTATTTCTACTCTTTCCTCTAATGGATAACCCCATAATATCCCCCTTGCTTTCCAATGTTCTTTATTTGGATATTCTATTTGCATCCTACTTCTAAACGTTTCAATTTTATGTTTCATTTTATTATAATACTCTTCTCTTAACTGAAACTTTAATACTGCTTTCTCGCTTCTTTCAACTCTACCATCTATTTTTCTTTTGCGTCCTGCTCCTGTTCTTTTTCCTCCGTGATTCATAACTTTAAATCAGGATTATCTTCTACAAATTGATTCCATTCACTACATTTCTTTTGTGGTTTTAAATCATAGTTCTTTAAGTAATAATCAGCTATATCATCACTCTTATCAATCAAACTTTTATTATACCAATCATCACAATCAAATGACACTTCTGCAAATCCTTGAAAGTAATTCCTGTTCACTTCTTTCCATTCCAAATACTTTCCTTCATCAGGAAAAAGAATTACATTTTTTCTTCCGATTAATACCTTTGATTTCTCTTGTGTTATTCCATTAGAACCTCCACAAGCTATCCAAGTTCTGTTTGGCATTATCTCGCTCATTATACAAGCTGTCTTCTCGCTTTCAACTATTGCAATCGGTTTGTCTACAGTAATTAAATGCTCTCCAAAGAAACATTGAACAAGGTTAAAATCATCTATTGATTTGTGCACCCATTTAAAATAATTACCTCTCTTTCCTGTTTCAGAATTGTAGTCCATTATCTTTCCTGTACGCACTTTCTTATCTCTATCAATTTGCCAAAAGATTACATTATTGTCCTTCGTTCCTAATCTATATCTCTTAACAATACTTGTAGTTCTAACCTGTCCCAAACGTCCTAAAAGAAACTGTATAAAATTGTTATCATTATAGTTATTTAATAACAATTCGTGCCATTGATTTGGGATAATAGATGGTATTGATTTCTTTAGTTTTTGCCTTTGAATATTTAGTATTTCTTCAGGAGAAACTAACGTCCTATTTCCATCAGGAAAGCAAGTGTTATTGCAATAATGACAGTATCCTGCATCTGTCCCAATATATGGGACGTAACCTCCTGATTTATTATCGTGACCACAGCAAGGACAGTTATCAATTCTCTTTCTTTTTGTATCAAATTTTAATATTTCCATATCCATTTTATTAGCCTGTCCCATTTCCCATTTCCCAATGATTTGGGATTTGGGACAAGATTATATTTTTATCAATTCTATGTAAAAGTTTTTTGCTTCATTTAATGACTCTAACATTGTTTTTTGAAAGTGTATATCCATCTCCTTTTTATATTGATACCATTCTTCTGCAGTAGTTTCATCTAGATAATTTGATTTCTTTAATTGATTCATATTATTATTATATGAGGAGATACTTTTATTTAATGCCTCTGATACATTAGTTACTGTTTTATATTTTAACATTTTTACGATTACTTCTTTTTCTATTTTTTTCATTTATTTATGTTTTATTGTCATCATTATGTTTTTTTAGCCATCTTGCTACTGTAGATTTTGAAAGTTTATGTCCGTCTGTTCTTAACTGAACTTCAATCTCTCTGCAAGTACTTCCTTCCTCGTGAAGGTTAATTGCTAACTGTTTTAAATCCTCTTTCGCTTTAACTTCTATACGAAGATTCTCAAATATTTCTCGCTCTCCTGTAGATGTGAAATACATATTTTCATCGTGTTCAATTATGTAGCTTTCATTCTTGTATTCAGGTGCTAGATAGTTTCCTTTTACAAAACACAAGTGTCTTCGATTGTCATCTATTAAGTCAGGTCTAACCACACACACTAATCTCATTTTAGCTTCAAATGATTGAGAACCTAAAACATTATCCTTGTCAGGTGCAAATGCTTGAGAACCTTTTTTTGTATGATGATTCCATACAGTTAGATACTTATATTTATTAGCGAGTTGGTCGAACTTTGTGAGAAACTGACGCACTTGTCCTCCATCATTTTTCGCATTAGTTCCTGAATAAATATCCAAGTAAGCATCTAATATTAATAAGTCAATTGGATTGTCTCTTACGTGATTTTCTATTGTTTCAATTAAAGATTCTATATCAGTAATGAAGTTTATTCCACTATAATCTTGAGAGTTTCTCGGTTTCGTTTTATTAACCTTTTTTAAATTGATAGTTAAGCTATCTTCAAAATCTTCAGTCGAAACCACTAATGCTTTTTTATGTTCGCTGTTTAATTTCCAACCAAGAAATTCCTTTTCCCCTGTAGAAACAGCTACAGCAAATTGTCTCAATATTGTACTCTTTCCAATATCGGAAGTTCCTGCAAATGCTAAAGTTCCAACCTTTGGAAATATAGGCTCTAACAGTGTCGGTATTACCTCAATTTCTCTTCTAATTAAATCAGTACCATTCATTATTTTAGATTTCTTAAACGTCTCCTGAAGAGGTGAGTGGATAATAGGTTCTAATGTCTCTTTATTCTCCATTTAACAAGTCTTTAAGTTGATTAACACTCTTGGACTTGTGGTTATCTAAAAAGTTCTTTAAATCCTTTCTATCAATATATTTCATAGATTTTGGATTATTGGGATTCATACTTATGTATCGTAATTCCCCTGATTTTATCCATTTTGAAAGTGTCGGTCTTGAAATCCCAAGTTCTTTACAAGCTTCCTCCATTTTTAGTGGTGCTTCATTATCCTGTTTTCTCTTATTTAGGATATAATTAACCTGTTCTTTTGTGTGTTCCTTTAATCTTTCGGAAACCTGAAAAGCAAGTTCTTCGGCTGAATAATTTAGGAAAAATGTATTTCTATCTTTTGTACTCATAATTACTAATTTTAAAATTATATGTTTAAAAAAAGTATGAGCCCATCGAAAATAATATCCTCTATATAGAAAATATTCTTTACATTTGAAGTGTAAAACCAACAAACCTCGCAAGAGGAATGTGTTCCAAATTTTACAAATCAAAGGAGATAAGTTTCGCGATGGACTCTCCTTTTTTTTATGTTTAGACCTTATGTCTTGAATTACAAAGTTCAGACAACATATTTAATATTGCAACCATAGTTTTCAACAAAGGGCCTTACTTATTACCAAAATTTCGTGATAATACCTTCTCGTAATATATTGATTAACAATTTGTTATATTTTGTTTAAATTTTAATTACCTGTTATTCAATTACTTATATTTTTACTTTTTTACTGATTTCTCAAATTTCAGAACGTCAGATTTCTAAATCTAATGCATCATCAATTTGTTCTTTTTCTTTATCAATTAATGTATCAACATATCCTTCTGTAGTTCTCATAGTTGTATGTTGGTAAGCTTCTTGAACTGCCTTCATTGAAACTCCTTTTAACACAAGGTGAGTTGCTACTGAATGTCGTGCAAGCATTAACATTAAATTTACATCTTCAGGAAAGTTTAAGATTTTAGCTACCTCTTTCATATATGATGTAGTTTTTTTTGTTTCACTTCTTATTCTTCTCAATCTTTTTTCTTCGTTCATATCATCATCAAGAATATTAAATACATATTTTCCTATTCCTTTGTTTCGTTCAATTATATCTAACATATCATCATTAAACTCGCTTACTCTTAATTTAACTCCTGATGTTTTTTTGGTTTTCTTTCTCGTATATATCTTTTGATTTTTTTCTAACCTCGCTACATCTGTAAGATTTGCTCCCATCATATAAAAAGAAGCTAAAAACATATCTCTCGCTCTTTGATGATACCTATTTTTAGAACTAAAATCTTTAATTAGTATTAACTGCTCTTTTGTTAAGGATTGATTTTTTGTTTTTGATTTTGGCATTTTATAGCCAACTCCTCCAAAAGGATATTTTAATTTTAAGATGTCATTATCAGCTTTAGCTTTATTATATACTGTTCTAACATTTACTAAATCCTTTTTAACTGCTGATGAAGAAACTGTTAATTTTCTTTTAGCTGTATAGTCATCTAACCATCTTTTTGTTATTTGAGTAAGTTTCAAAGGTTTCTTATTCATATATCTCTTGATGTTTTTCTTTGTAGTTATAAATCCATCAGCATAAGAATAACTCTCTACTTTTCTTTGATACTTATATGCATTATCTAAATGCTCATAAAGGTCATCATCAAATTTTTCTTTTGCCTTATGATTATAAAATCCATCTTTAACCTCTTGGAGGCTGATTATATCATCTCGCATAATCAACTCATTCAATATATCTTGTTTTGCTTTTAAGATTGTTCTTATTTCGAACTTCCTTCCATAAACAGTAGTTTCTCCTTTAACCTCTCCAAAAGAATCTATCTTGTCTTTGTTTTTCCAAATGTCAATCCAATCTTTTTCAGAAGATGAAACTTCAATTCCTGTAACTCTCTTAATTGTAAAGTTTATATGTTTTCTAATTGCCTTATCATAAAGATTTATCTTGATAGAGTACAATCCACTTTTTAAAGGTTTTCTAATATCTAAATAGAAATTGAATTTAAATCTACTTAACTCTTCTAAATTTTGAAAAACCTTATCCATTAGTATTTAAAAATCACAATCAAATATACAAAATCACAATACATATATTCACATATATTCACACATATCTTGACTATTCATTTGTAAATACCTATATTTGTTGGGATATGAGGGGGTATGTTTATAAGGATTATCACAACTTAAGTAGTGTTGTCCTGACTGCCAGTCAAGCGCTCTAGCCAACTGAGCTACATCCCCATTATTTATTTAGACTATTATTCACAATATTCATCTGCGACTTTTAGAGCTTCAGAAATAATCAATAGCCCTTCATCTATTTGATTTTTGTTAACACAAAGTGGTGGCGCTATAAATATATAGCTCCCTTTACTAAAAGTGTACATCCCTAGTTCAGAAATTTTAGCCTTTACTTTGTCCATTATTTTTAATTCTTCAGGTTTAGCATTAAAATATGCCATTGGCTCTTTAGATTTTTTATTCTTAACTAGTTCTATACAACCCAAAAGTCCTGTATTTCTAAAATCACCAATAGAGGGGTGTTTCATTTTCAATAGTTGGATTTGCTCTTCCATATATTTTCCCATTTCCTTAGCATTATTTATAAGATTATCCTCTTCGTAAATATTTATAACTTCCAGAGCTGCTGCACAAGCAGTTGGATGAGCTGAATAGGTCAATCCAAGCATCATTGGGTTATTATCAAAATGAGCTGCAATTGTATCACTTACTTGTAAAGCCCCAAAGGGCAAATAGCCTGCAGTAATTCCTTTAGCCAAAACCATCATATCAGGTATAACATCATGATTATTAATTCCAAACCATTGTCCCGTTCTGCCAAAACCACTCATCACCTCATCTGAAATCAATAAAATTCCATATTTATCACAAATCTGTCTTAATTTTTTGAAATATCCTTTTGGTAATTTTAGACATCCGGAAGTGCCTGACTCTCCCTCCATAATAATTGCAGCAAAATTTTCTGGGCCTTCATATGCTAAAATTCGGTCAAGTTGATCAAAACATTCTTGTTCCCAATGACTGCCTTTAGAACGATATTCATATGGTATTTCAAGATGAACAAAGTTAGGGGCTTGATGAGCATCGACTTTAAGTCTTCTCGGGTCTCCTCCAGCAGACATAGCCGCAATTGTTGAACCATGATAAGAATGATATCTTGTTAAAATTTTGTGTCTTCCGGTATAAAGTCTTGATAACTTAATCGCATTTTCAATGCCAGTAGCACCACAAACAGTAAAAAAAGATTTATTTAAGTTTCCCGGACATATTTCTGCTAATTTTTTTCCCAATTCACCTCGAACCTCAGTAATTGCAGATGGAGTAACATAACTCACCTTTTCCATCTGCTTAACAACAGCATTAGTTACTCTTTGATCACCGTGGCCTATATTAACATTCATTAATCCAGAAGAAAAATCTATAATTTTATTTCCATCATGATCATATAAATAAACCCCTTTTGCTTTTTCAACATTTAAAGGCTTAATTCCTTTTTGCTTTGACCATGAAAAAAGTGTGTGATCAAGATTATTTTTAAGTATAGTATCTTTTTTACCTCCCATATCAGCCTTTTTTGAGTTTGTAAAAAAAATTTAAATATTTAAGATTCGTGCTTCCATTTTCCCCCTACCATAGTTCTCTCTATTGAAATATCAATAATTTCCATGGGGTCAACTTTTATTGGATCTTTATCTAAAACAACCAAGTCAGCTAATTTTCCTTTTTCTAGACTGCCTTTTAAACCCTCTTCATACGAAGCATATGCTCCGTGAATAGTTCCCACTTTAATCGCTTCTTCAACAGTGATTCTTTGAGATGGCCCCCATATATTTCCGTTAATATCTGTTCTTGTTACGCTCGACTGAAGAGCCATCATAGGCTCATAAGGCCCTGGAGGGTAATCTGAAGTTTGTGTAACTTTTATTCCTGCATCAAGAAAACTTCGAACTGCAAACATGTTTTCCAGTCTTTCCTTTCCATATTGCTTCATTTTCTCCCCATGAAAATAAACATATGTGGAAAAAGGGTTTGGTATAGCATTTAATTGTTTAATTCTTCTAACCAGATCATCATTAATTACAGTACAATGTTCTAATCTAAATCTAGGGTCAATTCGAGGATATTCTTTTTGAAGTCGTTCATAAATATTTAATGTCTTATCAATTCCCACATCACCATTTGCATGAACTCCTACTTGCCATCCATTTGTATGAGCTTTGTGAGCATACTCGTAAACTTTTTCTTCATCCATAACCAGAATTCCATAATCATTTGGTCGTCCAATATATGGTTTTGATAATCTTGCTGTTCTTTCTGAAATTGAACCATCTATTGTAATTTTCATTCCTCCAATCCTTAGCCATTGATCCCCAAAACCAGTCTTAATGCCTGCATCAATAAACTTGTCTATTTCTCTATAAGAAATCATACTATAAACCCTCATAGATAATTCGTCAGCATCGTACGCATCTTGATAAGCTCTTAGATAGGTTGAGGATCCATAAGCCTCAGTAACAGATGTAACACCACTTTTTGTCATCATTTTAGTTATCAGCTTAACTCCTTCTTGATAGTCTTTTTGGGTAAATGTATCTGGTATTAATTCTGATAAAGGATTAGACGCTGTTTCTAATAATTGTCCTGTTAATTCTCCATTTTTTCCATCTCTACCTATTTTACCGCCTTCTGGATCAGGAGTACTTAAATTGTATCCCATTAAATTCAAGGCCGTTGAGTTAACATATGTTGAGTGCCCTCCTCGATGCCTGATTCTAACTGGATTATTTGGAGCAGCTTCATCAAGGTCATGTTTGTTTATTAATCTTCCTTCTTTGATCTTTGTGTCATCATATTTAAACCCTAAAATCCATTCTCCAGGAGGAGTTACCTTTGATCTTTCATGAATGGCTTTTTTTATCTCTTCTATTGATCGTAAATCAATATCTACATTTCTTAGATGTGAAAGACCCGATGATGCCGGATGAGAATGAGCATCAATAAATCCTGGAACAATTGTTTTTCCAGCAATATCAATTTTTTTAGTATTTGAATTTGATAATTTTAATATTTTATCATTCTCTCCAATTGCAACAATTCTTTCTCCCAAAATCGCAATAGCTTGAGCTTTGGGATTTTTTTGGTTTACTGTTATTACATTTGCATTATAAAGAATTGTGTCAGGACTTGTTGTAAAAAAATCTTTAGTATTAATCCATGGAAGAGCTACAAGAGGACTTGCGCTTTTAATAAATTGCCTTCTGCTTTGTATTGACATAAAAATTTATTTTAGATTATATTAAATTTATGAATTTTTGAAGAACTCACTTTTATAACAAGTTTTACTTAAAAGTAAAGAAATTTAGCTTTAGATTAAGATTAAAACCTTAACAACTATAACTTTGAAAGGGTTAATGTATATTAGAAAATGTTGCGGGTTTACATATTTTTAATTTTAATTTTTATTTGTTTTTTCTCCTTTTCTCAAGGAAATATAAACCTATACAAACAATACAGGTCTGGACCTGATCCTGATAGTTTCTATCATGTCTGGAATTACTCTTTATACGGAAGGATAAATTGGATGAATTCTGATCAAGATTATACTAACCCTGCTTTAGGAAAAGGAATTGGATTTATGGTTCAAAAACTCAATTCTAAAACATTTGGATGGTCAACTGGAGTCGAGTTTAATGAGATTCGCTATCAATATGACGGATTATTAGACAACTCTTTAGACAATACAAACTGGTTAAGCTTTCCATTAACAATTAGACTCTACCCTTCACGGAAATTATTTTTTGAAGTAGGATTCAAATATCATTATTTTTTAACAGCTAAAAATTCGATTAATACTAATTCCATAACTGGAACGCTAAAATATCCTGACGAGTCTTTTGGAAACACTTTTGGCACATTTATTACTATTCAATATCAAATTTGGCGAAGATTAAATATAGGGCTTCAATATCAGTACATGAAAAGCAAGAACGTTAATCCTGCAGGAATACAACCAAATGTTTTTGACGGTCTATCCCTAAAGCTTGGTGCTTTTATTAAAAATCCTTTGAAACGTCCAGAATCAAATTAATGGTAATTCTTAATGATTGTATCATTTACAATAATCATTTTAACCAAAGAATCTTGAGCTAGACTGTCTATTATAACAAGATGTCCTTTTGGTTTAATATTGTCTATAAAAAATATTTCAGATTTACCATTTTTTAAATCAACAAACTTACCTGATCCGTAAAGTATTTTTGTTCCATTTGGATTTTCATCAAGTTCTTTAGTCGAGTTTTTAATAGAAGGGTTCTCATGAAAATGATTTATCATCATACATGACTGAAATGAGATTAATGTAAGTATTAAAAAAAAAATTCTAAAAATTTCCATATAGTCAAAATTATAAAATTTAAAATTGATTACGTATAGTAATATTTAGGACCTTATGTCGCTTATATATTTGACCCGGAGTGTCTTTACTCATAGACTGATATAACATTAATATCATCCACTTTTTTTTCTGATAAAAAAGTCCAAATTCAAAACTATTACGGTGCTTTAAATTAGGGACTGTATGTACGGAGCTATTATCAAATAAACTTCCGCTTAAAGCAAAGTCATGAGGTCTGTATTCTTGTCTAGTTCCAATATAAACTCCTCTTGAAAGTTCTGTATTATTAAATGAAGATTTTTGAAATGGAAGGTTTTGAGTTGAGCCTATTAAAATTCCTATTCTTCCTATAGATTGTATTCTATAGCTGGATAATTTTGAATAAAGTTGAGAAGTAAGATGAATGTTCTCTGAGAGGCTAATTCCCTTATTAATCTGTCCAAGAACTCCAAAATGAAATCTTTGAGGTTGAGCACCTGTCCATGATAGTTCAGGTAAACTTAAAAATGTGCGATGATAAAAATTTTGAAATGTTCTTGCTAAAGAAGCTTCTCCTGTTATGCCTATTTCTATTCCCCAGCTATAACTAGAATTGACGCTCAAAAAATATTCTTTTTCATTTTGAATATATAGCCATCCATTGTAAGGATAATCTATTTTGGATAGATCATCGGTGTACCGTTGTGAAGGATGATATATTTCTTGTCCTATTCGCCAGTGATTAGCTTTTTTTTCTTTCTTTTTCCCGTAAGAAATAGCTATTCCGCTTGAATAATATTGATCAGTTAAAAAGTACAAGTCGTTATCAACAGATAATTCAATATATGATTGAGAATGAATTTTTAAAGTCAAGAAAACAAAATACCCAATTAAATAAATTGATTTGTTTTTCAATAGGTTTTGATAACAGGTTTTTATATTCTTGAAGATATGTTTAAAATCACACTTAGTCTATATTTATAATAAGATTATAGCTCAAAAATGATAAAAAAATGATTCGTCTTGCATACTTTTCTGATTTAGATAATGTGAAAAAATTAACTGAAGCATGTGCAGAAGAAATGATTTCTAAAGGAATATTTCAATGGAATGAGCACTATCCTTCTAGAGAAGTTTTTGAAAAGGATATAATGAATAAAGAATTATATGTTACTGAACTAAATAACTCTATGGTAGGCTGTGTTATGTTTTCAAAACACAAAGATGAACTTTATAATAAAATTGATTGGATTACTCCAGATCCAAACAATCTATATATACATAGATTAGCTGTTCATCCAAAAAGTCAAAAAAAAGGACTAGCTAGGTCAATGATGGATTTTGCAGAAGAAGAAGCAATTAAAATGAACTGTATTTCAGTTAGACTTGATACCTTTAGTCAAAACCCCAGAAACTCAAAATTTTATATAGCCAGAGGTTATATACAGCTTGGCAATGTGGATATTCCAAAACAAAGTGAATACCCATTTTACTGTTTTGAGAAAGTTTTGAAATATTAAAAAATGAATTATGAATCATAAAATAAGAATCACAAAAGAATTTAGTCTTGAAACTGGTCATGCGCTATACGGATATGACGGGCTATGTAAAAATGTACATGGGCACAGTTATAAACTATACGTAACAGTTATAGGCACTCCAATAGATAAATCACAAAATGTAAAATTAGGTATGGTAATTGACTTTGGTGATCTAAAAAAAATTGTAAAAGAAGAAATTATTACTCCTTTTGATCACGCAACAGTTTTAAACTGTAATTCTCCCCATAATGAACTAGCTAATCAGATGGAAGAAAAAGGAAATAAAATTGTTAGAATAAATTATCAACCTACATGTGAAATGTTAGTGTCAGATTTTGCAGAGAAAATACAAAACCGACTTCCAAAATCTTTAAAACTTCACTCTTTAAAACTTCGAGAAACAGCTACCGCTTATGCTGAGTGGTACGCAGAAGATAATTTTAAATTAAAATCTAAAACCGTCTAAATCATCTTCTGATTTTTCTTGAATATATTGATCACAATCTAATTGAATTGAGAGTGATTCAGGCTCAACAAAATCCTCTGTTGATATCCCCAATTCAGGCTTAAGATATACTTCTTTCATAAACTGCCCCCAAATAGGCAAAGCCATAGTTGCTCCCTGACCGTATGCAATTTTTTCAAAGTGTATTGAGCGGTCTTCTCCGCCAACCCATACCCCTGTAACAAGATTTGGAACAATTCCCAAGAACCATCCATCGCTTTGATTCTGAGTTGTTCCTGTTTTGCCCGCAATTGGATTTTCAAAAATGTAGGGGTATCCAGTAACTACCTTTTCATATATATAATTTTCTTTTTCCAATCCTGCGTGTCTTAGTCTAGCTCCTGACCCCTGTTCTGTAACTCCTTTCATTAAGTTTATTGTTACATATGCCACTTCTTCTGAAATAACATCTTGTGTTTCTGGAACTGATTCATAAATAACGGATCCATTTTTGTCCTCTATTCTAGATATCATTACTGGTTTAACATATATTCCTTTATTAGCAAAAGTTCCATACGCTCCTACCATTTCAAAAAGACTTATGTCTGGTGTTCCAAGTGCAATTGAAGGAACTGCAGGAATTCTGGATGTAATTCCCATTTTTCGAACTAAATCAATTACAGGCCTTGGGCCTACTTTATCCATCAATCTTGCGCTTATAGTATTTACTGAGTTTGCCAATGCGTTTTTTAAGGTTCTATTCTTTCCATATTTGTCTCCTGAATTCTTTGGACACCAAGCGTCAATATTTCCATGCTTCATAGGTTCAATACAAAATAGTGCATCAGGAAGAATGTCACATGGTGATAGTTTTAATTGATCAATCGCAGTTGCATATAAAAAAGGTTTAAATATTGATCCTATTTGTCGTCTTCCTTGTTTTACTTGATCATATTGAAAATGTTTATAATCATATCCTCCCACCCAAACTTTTACTTTTCCCGTTTGTGGTTCCATTGACATCATGGAAGATCGCAAAAAATACTTATAATATCTTATTGAGTCTAAAGGGGTCATAACAGTATCTCTTTCTCCTTTCCAAGTAAAAACCGTCATTGGAATTGGTTCTTTAAAATTCTTTAATATTTTATCTTTTTCCCATCCGGCATTTGTTTTGTTTTTCCAACGCTCTGATCTGTATGCTGTTCTCTCCAAAAGAGTGTCTATTTGGCCTGTTCTTAAATCTAAAAAAGGCGCAGTTTCATTTAATTTTTTTGTGTTTTGTCTGAAGAATTCTTTTTGTAAATTTTTCATGTGATTACGAACTGATTCTTCTCCAATACTTTGAAGCTGTGAGTCAATAGTTGTGTATATTTTTAATCCATCACGATACAGATTATATTTTTCGCCATTTTCTTTAGGGTTTTCTTTAATCCACTTTATCATAAACTCTTGCAAATATGCCCTAAAATATGTAGCTAATCCTTCCCTATGTGATTCAGGCGTGTAATCAATTTCCAATGTGATTTGTGATAGTGAATCTGCAACTTTTGAAGTTAAATAGCTATTTCTTACCATTTGTTTAAAAACAATATTCCTTCTTCTCTTAACCAGCTCAGGTCTTCTCAATGGATTATAGTATGATGAATTCTTTAGCATTCCTATTAAAGTTGCTGATTGCTCAATCTTTAAATTTTTAGGAATTGTATTAAAAAATATTTTTGATGCAGATCGAATTCCATCAGCATTATATCCAAAATCATAGATGTTTAGATACATGGCGATAATTTCTTTTTTTGTATATCTCCTCTCTAGCTGAACAGATAAAACCCACTCTTTAACTTTCTGAATTACAGCTTCATAAATGTTTCTAGATCGAACTCCCACAAAAAGTTGTCTTGCTAATTGCTGAGTTATTGTACTTGCTCCCCCTCTTTTTCCTAAAAATATAATAGCACTGATTGTTCGTCTCCAATCTATTCCTGAATGTGTATAAAACCTTTCATCTTCTGTAGCTATAAGTCCATTTATAATGTTTTCAGGAAGTTCATCAAATTGTATAGGAGTTCTATTATCTTCATAATAGTACTTTCCTAATACAGCTCCGTCTGATGAAAATATTTGTGTGGCTAAATTAGTTTTAGGATTCTCAAGCTGCTGAAGGTCTGGCATGGGGCCATAATTTCCCATTCCTACTCTAAAAAATATAGCTATAGTAATTATTGTTCCTGAAAAAATAATTCCCCAGAAAATATTTATGGCTAATCTAAAGGACTTTATCTCTGGATTATTCATTTTTATATCTATTTGGAATTATACTTATTCCTACGCTTATGATTCCAGGCAAAATTTTCATTCCAAATTCATTTTGATTTTTTCTCATCGCATGCCTCAAAATAACTGAATATTTAGAATCACTTGAAAAACTTATTTCTTCTTTCCAGTAAAATAAACTTTCTTTTACATTTCCAAAACCCTTTCCTAAAAATCTGCCTGATTTATCTGCCATTGAATATTCTAAAGTATCACTACTCACCTCTATACCATCTTTTAATAAAGTGGTAATTAAAAAGATATTAGAAAATGGATAATTATTGTCGTTTCTTAGATTAATAAAAATACTTCCTTTTGAATTAGGGATTTCATTAAAACTAAAAGTAGCTGAATCTGATGATTTCCAGCCATTTGAAAAATCTTTAAAATCACTATGCCAAATTTCATTTGAACAACAACAAAAAATTATTGAAGTAAATAAAAGAAAAAAATTATTAATTTTTTTAGTTGTCATACTAATTTCGGTGAGTATGTAAAGATACAATATCTGTAAACTGTCTGTTTATATACAATTATTAATTTATTTTTTAAACTTTAAAAATCCTGATCTCCCTTTTTTAAAAATTTTATTACTGTTATGAGTTCCCTTTCTTAATTTTTTTTGAGTTTCTAATGGGAGGCTTGTAATTTCTTGGCATTCTTTAGAGCAACAAATTTTATGTTTTTCTGAACATTCTAAGCATTGAATAAATAATAAATGACAGACTGGATTTGCACAATTCACATGCAAATCACAAAGTGATCCACACTGGTGACATTTTGAAATAATTTCTTCAGATATTCTTTCTCCTCGTCGCTCATCAAAAACAAAATTTTTACCTCTAAATTTATTTTCAATTTTGATGTCGTTAACCTGTCTTACATACTCAATAATTCCTCCTTCTAATTGAAATACATTATTATACCCTTTATGTTTAAAATAAGCGCTTGCTTTTTCACATCTAATGCCTCCTGTACAATACATTAAAATATTTTTGTTTTTTTTATTTTGGATAATAGTTTTTTCAATAATTGGCAATGAATCTCGAAAAGTATCAACGTCTGGAGTTATAGCTCCTTTGAAATGGCCTATTTCACTTTCGTAATGATTTCTAATATCAATACAAATAGTTTTTGGATCCTCTAAAAGTTCGTTAAATTCCTTAGCATCAACGTGTTTGCCCTTGTTCGTCACATCAAATGAATCATCGTTTAAACCATCTGCTACAATCTTATCTCTAACTTTAATAGTTAGTTTTAAAAATGATTTGTTGTTTTGCTCAACAGCAACATTAAGCCTAACATTTTTTAAAAAAAAAATGCTGTCTATGTGATCTTTAAAATGTTGAAAATTTTCAGCAGGAATAGAAAGTTGGGCATTAATTCCCTCATTTGCAACATAAATTCTACCCAAAATATCTAATGGGTTCCATAACATAAAGAGGTGATCTCTAAAAAGGTTAGGATTCCCGATTTGTGCATATTGGTAGAAAGAAAGGGTTAGACGATCTTTTCCTGCAGATTCAATTATTTCTGCACGTTCATTAGCACTTAATTTATTGTGCAATTGCATGCTATACGTTTTAAAGTTAAAATTTGAACAAAGATAAAATTATTCTATAGCATTATCTTTTAACCCTACCAAAATAAGTTTTGTTTGTCTACCGTTCACATATTTAAAACCCTCAGAGCTAAAATATCCGGCTTCTTCTAGCATAACTCGAATCTCTTTTTTCCATTCTTTTATATAAACTTTTGTGTTTAATTCAATTGCATAAACAGTTTCTAATTGCAAAGTATGTTCACCGGACCCAGCTACGCCATTTTGAGCATCCCACATTCCAATAGTTGTTCCAGCAGAGTGGCCAAAAACACCTAAGGGATGTGTGTATATTTGAGGTTTATAGCCTGCGCTTTTTGCTTCATTTAATGTTTTTTCAAGAATATTGTTTCCTGTCTGTCCTTCTACAAAATTATTTGTCAAATAATCTTGGACAGTGTTACCATCTTTTAAAGCTTGTCCTAATTCTTTAGGAGCACTTTTTTCTCCTCTTCTTAAAACATAGGCTAACTCCTGACAGTCTGTATTTAAAGTTAAATAACTAATTCCAAAATCGCAATGTAATAAATCTCCGGGAAGTATAGTTTCATATTTTGACTTGGCATCAAATAAGTATAAATCATTTGATTCATTTCTCTGCACATCTACTGTTGGGTGAAACCAAGTAGATAAACCTAAACTCCTGACTTTTTCGCGAAGCCACCAAACTACATCCTCTGTGGTTGTAATTCCTGGGGTAATTACTTGATTTGAAAATGCATCTTTAATGATTGAGTGAGTAATTGAAACTAACTGGTTATATATAATCATTTCCCTAGGTGTTCTTGTTTCAATCCATGATACAACCAAAGATTCAGATGATACGATTTTAGAAGTTAAATGCCTAGGCAAAATCTTTAATAGGTTGTCAAAATCAGTTTTAACCAAACCATCAGCTAAAGCATAATTTTCAGAAATGTTAACTGCTATCGTCTTAGGATTTTGAGATATTATATATTCAGATAGTGCTTTCCATTGGTCAGGCTCTCTTTCTTTGTTCCATAAAGATGGAATCAAATTACCAAATGGATATCTAGTAATTGCCGCTGATTTAAAAACACCCTCTTTCATAGAAAAAACTATAATTGTCCTTCTTCTAGCATTTAGCCATGTTGGAGGTAAAAGAGTTTTAATGACTGGATCTTCATTATACTCTCTTGTAATTAACACCCACATATCAATATTATGCATTTTCATTAATCGAGGTAATAAATTTTCTAATCTATCTTTTTGTATTTCTTCTATAACAGCAGCCTGATCTTTAAGTTTTAATATATTCTGAGATTTTAAAGAGATTACGAAGAATAAAAAAGCTACAAATAAGTATATTTTTTTCATAGTGTTAAGCTAATTAAAATTTTGTTAATAATCACTTTTATAGCTACTTGACCCAGACTAAAAGAAATATTACTTTAGCAAAAAACAAAAAAATGTCAGAAGATAAATCAGCAAAAATTAAAGCTTTACAATTAACCTTAGATAAACTAGATAAAACCTACGGAAAGGGGACTGTAATGAAGCTAGGTGATTTAGCAGTTGTAGAAACAGAAGCAATTTCTTCTGGCTCAATAGGTCTTAATATTGCACTAGGCGTGGGCGGATACCCTCGTGGAAGAGTTATAGAAATTTATGGTCCTGAATCTTCTGGTAAGACTACATTAGCTCTTCATGCTATTGCTGAATGTCAAAAAAAAGGGGGTATTGCAGCTTTTATTGATGCTGAACATGCTTTTGATCGCTTCTATGCAGAAAAGTTAGGTATTGATATAAATGAATTAATAATTTCACAACCGGATCATGGTGAACAAGCTCTAGAAATTGTTGATAATTTAATTAGATCTGGTGCAATTGATGCAGTTGTTATTGACTCGGTAGCTGCTCTAACTCCCAAAAGTGAAATAGAGGGTGAAATGGGAGACTCTAAAATGGGGCTTCATGCTCGATTAATGTCACAAGCCTTAAGAAAATTAACTGCATCTATAAGTAAAACAAATTGTACTGTTTTTTTTATAAATCAATTGAGAGAAAAAATAGGAGTAATGTTTGGTAATCCTGAAACAACAACTGGAGGAAATGCTCTTAAATTTTATGCATCAGTAAGGCTAGATATTAGAAGATCATCTCAAATAAAAAGTGGAGATTCAGAAGTTCTGGGCAATAAAACTCGTGTGAAAGTTGTTAAAAACAAAGTGGCTCCTCCATTCAAAACAACTGAGTTTGATATTATTTATGGTGAAGGGATATCAAAAATTGGTGAAATAGTAGATCTTGGTGTAAATTATGAAATAATCAGTAAAAGCGGTTCCTGGTTTAGTTATGGAGAAACCAGACTTGGTCAAGGAAGAGATTCGGTTAAAGTGCTTTTAGCTGATAATCCAGATTTAATGGAAGAGCTAGAAACAAAAATAATGGATTCAATAAATGCTTTAAACAGTTAGATTGTTCATAATTTTTTTTTAAAAGCATTAGTGACTATTAGTTGTTGTTTTCCAAATTTCTATTGCTTCTAGTGCGGATTGATTAGGATCTTTAATTAATTTATTTTGAATGAAATTTCTTGTTTGTTCCATGACTTTTTTATAGTCACTTTCTTTTAAGGTTTTGGTATAAATAGGATTATAAATAGTAGCTCTTAGGGATCCAGGATAACCATGGGTTGTATACCACGGAAATTTTCTTTTACAATCATACAAAACAATTGGAACTATCGGGAGTTTGTGTTCAATTGCAAGTTTAAAAGCTCCATGTTTAAATTCATTTAATAAGTTTGTTTCAATTATAGATTGTTTTTCTGGAAAAATACAAACACTATATCCTTTATTTAGCTTTTCACTTGCCTGACCATAAACTGCAAAGCGACTCTCACTATCACTTCTATCAACCATAATTGCAGCATGTCTATATAGATATCCAAAAATAGGTATGCTATTTAATTCTTTTTTTCCAACAAAAACAAATGGTTTTTTAAATAGTCTAAGCATAACCATGGGGTCTATGTAACTTGCATGATTTGCGACTAATAAATATGATTTATTTTTTTCAAGATCAGCTGTATTATTTTTTTTAACATAAAAACCCATTCCAATTAAAACAAAAGAGGCCCATACATTCCTTGCATACCAATAAAGTATATTATAACCTCTTGGTAAAATAAAAATAATAGGGGATATTGGGAAAATTAAGATGACAGGAATTGTGCATAGAATATAAAACCACAACCTCCAAAAAATTAATAAAATGCGTTTTAACAATTTCACAAAAAAAATTTATACGCTTCCGAATATACAAAGCCTTGATTGAAAAATAAGCTAAAGCTCTTAATAAAAAAATTACCTTTGTGTTAATATTTTATATTATGTCAAGAATATTAACAGGTGTTCAGTCAACAGGAACTCCTCATTTAGGAAATCTTTTAGGTGCAGTAATTCCAGCAATTCAACTTGCAGAAAAAGATGAAAATGAATCTTTTTTATTCATTGCCGATTTACATTCTATAACTCAAGTTAAAAATGGAGAAGAGCTCAGAGATAATACTTTTGCTACAGCTGCTTCGTGGTTAGCCTGTGGGCTAAATCCGAATAAAACTGTTTTCTATAGGCAAAGCGATGTCAGTCAAGTAACAGAGTTATCATGGTACTTATCTTGCTTTTTTCCTTATCAAAGACTTAAATTGGCTCATTCCTTTAAAGATAAATCTGAGAGTTTGTCTGATATAAATGCAGGATTATTTGCTTACCCTCTGTTAATGGCGGCTGATATATTGATTTATGATGCTGAATTTGTTCCTGTAGGAAAAGACCAATTGCAGCACCTAGAAATGACCAGAGATGTTGCTTCTAGATTTAATAATTTAATGGACAATACATTTGTTTTACCAAGCCCTATATTACAGGAAGACAGTCAATGTGTTCCTGGAGTTGATGGTAATAAAATGAGCAAATCTAAAAACAATACAATTAATATTTTTTTGCCAGAAAAAAAATTGAAAAAACAAATTATGAGTATTGCAACAGACAGCAAAACTATAGAGGATCATAAAATTCCTTACAATTGTACAATTTTCAATCTTTATTCTTTATTAGCTTCTCCTGAAAAAATAAATTTATTAAAAAATAATTACTTAGCAGGAGGAATGGGATATGGAACTGCAAAGGAATTGCTTTACGAGTTAATACTTGAAAAATTTAAAGTCGAAAGAAATAAATTTGAATATTATAATTCAAATCCTGAAGAGGTTAATATTGCGCTTGTAAAAGGAGCTGAAAAAGCAAGAAAAATAGCTAATGAAGTATTATTAAGGGTTCGACACAAAATAGGTTATTAAATCGGTCTTTAAATTCTAGGTCGACAAAATAAATTTATTATTTTTGATAAATGGCTCTAGAACAATATATAAAAGAATTATTATTTGAATATGAATGTGTCACTGTTCCAAGTTTTGGAGCTTTTCTAACTCGTTCATATACCTTTCAGGTTAATAACATAACGGGGGAGTTTATTCCTGCTCGCAAGGAGTTGACTTTTAATAGCTTGTTAATTAGTAATGATGGGGTTTTAGCTAATTATTTTGCAACAAAACAAAAAATAAGCTACGAAAACGCCCTTCGCTTAATTGAAAAAGAGGTTGGAGTTTGGAAAAAAAAATTAAGCACCCAGGCATTATATATAGGTAGTCTTGGTGAAATGAAGCTTAATCAAAATAAGAAAATTGAATTTGAACCATATGGTAAATTGAATTTTGATAGCTCTGTTTTTGGTTTAAGTCCCTTCACAAAAAAACCTCTCTCATCATTTAAAAATTCAAAAACCATAACTGTAACAGGGAAGAGAGAAAAACTAATATTTACACCTGAAAATAAGTACAGGAAATTACCTCTTAGCAAAACTTTTTTTCGCTATGCAGCTATTGGTTTAATTGGTATCGCTTTGTCGGTGTCGACATTTTATTTTGGCGACCACTATATCAATAATCAAAGACATATCAATCAAGAAATCGCTCAAAATAAAATTCAAAATAACATTCAATCTGCTACTTTTAATTTAGGAAATTTAAATAGTGTTTCCCTATCTATAAATGTGATTAAAGAAGATGAAATTCCTAAATTGAAACATACTTATTACAGTATAATAGCTGGAACATTTAGAAATAAATCTTATGCCAAAAGAAAAATTGAAACTTTAAAAAAAGAAGGGTATAATTCTACCCTTGCTGAGATTAATCCTAAAGGTATGTTTAGGGTAGCATATGGCCGTTTTAAATCTAAAAATGAAGCTATTAAACTTTTATATTTTTTAAAATATACCTTAAAAAAAGATGCTTGGTATCTTATTGAGCGATAAATAAATTTTTTACATATTGTATAACCAAAATTCTGGGTTCTCAGAGTTCATTCCATTAAAAACATTAAACTGAAGTATTGTTTTTCCTGTTTCTTTGTTTGTAAATATTTCTCCTAAAACTTGTTTAGAGCTAACTTTCTGACCTTTCTTTACAAAAACTTTCGACAGGTTTTTATAAGCTGTTATATAATTTCCATGTTTAATTAATACTGTTGGATTACTATTTTTAAATGCTAAAATAGACATTACTTCGCCTTCAAAAACAACTCTCGCCTTAACATTTGATTCTGTTGCTATACTTATTCCACTACTCTTAATCTTAGTTGTTTTAACAACTGGATGTGTTTGGGTTCCATAACGCTGAACAACTATTCCCTTAACAACTGGCCAAGGAAGTTGACCTTTATTTAATTTAAAATTTTCAGCTAGAATTTTTGCTTCTGGAGTTAATGTGAAAAAATTTGATGGTTTTTTACCAGCTTTTTTGTTTGAAACAGCTATTGCCTCACTAATTAGTTTTTCAATTTGAGTGTCTATTAAAGCAGCTTGAGTGTGTTTTTGATTAATTTCTTTTTCAAAACTTTTAGATTTTTTCTTGAGTGATTTTAATAGCTTTTCCTGTGTAACCTGTTCACTTACTAGTCTGTTTTTTACGTTTCTATTTTCAGCAACTAGACTCTGTTTTTGTTTTTTTTTTAAAATCAAATTATTATTTAGCTCTTGAAGGATTAGAGTTTGATTTTTTATTTTATTTCCTTGTTTTTTTCGATAAGCATTATATTGTTTTAAATAATTGACTCTTTTATAGGCTTGAAGCAAATTTTCAGATGAAAAAATAAACATTAACCTATTCTGCATTGATTTACTTTTATAAGAATTTTGAACCATTAGGGCATATTCTTTCTTAAGTTCTTTTAATTCAGACCGATATTTATCTATGTCTCTTTGATTTATATTTATAAGATTATCTAAAAAGTTTGCTTGTTCATTATTTACTCTAATTAACTGCTTCCTAACAGATATTCTTAATTGGATGTCTTCTACTTCTGAAAGTGTAGATTTCTTTTTTCTTTTGTTCTCAAATAATAAACTATTTATTTGCTTTATTTCTTCTCTCAATCTAATGCGCTGTTGTTCAAGTTTGCTTTGTTTAACAGTTGAAGAATTTTGGGAGAATAAATTTCCGCCAAGTGTAATAAAAATTAAAATCAAAATAATGTAATTTTTCATTATATTTTGATTGGAGAATAGCCTGATGGAATTGTAAATGGAAATGTTAAATTACTCGGAATTTCTGCTCTAGTATATTCAAGTATAATATCAAGATTGTTTTTGCCATTGATAAAGTTTAAAGATATCTTGCTAGGAATTACTTTCCCGTCTACCTTTTGAAAATCTTCATAATAAATTATTAAAGATTTATTAGTGCCTTGAAAAATAAACCTTTGTTCTTTTAACATAAAAGTTGAAGGATCAAAGAAAAAAACAGGTCTAAATTTATTATTGAAAGACTTTGGTGTAATAGTATAGAATCTTGGGTTTTTAATTTGCTCCCATTTTCCCTGTCTTATATCGATTACTGGCCTACCTATAAGTAGATTTTGTAAATTTTCATATCCAAAATCAATTCCAAAATAATCATTTATAAAAGAGGGGTCACCCTCAAATGAGTTTTTTTGAAATTTTTCATAAAAAGAAATTGTTTTAGGGGTTATTAATAATTTCGCAATAGGAATAAGCATAGTTGCGCTTAGCCATATTGCTTTATCCTTTTCCATTCGAAGGTTTACAACTAATTGCTGACTTCTCTTTCCATCATTAAATTTCACCTTTAATCTTGATCTTAATAAAGATAATTTAGGGGCAGATGAATAAAGTTTTTTATTTAATTCCTTTGTTTTTATATTTTTTATTGGTGCTTTGTTTGGTAAAACTTTGAGGGGCTTGCAACTGTAAAATATTAATCCTATAAGGGCAAATAATATTAAGAACTGTTTAGTTAATATTCGATTCATTTTATTTTAATTGAGAATAATCACCGATAGACACTGATTTAAAATTGTCATTGAAATGTACATTATTACCTATCATTGACTTTGCTGATTTAGTGTTTTGGATTATTAAATTCTTTTGAATTAATGAGTGTTTGATTACACTATTTTCGACTTATTTGATTTTTAATAATTAATTTTTTATTTACCAGTGCTTCCGAAACCACCCTCACCTCTAGTTGTAATTTCTAAATCATCTTGTAAATTCCATTTAACTTGTTCAACCCTTGAAAAAACTAATTGTGCAATTCTTTCTCCTGGGTTAAGAGTATAACTTTCTGATGAAAGATTAACCAGAATTACACCAATTTCTCCACGGTAGTCTGCGTCTATTGTTCCTGGAGAGTTAAGAACTGTTATTCCATGTTTAGCAGATAATCCACTGCGAGGTCGAACTTGAGCTTCATATCCTTTAGGTAAAGCAATTTTAATTCCAGTCCCAACAACTTTTCTTTCAAGTGGTGTTAGTATTATCTCTGATGTCAAAACTGCTCGAAGATCAACTCCTGCTGATGAAGTGGTTGCATATTTAGGCAAGTCAAATGGACTCTTGTTAATTATAGGAATTTTTGGCATATTTGAAATTTTTACAAAATTACAAAAAGCCTAATGTATGAAACCCTTATTAAAAAATTAATTTTAGTTTAGGTTATCAACTAACAAATTTTTGAATAATAAAGTATTTATTTGTTTAGGGCTTCGGCCCCTCCTACAATTTCTAATATTTCATTAGTAATTGATGCCTGACGAGCCTGATTGTATGATAGTTTTAGTTGATCTCGAAGTTCTTGAGCATTATCAGTTGCCTTATGCATAGCTGTCATTCTTGCTCCATGTTCGCTGGCAAAAGAATCTTTTAACGATTTTAAAAGTTGTGTTTTTAATGCTTTTGGGAGCAATTCATTAATGATTTTTTCTTGAGAAGGTTCATAAATATAATCAACTAAATGCTTTTTGATTTCTAAATTAGATACTGGGACAATTGGTAAATATGGTTCGGTTGTAACAATTTGAGTGGCTGCATTTTTGAAACGGTTATAGATAAGCTGAACAGAATCATATTCTTCTTCTGAAAAAGCTTTCATTATTAAGTGCGCAATTGAAGAGGAATTTTCATAGCTTAAATTATCAAAAACTTCATCATGAGAGCTAATAACATTATACTTTTTTGAAAGTAAATCTGTCCCTTTTTTTCCAATTGATAAAATATAAATCTGTTTATTTTGATTTTTTTTAGATATTTCATTTACAGATTTTATTATATTAGAATTAAACCCTCCACACAAACCTCTATTAGAGGTTATTGCAACTAATAAAACTTTCTTTAATGGTCTAATTTTTGTGAATGAATTCTCATCACTATTTTCAAAAGAAGAGCTTAAATTTTGTATAAGTTCAGTTAACTTATCTGAGTAAGGTCTCATCTTTGAAACAGCATCAGTTGCTTTTTTTAATTTAGCTGCAGAAACCATTTTCATTGCACTTGTAATCTGCATCGTTGAGGATACTGAAGCAATTCTGTTTCTTATTTCCTTTAAATTAGCCATTAACTTTTATTAATATTGACCTGAAATAGTTTGTGCTGAAGCATTTAAAACATCAATTACATCATCTGTAAGTTTTCCTAATTTTAATTCAGATAATACTTCCGGATGATTTTTTTTCAGATGTTCCAAATAGCTTATTTCAAATTCTTTTACTTTTTCAACAGGCACAGATCTTAACAAGTTTTTAGATCCCGCATAAATTATTGCAACCTGTTCTTCTACTTTGAAAGGGTCATTTTGTGCTTGTTTCAATATTTCAACATTTCTTTTCCCTTTTTCAATAACGTTTAATGTAGCAGCATCTAGATCTGATCCAAATTTTGCAAAAGCCTCTAAATCCCTGAATTGAGCTTGATCAAGTTTAAGTGTTCCCGCTACTTTTTTCATCGATTTAATTTGTGCAGACCCTCCTACTCGAGACACAGAAATACCCACATTTATAGCAGGTCTAACTCCTGAGTTGAAAAGATCTGATTCTAAGAAAATTTGTCCGTCAGTAATCGAAATAACATTTGTAGGAATATACGCAGAAACATCTCCTGCTTGAGTTTCAATTATAGGAAGTGCTGTTAACGAACCTCCTCCTTTAACTTTATCTTTTAAAGCTTTTGGAAGGTCATTCATTTCGGAAGCAATATTATCATCAGAGATTACTTTTGCTGCCCTTTCAAGTAAGCGTGAATGGAGATAAAATACATCTCCTGGATATGCCTCTCTACCTGGCGGTCTTCTAAGTAATAGTGAAACCTCTCTATAAGCAACTGCCTGTTTAGATAAATCATCATATATGATTAATGCTGGCCGTCCAGTATCTCTAAAATACTCTCCTATTGCTGCGCCAGCAAAAGGAGCATAAACTTGCATTGGTGCAGGATCAGAAGCATTTGCAGCTACTATTGTAGTGTATGACATAGCTCCTTTCTCCTCTAATATTCTTGCAATTCCTACTACATTTGAGGCTTTTTGTCCAATTGCTACATAGATACAAGATACAGGTTCTCCGGCATCGAAAAATTCTTTTTGGTTAAGAATAGTGTCGATACAGACTGTTGTCTTCCCTGTTTGCCTATCTCCTATAACTAACTCTCTTTGACCTCTACCAACGGGTATCATAGCGTCTATAGATTTAATACCTGTTTGTAATGGTTCGCTTACCGGTTGTCGAAAAATAACTCCCGGGGCTTTTCTTTCAAGGGGCATTTCATATAATTCTCCTTCGATAGATCCTTTGCCGTCAATAGGAGTTCCTAATGTATTAACAACTCTTCCAACGATTCCTTCTCCAACTTTTATTGATGCGATTCTTTTAGTCCTTTTAACAGTATCCCCTTCTTTTAATTCTTTTGAGTGACCTAATAAAACAATCCCAACGTTATCTTCCTCTAGGTTAAGAACCATTCCCTCAAGACCACTATCAAAGGATACCAGCTCTCCGTATTGAGCGTTGGTTAGTCCAAAAACACGAGCAATTCCATCTCCTACTTCAAGAACAGTTCCTATTTCATTTAGTTCTAGAGCAGAATTATATCCTGCTAATTGATTTTTTAAAATTGCTGATACTTCAGCTGGTTTCACTTCTGCCATAATATTTTATTTAAGCAATGTGTTTGTTTTTAGTTAATGTGTTACTGAGAGCTTCTAGCTGATTGGTAACACTTGCATTGATTTGTAAATCACCAACATTTAAAATAAATCCTCCGATAATTGAGGGATCTACCTTATTTTTCAATTCAACTTGAAAATCAGTAATTTTTTTTGCTTTATTTAAAACTTCTTTTCTCATTAGTTCGTCTAATGGTATAGCTGAAGTAACCAAAGCGGTGATTTTTCCCTGTGCTTTTTGATAGCTTGCTATATAGTTTTCTGCAACAAGGGCTAGCAAATCAAGTCTTCTATTTTCAGAAAGAAGAGAAATAATTGATTTTGTCTCATCATTAAGTGATGAAAAAACCTTCATTATTGTTTTAAATTTTAACTGAGAGGGTAATACAGGATTAGATAAAAATTCTCTTAAATCATTTGAGTCAGAAACAGCAGATAAAATAACTTTAAAATCTTTCTCTACTTGATCAGCTATGTTTTTTTCCATGGCATATTCAAGAGATGCTTTTGAATATCGAATTGCTGCTCTATTTACTTTCATGACTCAATTAAAGTTTAGTCTCTTTAAGTAGTCGCTCAATTAATTCATTTTGCTTGTCTTTGTTATCTAACTCAGAATGTAAAACTTTTTCAGCCATTTGGATGGATATATCAGCTACTTGACCTTTTAGTTCTTGTATTGCAGCTCTTTTTTCACTTTCAATAGATTCTTTAGCTGATTTAATTAATTTGTCTGCTGTAATTTTCGCTTCTTGTTTTGCTTCCTCAATTATTACTGAGCTCATTTTTCTAGCTTCTTTAAGTAGTAGTTCTTTTTGAGCTCTAGCTTCTTTAATAATTCTTTGATTGTCCTCATTTAAAGACTCCATTTCTTTTCGAGCCTTATCGGCAGAAAAAAGGGCTTCTTTTATAGAGTTTTCTCTTTCATCAACAGCATTAAGAATAGGTTTCCATGCATATTTTTTTAACAAAAAAATTAATCCAATAAAAATTAATAACTGCCAAAAAAATAAACCAAAAGAAAACTCATTAATTAATTTT
>Ga0114996_10001902_pt1 | contig 27567 bp, 27 predicted proteins | sample ArcticOcean_MG_C_4_FD_87039 | JGI IMG/M metagenome (GOLD analysis project Ga0114996, IMG submission 87039) | Marine microbial communities from western Arctic Ocean - ArcticOcean_MG_CB4_134 | ecosystem: Environmental > Aquatic > Marine > Oceanic | place: Arctic Ocean: Canada Basin | collected... | reverse complement strand
GCGCTCTGCACCTTGGCCGGAGCCCGATTCACCTCGTCCGCAAGAACGATCTGTGCGAAGACAGGGCCCTTTTGTACGATGAACTCACCGGAAGCCTGATTGTAAATCATCGTACCCACCAGGTCAGCAGGCAGCAGGTCGGGGGTGAACTGGATCCGGCGGAACGAACACCGAAGGGCTTGCGCCAGGCTGGTGACCGTAAGCGTCTTGGCCAATCCGGGCACGCCTTCCAGCAGTACGTGGCCATTGCACAGCATACCGATCAGCAGGCGTTCCAACATTGTATGTTGGCCCACAATTACACTGGAAACCTGCTGAAGCACCTTGTCGACGAAGGCGCTTTCGCCAGCGACCTTGTCGTTTATCTCCTGAACATCAATAGCCATCTGCATGGGAAATCGATCTCCCTGTCTAACGCTGCCGCGTAGAGGTGGTACCGATGATGGAATTCCGGCCGAAGGCGCTTCGCCCGTACATCCTCGCAGTGGATCGACGAAGCCGAACCGCCCATTCAGGTTCAGCGAGAAACAACGTCTGGTCGAAAGGTTCGGAGGTCACGAGGTGGATGCCGAAGGCCCCAGCAAGAGGAGAGAGGCCCCTGAACGGGGCGGAGGGTCCAGCGCGTAATACCTGTTGATCCCGGCTTAGTCTCCAGCCTGGTCCGATGAGGCACCGGACTCGTCTGGAGCCAGCCAGTCTTCAGGCGCCTTGCCAAGATTCTGTATGGACAACAGGGCATCGTCGGCCAGATCGGAATCGGGATAGAGTGCAATCACCTTCTCATACGCCACCCTCGCGCCCTCCAGATCGCCCTTGAGATCCAGGACGTAGCCGATCATGAACTGAGCCTGGTCTCGATACCGGCTTTCGGGATAGGTATCGGCCAGCTGCCTGTATCTGCCGACAGCGTCGTCATATTTCTGACGGCTGAGAAGCACACGAGCCAGGGACTGCAGTGCCACGTCGGCACGAGGATCGTTCGGAAAACGGTCGAGGAATTCTCCCAACGCCTCTTCTGCCTCGTCGTAAGAAGGCACCCTGTGGGTGGCCGCCTCACCTCGGGTAAAAAGTACGTCTGCCGATTCTCCGTTGCCACAGCCGGAGACGGCGATCGCTGCAAGCACCAGGAACACCCCACTTTTCACTCTGCGCTCCTCCTTGACCTTTAAGTTGCACCTAACAGTTGACTTCAACGCTGAAACGCTTTCATGGGTTCCACGAATTTGGAATTTCACGAGATCGATTTCAGTCGGAAGGTTTCGAAGAGGAGGAAGAAGCCGATTTGGAGTCGCTGGAGGATGTCTTACTGGAGGATGTCTTAGATGTCTCAGATGTCTTGGAGGAACCGTCTGAAGACGGCTTCTCCTTCTCAGCCCCCTTCTTATAGTTGTCGCTTCGGTAATCTGTTGTGTAAAATCCCGATCCCTTGAAGATCAGCCCTGCCCCAGCCCCGATCAGTCGCTTGACCTTGCGTTTCTTGCATTCCGGACATGTCTTCACCGGCTTGTCGTTCATACTCTGGAAGAGCTCGAACGCGTGCTTGCAGGCCTCGCACACATAGTCATAGGTGGGCATTCTGGCTCCTTGTAGTCATACGAGTTGACAACTGGACAGCTACGGAACCTAATGTAAGCGGAGCCCTGCGTCAAGTTCGAATCTACGACGTAAGTCCAGAGCTAACAAGTATTTCGCCTCGGTATCCGGCAGGCGGAGTCCGATCCGGGGGCACGCGTCATTTTCAGCCCAGCGGACCCGTCCAGGCTCACTGAAAATCACCGCTGACAATTGTTATTTCAGGACTTGCGGCAGATTTTGCTTGACGGCGCCAGTCCCTTGGACTACAATACCGGGCACCTGAAAAGATGGGGTAATTCGACTCCCCCGGAGGACTCCCATGTCAAGCCCGAAGAACACCTCACAGACCGGCCCAGGATCAACCGATCCCATTCCGGAATCCAAGAATGGCAACAGCCATCTTACCGATTCCGTAGGAATTACAATACCCCGCGAGAGTCTGGACCTCACCTTCAACATCTCGTCGGGAGCGGCAGAACCGGGCTGCAAACTCATCGCCTTCCTGAGCCCCAAAGGGGGGTCCGGGAAGACGGTTCTGGCAAGCAACCTCGGCAAGCTTCTCCAGTTGAGTGGCTACAATGTCCTGCTCCTGGACGCCGACTTCACGACCAAGAGCATGACGAATCTTATCTTCCCGGGCCGCAAAGTGATTCGGGAAGACCTGATCTCCTATTACTAAGGGGCTATTGGGAGTTGACGGCGTTGAGATCGAGAGCTGGGTAAAGGGCGTCGAGGACGGTTCGCACGTCCTGCCCATCGACATCCTGAACGGGAAGCGCATCGACCTCCTGCCCAGCTACTACTCGAAAGAGCAGCAGGTGAGCATGAGCACCAGCATCTTCCTGCGGGAGAGTCGGTCCCACAATCTCAGTTCGGTCGTCGAACGATTCTCCACCCTCATCGCCTCCATAAAGGCGCTGAAACGCTATGACTACATCATCGTCGACTGCGCCTCCGCCTTCGACGACATCGGCCTGGCGGCCTCCATTCTGTCGCCGTACGTCGTCATCGTTTCCGAGGCGGATGACATCTCCTTTGAATCGATGGACGATACGCTACGCCCTCCCCTTTACCACGTCCAATGCCGCCAAGGGCGAGCACCGCCTAAAGCAGCCGTTTATCTGCTTGAACAAGGACCCGAATCTCCGCCCCGGAGAAAAGACCAGCCGCCGGGCGGCTTTCCACTGCAAGTACATCCCCGATATCCACAAGAGCTTCGGCAAGAAGTCCTTCCTGGTCCCCGACATTATCGAGGATGCGGAGTTCGAGTACCAGCTCTACCGCCTCTGGCGTCGAATATCGGAATGGAGCACGAACCCAGACGAGACCTTTACGGAAACGGCCTACCACCGGCTGCTCCAGTTAGAGAAGGTTCGAAACAACCAGATCGAGAAGTACTGGAACGCCGACCTTCAATACCGTAAGCGGAATGTCATGTTCGGGCTCAGCATCCTCCTGATCGTGTCGACCTGGGTAGGTGTATTCGGCTACCTCCAGCCGTCTCTCTCCGCTCTTACAACGGCGGCTTCGGGTCTCGGCCTCTTCCTCTCATCCGTCATCCTCTACGGCGTCTGGGAGTATTTCCAGAAGGGTATCCGGGCCCTCAAGCACGAGCTCTACATCGACGTCAACGAAAAGCGCGAGGAACACCACGCCTTCGTCGCCGAACTCAGCAATCTGGTCAAAGCGCGCGAGAATGGGCACCGCAAAGGGGCGGTACCGGAAAACGTGGAACCGTCGCCAGCGAAGAAGCCCGAGGTCGTCGCCGCCAAGTAGCCGTCGATAGATTTCAGAATCCAGGAAACGCCTCCGGCCAATGCCGGGGGCGTTTCCTTTTCACCCGCTACCGAATTGGTGTGTCCTCATGCAATCGTTGATCGATACCATTCCAGAGTACTGCGCATCGGAACATTTCATGTTCCTCGACTCCACCGTGAAGGAGCATGTCGAATCGCTCCTTCACCACTTCTGCAGCGGGGTTGGGGAGCCAGTCACATCCGAATCGATCGACGGCGCTCTGAATGCACTGGCCCGCCTGGACGTTACGGCCGACGCCAAACGCGCCTTTCCAGATCTGCTCCGACAGTTCCTGGAATTCGCGTCGTCCACCGGTCGTGTTCCCCAGGCTGGGCAGTGGGTGCGCTTTGTCGACGACGCCGAGGCCGGCTTCATCGGCCGCCTCCGCGACGACGGCACCCTCCGCGGCAAAACGCATCGCAAAGCCTTTGCCGACGTCGGGCGGAACGATCCCTGTCCATGCGGGAGCGGGAAGAAGTTCAAGAAGTGTTGTATCGAACTGTTGACGTAAGGGCAGGCAGAGGGCAGAGGGCAGAAGAAACCGGCAACACCCAGTTAAATGGAAGCGTATGGCGGCAAACGCCCTCGGGATCAGCTCGGAGGGCGTTTTTATAGTTCCCACTTCTGATCCAGCTTCCACCTGGTGATGATGGCCTGGGGACGAAGCGAACTGACTCCCTTACTGCCCCAGCGGGTAGACGTACAGATCGGGCGTTCCCGCCCGGTCTGAGGTGAAGTCGACGTACGATCCCCTGGCAGAAATCGATGGGTGGACGTGATGCGTCTGGTCTTTGACGTCTCCGTCGGAGTTCGGCCAGCAGAGGATGGTGGCTTCGCCCGTTGCCAGGTCGATGTGGTAGAGTTCGTTCTCGTCTTTTGTTTGTACGTCGGACACGATGAAACTGGCTGTCCGGTCGATGGACGAGTGCCCCAGTTTCCGCGTCGGGTTCTCGACATGAATCCGAACGTCATCGCCTTCCCGGTTCATTGAGCAAATCCGCGTCGGCCGACTCCCCGGTGTCTTCTTCACGTGGAAATAGAGCCGCTCACCCACCCGGTCCCAGTACTCGTGCGTCGCCCGAAAGCCGATGGGCGCCGTCAGGAATGGTTCCGCCTCACCGGTCTCCACGTTTAGCCTCCAGGTTCGCGAACGCTTGTCCGGAGGCAGCGTCATATCGTTCTGGAGATCCGGGGCGGGATCGAACGTCACCAGATTCGGATCAGACGGACAGATCTGGGGATGTGTAATCTTGCCGGGCTCCAGACGATAGAGTTCCTGAACGTCGCCGGTTTCCAGGTTGGCCATGAACAGGATCGGGGCGACGTTAGACGGACGCCCGACGAACACCATCCTATTCCCCGATGACGAAAGCGCCACGGTCCCACCCGCCGGCGGCGCCGGTACCTTCTCCTCGAAGTCGATGACCCTCCGCTCCTCCCCCCTATCCACATCTATGGCGTGCACATGCCAGCCTGCGGTAAAGAGCGCCTCCTGGCCATTCGGCGCCATTGCGAAGGACTCGGCGTTAAATCCCTCCACGTCACTCAACTGAGCCAGTTCACCCGACGCCACGTCGGCTCGGTACAGCTGAAACGTCCCCGTGCGGTTGGAGATGAACACCAGGAACCGTTCGTCGTCGGTGAACGCCTCGGCCTCCGGATAGCAGCTGACGTCGGTGGCGGATCCTGCCGTCATCTTCCAGACGTCGTTCCCCGTCTTCTGGTCTGTGTAAACGGTCTTTTCGCTCTTCAAGAGCTTCAACATGGGTTCGTCCTCATACGCTGCCTTCATGCGCTCCCATTGACTGGCACAACTGATGCCGGCCCGCTCTCCTCTTCCCCGTGCGCGTGTCTCCGCGCCAGATACCCATCCACCATCCACACCAGCGCAGAGCCTCCAAACAGCACCCACCGCGGCCACATCGCCTCTTCCCATACTCCCGATGCGTGATATCGAATCAGGACATGATACGACACCGGCGCCAGCAGCGTGAACGCCAGCCACGCCGGCCGTCGGTAGAAGACCAGGAACGGCAACATCCATAGCGCGTACCAGGGATGCAGCGTTGGCGTCAACACCAGAAAGGCTCCTGCCAGGTAATAGCCTGCCTGTACGGGTGGAATGCGTCGAGCGAACGTCACAACGACAACGACTGCGGCAAAGCTCATGCCTATCGCCTTGCGCGCAGAATCACCGTCGCCCAGCATCCACCGCAGCCCGTCGAACACCGGGGCGTTGAACTCCCAGTGAGTGGCGTATGTCTGCAGGCCGGCCACCATCGCCCACCCGGCGTCTCCAAACATCCAGAAGCCCAGGGCGGCAATCCCAACGAACACCAGAACGGGCCACGTCAGCTTCAGGTTGACCAGCGCGGCCGCCCGCGTCTTCCATGTCGGTTCGGGGAGATGCGCCCACGCCGACCATCGCCAGAGAACGGGCAGGAGGCTCACGGGAAACAGCTTCGTGAGAAACGAGAGGGCGAGCAGGGCGGCCGAACGACCGTGACCGTCGACGTGAAGGTAGAGCAGCGCCATCACCATGAACGAAATGGCCACTACGTCAATGTGCCCACTCCCCGCCCCTTCTACGACCAGGAGCGGATTCCACAGGTAGATCAGAACCTGTCCCGGCGGCTGGCTGAACCGCCTCAACAGCCCAAGGAGGAACCAGGCGCCCAGAAGATCGAATACGACCACCAGGATGCGCACTGAAAGCACCGTCGGCGAAACCGCCTGTGCCACCCGGAACAGCAACTGCGCCGCCGGCGGGTAAATCGTCGGCACATCGGTATGATTGACTCTGGGATACACCGACTCGTCTCGGAGCGAGGCCAGCGCCTCGTCGTTTGGCGCGTGCAGGTAGGGATTGATCCCGGCCTGCTGAACGCGGCCGTCCCACACGTAGCGATAGACGTCTTCCGACAGCGACGGCTCCCCCCCAAGCATGATCAGGCGGAACAGAACGCCGCCGAGGAAGAGCATGCGAAGGGGCGCCTCTCCACACTCGCGGATGGCGAAACAGTAGGCCGCCGCCGCACCGGCGAACAAACACCAAAAAAGCGGCATCTGTTCCCTGAGATTACCAAGGAACAGCATGCCGCCGAAGCAGAGCGCCATCGTCAGGCAGCAGCAGGCCAGGGTGCGGGGCGCACGTATCAGAGGGGGATCCTCCTGACGTCCCGATTCTCTCTCTGCCGGTTTACCTGATCAGGCATGGGTAATGAAGGCTTCCAGGTTCTCAAGCTGCTCGTGGTTGCCCAGTGCGATAAGAGCGTCGCCCTCCTGGAGCGTTACCGATCCCAGGGCCTCTACGCCGGTGCGAGTTTTTCCGCCGGGCCCGTGGACGCCCACCACCACCACGCCCGTCTCCTGGCCGATTCCCGACTCGCGCAGCCGCTTCCCGATCAGGCCCGACCCCGCGGCCAGCTGTACTTCTTCCAGCAGCATGGAAACATCTCCCCCCTCCACGATGACGTCGAGGAAGTTGACGACGGAGGGTCGCAGAATAACCGACGCGATACGCCGCCCGGCGATTTGGTAGGGTGAAATGACACGATCCGCGCCGGCTTTCAAGAGCTTCTTCACCGTCCGCTCCTCGGCGGAACGAGACACGATAGTAAGCTTGGGATTCATCTGCCGGGCAGTAAGCACAACGAACACGTTCGCCTGATCGTCACGCAGCACGGCCACAAGGCCGCGGGCCCGCTCGATCCCGGCTTCTTCCAGAACCGCCTCGTTCCCGGCATCGCCCTGGACGAACAGCACAGACTCATCTCGGGCCAGTTCCGAGTGTTCAGGATCCAGATCGACCATGACGAACGACACACCGGCGGTTTGGAATCCAGCCGCCACTTCCTTCCCAACGACGCCACAGCCGCAGACGATGTAATGATCCTTCAGATTCGCGAGTGCCCGTTCCATCCGACGACCCTTCAGAATACTGCCGATGTGACCTTCAAAAAGGAAACTGATGAGCGTTGTCACGCTGTAGCCGGCGGCCACAAGGCTGGACACCAGCAGAAGGATCGTGAACTGCCTCCCTGCAGGCGACAGCCTGTGAACCTCGCCAAAACCGACCGTCGTAACCGTAATCATCGTCATGTACAGACTTTCCAGGTACGTCCAACCCTCGATAATCCGGTAGCCGAGAGTTCCTCCTCCCACAATGACGGCCAGCAGAAGGGCCGCAATCGCAAACCGTACGTGCGGGAGCACGGGCCTACACCTCTCGCCGTCGCCGACGCCCGCGCTTGACCACTCGTCCTCGACCCGACCGCCGGACCCGATCAGGAATCAGGTCGCGCATCAGCCGCCGACTGGCGTCGTCCAGAGCCCAAAAGGAAGTAACCCGGAATCGTTTGCCATCGTCATCGGTGATCGTAATCGCCGGGGCGTCGCGCCCGTCCAGCGCCGAGCGGTCCGATATCTGAAAGGTGAGTTCCCCTTCGTCCGTCTGCACCCGCCATTCGCTGGTTGTTCCTTGCGTTCGGATATCCATAACCTCCAGAATCCGCGGGATGTGGTACATCCGGTGAAGTTCGGCTTCAAGCAGTTGGCGGGAGTCGGAATCCAGGGCGCTCACATCCTCAATCAGCCCAACCTCGTGGCCATTCAGGTCCAGGAGCCCAACGAACTTCCCCGGTCGTGACTTCGGAAAGGCCCTCGCCACCCTGGAAACCACGTGCTCCTTCCCGTCGACGACGGCCACCAGGGCATCGTCCCGCTTCAGAATGCGAACGTTTTCAGGATCCAGATCCATCGTAAGCCCTGTCAAAAGTGAATAGAGAAAAGAGATGTTGCCCCGTCCTTGCCTGATCGGCTCTTCCTGTAATCGCTATTTCTTGTAATCGCCTCTTCCTGTAATCGTCTCCTCTGTTATCGCTACTTACCTGCCTTGCCAGAACGAAGGCATGAAGAGCACCAGCACGGCAAAGAGTTCCAGCCGTCCCAGAAGCATGCAGATCGACAGAAGAAGCTTTCCGGCGTCTGGAATTCCAGCGAAATTACGGATGGGACCCACCGCGTTCAGGCCCGGCCCGATATTGTTCAACGTTGTTGCGACTGACGTAACGGCCGTGAGCAGATCCAGTCCCATAGCCGCCATGGCCAGAGACGAAAAGAGAAACAGCAGCATCAGCAGGGAGAAATAGACGACAATGGCATCGCGCAGATCGTCTTCAACCGGCTCCCCCCCTAACTTCATCGTACGCACGATATGCGGACGGAACACCCGCTCGACACCGTGGGCGGCGTTCTTGAGCAGAATCAGGAACCGAATGGCCTTCATTCCCCCGCCCGTCGAACCTGCGCAGCCCCCCACGAACATCAGCGACACCAGAATCAGTACCGAAAAGGCCGGCCAAACATCGAAATCGGCAGTACCGAAACCGGTCGTGGTCACAATCGAAACGACCTGGAACGACCCGTATCGCAAGGAGCCCCAAACACTGTCGTAGTTCCGGTGGTAGAGATTGGCCGACACCAGAAGGATGCAGAGACCTACGAGGCCCACGAAAAAACGCCACTCCGGATCCCGGAGCAGCGAATTCAATCGACCGCGGATCACATGAAAATAGAGTCCGAAGTTGGTGGCCGCCAGAATCATGAAAACGATAAGGGTCAGGTCGATGGTCCAGCTGTCGTACGCGCCGACGCTGGCGTTCTGGGTCGAGAACCCTCCTGTGGCCATGGTTCCAAAGGTGTGGCAGAGGGCGTCGTAGAACGACATGCCCTGCAGGTAGAGAAGGGCCGTAAGAACGGCGGAGAGCCCTACGTACACTTTCCAGAGAAACGAAGCCGTCTCCTGGATACGGGGCTTCAGGGTGTCCTGTGCAGGGCCCGGAACTTCCGACTGGAAGAGTTGTTTACCCCCCGCCCGAAGGTAGGGTAAAACGGCTACAAACAGGACGACGATCCCCATCCCGCCCAGCCAATGGGTGAAACTCCGCCAGAAGAGCAGCCCCCGGGGCATCGCCTCGATATCCAGCAGGATCGTAGAGCCCGTTGTCGTAAAGCCCGACATCGATTCGAAGTAGGCGTCAATAAAGCTTGGGATCGCGCCTGACAGGTAGAACGGGAGGGCGCCGAAGAAGGCAGCCAGCAGCCATCCGCCCCCCACTATGGCCAGCGATTCCCGGCGAAGGACGGGTGCGCTGCTCCCCCACCCCACGGCAAACAGGACTCCTCCGAAGCCGATGCAGACGGCCATGGAGGTACCCAGGGCGCCAGCATCAGGCCCGTCCAGGTAGAGGCTCCAGAAAAGAGGAAAGCTCATCGAGAGCCCGATGAAACCCAGGAGCACTCCGATGAGCCTGATGACGGTGCGCAGATTCATATGGGCGGGGCGTCAGTTCGCCCCATTCGTGAACAGGGCGCCCAATTCCTCAACCACCGAAGACAGGGCGAATGCGATCACCGTGTCCTCGGCTTCTATCCGGTCTCCACCCTTCGGGATGATCACTTCATCGTCTCTCACCAGGGCGCCCAGAATCGACCCCTTCGGGGTCCGGATGCCAGATCCCAGTGCCTTGCCCACAACGGCGGACCCAGATTGGGCCGTCATCTCCACAACCTCTGCCTTGCCGTCCTGAAGAATAGCCACCGACTCGATAGCCAGCCCGCCGACCAGTGTCAGCACTCGGTTGCCGGTAAGGATCCGGGGGCTTACGGCATGGTCGATGCCTACGCGCTCCACCAGCGGCGCGTAGTCGACCCGGTTCACCACAACGATCGTCCGCCGCACGCCGAGTTCCTTGGCCTGAAGCGACGACATCAGGTTCAGCTCGTCCTCGCCCGTTAGCGCCACAAAGGCGCCCGCCAACCCCACCCGCTCCTCCTCCTGAACGCCCCGACGTGAGGCGTCGCCATGGATCACGTGCGTGGTGCCCAGAACCCGCGACAGCGCCTGGCACCGTTCCCGGTTCTCTTCGATCAACTTCACATCCACGTCGCGGGCTTCCAGAATTTGAGCCAGCATCATCGCCGTCGTGCCGCCGCCGGCGATCACCACGGTTGCAGCGCCCTTCTCCAGGTCTCCGAAAAGCTTCCGCGCTTCATCGGTGCGGCCTGAAGGCATGATGACGGTAACCCGATCTCCTTCATTCACCACGTCATCGGGGCCGGGGATGCTTATTGTGGAGCCGCGTGATAGCGACACGGCCAGGATGCCGGAGTTGCGGCCCGGAGGGAACAGATCCCGGATCTTGCGCCCCACTCCCGGCGTCCCGTTCCGAACAACCATCTGACGCATCTGGACCTTGCCCTGGGCAAAGGTCTCCACCGCCACGGCCGCGGGATTTTCAATCATCTTGGCAATTTCGAAGGCGGCCAACGTCTGAGGGGAGATAATCAGATCGATCCCTAGAATGTTTCGGTACTCGATCTTCCCACCACCGTGATACGCCCGGTTGTACACCCGAGCGGCCGTCCGCTTCGCGCCCAACTGCCGGGCAGTAACGGCCGCGATCAGATTGACTTCATCGCTGTGCGTGACGGCGGCAACCAGATCTGCCCGGGCGGCACCCGCCTTCTCCAGTACCTGGGGGCTGGCCCCGTGTTCACACAGCGTTCGCACATCCAGCCGCTCCGACGCCCGCTCCAGCCGCTCCCGGTCGACGTCGATGAGGGTGATATCGTGTCCTTCCTGGGACAACACGGCCGCAATATGCGTTCCAGCCTGGCCGGCCCCAATGACGACTATCTCCATTATAGCACCCTGTGGCCTTGCCTGGAGTGCTGCTCCGCCTCATCCGTGGACTCGTTCATCTACCCTCGGTTCCCCCGGGTGCGCCGAGCCGGCTGACGAAGTGTCAGCACAATCTGCCCGCCCTTGAACACCCGCACGGTGCCTGTCGATTCAGACACGGCCACCGCCACGGAGTCGGTATGCTTGGACATCGATGCGGCAGCCACATGGCGTGCGCCCAGCCCCTTGGGGAGCGTGAGTCCCTGCACGTCGGCCGTGATATAGCGACATCCGGACAGGATCACCCCGTCTCCCTGCACGATAAAGGCGCCGTCCATTAGCGCCACTTCCTTCACACCTTCCCAGATATCGCGGTTGGTCAGGTTCTTTTCCCGTTCGGAGTAGCCGCGGAAGGGGTCGAAGTCCATCGACCGCGAACTCGCCATAACGTTCACAGAGTCACCTACGACGAAGAGGGTTCCCACCGGCTCTCCCTCGCGCCCTTCGCTGCCTATTTCCAGAGCAAGATCCAGCACCGATTTCACCACCTCAATCGGCAGGTTTCCGGCGAGCACCCGGATCCGCTCGGGGTCCACACCTTCGAACCCGTGGCGGGTGTCCAGCACCATCAGGGAATCGACTCCCTTGCGGTCGACCATACTGGCCAGACACACGAGGCGCGACTTCTGCTTGATGAACCCGCCTTCCATGCCCAGAATCATCGCTTGCCGTACACGCTCGAACGGCGCATCCGCATCCACGTCGTAATCCACGTAGAGGCGGCGTACGCCGTTCTCTTCGATCCCCTTCAGGAATGTGGCGTTGCGCGTGACCACCAGTGTCTGGCAGATCTGGTTCAGATCCAGAACGGCTGTCTTGGGCAAGCCCGCATCGGCAACCACCAGAATACCCTCGGCCTGCACCTCCAGAGCCAACTCGCCGGCAGCTTCCAACAGGGCTCGTGAACTGGTCCGCTTCTTCCGAGGTTTGTCCGACACGGATCCTGCGCTCCTTTGAATATCGAATGACCGGCGCCCCGACGTAGAACAGGAAGCGCCAATCCGTGCAGATAAAGGTGTAAGCCGACATCACCTGCGATGAATCAGCAGGCGATTGAACAGCATTGACGACGCTACCGCCGGGTCTTGAAGCGGCGCGAACGGCCGAAGGCAGGCTTGACCGGTTCGGCCTCCGCAGCAGGTTCGGGCGAGGGACCTACGGGCTCGGATACCATTCGGGGGGAACGGGGCGATTCTGTTTCTCGCTCATCTTCCCATCCGGCCGACGACTCATCCACGCTGACGTACTCCACCGGCACCCTTGGGGCGAGGATGGTCGGACCGCAGTCATAAAACAGGACACCCGCCTTGTGAGCGGCCAGAGCGTTGACACGAATAACGACACTGGGAACTCGACGTCTGCCCCCGCCCAGCTGGCCGGCCACCTCCGCCTCGAACGACAGGTGAACGTACTGCCGGTCTCCGGCTTCAAGCCCTTCGCGGAGAACCGTGTTAGCGTCTTTCCGGTCGACCCCCTTGTACAGGAACTCGGGGGGCTCCACGGGGTCGGTTCCCAGGTCCACCTCAATGCTGTGTCCGTAGCGTGCCCGGATGCGGCCGTCGATAATCTCAAACCGTTTCTTCTCCGAATCGAACACGACCGACTCCACATCTTTCAGCGAAAGGTCGGCGTCCCGATCCTGCAGAGCCTTCACCACGGCGTCGAGATCGGCGTAGCCCTGGGCGTCCACTTCCACGCCAAACTCATCGGGCCGATGCCGGAGCATCAGGGACAATAGCTTCGACACGAATACCGACGACGACCTGCCAGATCTCTGATTGGACATATGGATTCTCTCTCCGGTTCGTCTAAAAGGGACCGACAGGCTCGCCGCCCTCGGGTCCGGTGGGCCCGACGGTCCCATACAAAGATTCGTCGAGATGCATGTACTCACGGTCTTCGAAACGCCCATACTCCGGAAGCCATACCAGTTCCACGGTTCCCGTTGGTCCGTTCCTCTGTTTGCCGATAATGATCTCGGCAACGTTCTCCAGGCTGTTCCCCTCCTCGTCCACGTCGTTGTACCGACCGGGCCGGTGAAGGAACATCACCACATCCGCATCCTGCTCAATACTTCCCGACTCGCGAAGGTCGGACAGCTGGGGCTTCTTGTCCGTCCGCAGTTCAACCGCCCGCGACAACTGAGCCAGGGCCAGAACCGGGACATTCAGCTCCTTCGCCAGCGCCTTCAGCGAACGAGACACGCTGGCGATCTCCTGCTCTCGGTTGTCGGTTCGCCCGGTCGTCGTCATCAGCTGCAGGTAGTCGATGACGATCAACCCGATATCGTGCTCCATCTTGGCCCGGCGGGACTTCGCACGCAGTTCCAGGATCGATATGCTAGGCGTGTCGTCTATGAAAATGGCGGCATCCGCCAGCTTTTCCGTCCAGTTGACCAACCGCTCCCAATCTTCGGCGGTCAGGTTCCCGTTCCGAAGGCTGTGCGAATTGATGCGCGCCTCGGCGCAGAGGAAACGCTGTGAAAGCTGCTGTACGGACATTTCCAGCGAGAAAATCAACACCGGCGTCTTCGCCTTCACGGCCGTGTTCCGCGCCAGGTTCAGCGCAAGCGCCGTCTTCCCCACCGACGGCCTGGCCGCCAGGATAATCATATCGGAGTTCTGAAGGCCGCCGGTGTAGTAGTTGAGGTCACTGTACCCGGTGTCCACGCCAGAGAGGGAACCTGCCCGCTCAGCTGCCTTCTCGATCGCGGCGAACGCATCTGTAAGCGCCGTGCGAAGCGACACCACCTGCCCCGACATCTGCCGTTCGGCGATCGCGAAGATGCGCTGCTGCGCACGGTCGACGATGGCCTCGACCTCTTCGGTCTCCTCATAACTCTCGGTCACCGTCTGTGTGGACCCGTCGATGAGGCGCCGCCGCATCGCGCGGTCCAGAACAATGTCCGAATAGTGTACGGCGTTGGCCGACGTTGCCACCTCACCCACCAGCGCCGCAACCGCAGCAACTCCGCCCACTTCGTCTAGCTGCCCCCGCGTGACCAGCTCCTCGGAAACCGTAATCTGATCGACCGGTTCTCCCCGGTCGTACAACCCCAGGATCGACGCGTAGATCTTCCGATGGGCAGACAGGTAGAACACCGTCTCGTCGCCCAGAACCTCCACCACGCGGCTGATGGCATTGTTGTCCAACAGCATGGCGCCCAGCACGGCCTTCTCCACGTCCACCGCCGAAGGCAGCGACCGCTCCACGCGCCCACCACTCGAACTGCCGCCGTGCCCGTTCCCGGAGGTCGGACCGTTTTTCCGCTGCTCTGTCATGAGATTCGCCCTGGTACCTCAAAACCCCAAACCACAAAGGACAACCGCTGCCTTCTGCTTTCTGGCTACTGCCTTTCATATTCCTTCAGCAAAAGCTTCAGATCCTCCCACGCCGGCCGCTTCCATTTTGCATTTCGGAGCAGCGCCGAAGGATGATATGTCGGGATGAGCTTGATGGGCCGCCCGGCCGATTCTGCCGAAGGCTCATACGCGTAGACCTTGCCCCGAAGCTTTCCCATCGACTCCGTGGAGTTCAGCAGAAGCTGGGCGGTGAAGCGCCCGAGCGTGCAGATGAACTTCGGCTTCACGATCTCTATCTGGCGTTCCAGGAAGGGCCGACACGCGGCGATCTCCTCAGGCTGAGGATCCCGGTTGCCGGGCCGACGGCACTTGATCACGTTGGCGATAAAGACATCGTCCCGCGTCAGGCCGATCGCTTCGATCATCTTCGTCAGAAGCTGTCCGGCTGCCCCGACGAATGGCACCCCTTCGCGATCTTCTTCGGCTCCGGGCGCCTCACCGACGAACATGATATCGGCCTCTGCGTTTCCGCTGCCGAAAACCACCATCCGTCGCCCCTCGGCAAGACCACAGTCCGTACACTCGCTGATGGAGGTGTGAAACGCCTTGAGCTTTGATGAGGGATCGACGTCGCTGTCAGCCGGTTTCTCACCAGCCGGTATCGCGTCGGCTTCAGGGTGTTGCTCAACGGCCGGCAAAGCAACATCGACGACATCCGATGCGGCGCCAGTCTCATTCACAACAGCAGAACGGATGGCAGCTACTGAGGCGGGGTCGCCCTTGGGGAGGCGTGTGAGGCCAAGAGCCTCCTGCTGACGCAGGAACTCCAGGACATGAGCAAGGGGATGCTCGAAATCCGGCATCACCCGAAGCCGTTGCCGGCGGTAACCGACGTTCCGTCGACAACGGCCGGCCGCCGGGCCAGCGCTTCAACGCGATCCAGGATCCGGGCGGCCACCTCATCCTTTGTCATTTTCGGCAGAGCATCTGCACCGCCGGCGCTGTCCAGAAGCGTGACGACGTTGGTATCCACACCAAATCCGGCGCCTTCTTCGCGAAGATTGTTCAGAACGATCAGATCCAGCCGTTTGGCCGCCAGTTTCCGGCGGGCGTTCTCCGGGCCGTTTTCGGTTTCCATCGCGAACCCCACAACGATCCGGTTCCCTTTCTCCCTCCCCATCTCCGCCAGGAAATCGTCTGTCTGGACGAACGTGAAGCTAACGTCCTCGCCCGACTTCTTGATCTTCTCCTGAGCTACCGACTCCGGTCGAAAATCGAGCACCGCCGCCGTCATCACCAGGGCGTCGGCCTCCTCGAACGCAGACACCGTAACCGAATGCATCTCGGCTACTGTTCGCACCCTGCGGACCTCAACCCCGGGAGGCGGCGCCAGTTCTGTAGGCCCGCTCACAAGGATAACGCGTGCGCCCCGTCGCTGGGCCTGCCGGGCAACAGCGTAGCCCATCTTGCCTGTAGACCGATTTGTAATAAACCGAACAGGGTCCAGGTCCTCTTCTGTACGTCCGGCCGTTACCAGCACCGTCTTGCCTGAAAGCGACGTCGTGGAAGTCAGAAGGCTCTCCACTGCAGCGGCAATCTCAAGAGGCTCGGGCAGCCGGCCGACGCCTGAATCGCCCGAGGCCAGTTCACCGGTGCCCGGCTCCATCAACCGGTAGCCGGCACTTCGCAGCCATTCCAGATTGCGCTGCACCGATGGATGGCGGTACATCTGACTCTCCATCGACGGCGCCAGCAAAACCGGCGATTCGGCTGCAAGCAGGATACAGGACAGGAGATCGTCGGCCAGCCCGTTGGCCAGCTTCCCCAGGGAATTAGCGGTAGCCGGAGCAACCACAATCAGATCGGCCCACTTCGCCAGATCCACATGAATCACCCGGGGATCACCGGACTCCGGGAAGAGATCCCGTTCCACCGGTTGCCTGCTGAGCGCTTCGAACGTAAGCGGCTGAATGAACTTCTGCGCCGACGCCGTCATCACCACGCGCACGTCGGCGCCCGCCTTCACCAGCCTGCGGAGCAGTTCTACGCTCTTGTAGGCAGCGATACCCCCGCTGACTCCAAGCAGCACGCGTTTTCCGGTCATCCCCTGCATATCAGTGCGCCCGTTCTACAGTTCAGCCGACAAGCTCTGCCGGCCTGGTCTGACCTGCTTACGGATTCCCTGCACCTTCTGAGTCGTCGGTATGTGGAACATCATACTTCACCACAATCTTGTCCTGTGCAAGCCGGCGCAAGCTCAGCGTCGTCACCTTCTCACCTTCGGTTTTCACCTCGGCCTGGTTGCGCATCAGGTTGATCCGCCGCGCCTCTTTCGATGCTCCCTTGACGGCCTCGTAAGGGTTCACATTCTCGTCGGTTACCTCTTCAATAAAAAAGACTTCAGCCATCTGGTTTGCCTCCAGGTGAACTCTGCCTGCGATTGGAACGATCGTCTGAAACGTTCTGGTTCTGCCGTTTGCTTTCCGCTGCGTTGTTCAATCGGTTCAGCCGTCCGACTCCCCTGCCGATTCCAGGTTCATCGATTCGAGTAGCGCTCCTTGTCTCTCGGGACGGCGGCGCTCGGCCGTAAGAATCGCCCTCAACTCCTCGACCGCGTCGTCCAGCTTCGTATTCACCACCACGTAGTCGTATGCAGGAGCCCAGGCCAATTCGGTCCGGGCCGTCTTCATCCGAAGATCGAACGACGCCTTCTCCTCCGTGCGCCGGTCGGCCAGCCGTTTGTGCAATTCGCTGATGGACGGCGGGAGAACGAACACGCGAACGCACCTGCGGCCCAACACGCGCTTCCATGTTTCAGCGCCCTGCACGTCGATATCCAGCAACATCACCTGCCCGCCCCGCATCGCTTCAGCCACCGCGTCCACACTTGCCCCGTACCGATGCCCATGCACCTCCGCCCACTCCACCATCTCGCCGTTGTCCAGAAGCTTCCAGAACGAATCTTCCGTAGCAAAGTGGTAGTCCCGCCCGTCCACCTCACCATTTCGCATCGCCCGCGTTGTGGTCGTCACGCAGGTCCGTACCCCGGGATCTGCAGCCATCAGCGCCTTGCAGATCGTTGACTTACCGACCCCCGAAGGCCCCGACACCACAACGGCGAACGCGCTCGACGGTAGCTCCAGCCTCGCGGCATCAAAAGATGTATGAGCAGTATCCAAAGTAGACATCGGTTCTGCCTGTAATCGATCTTGCAGTTATCGGTTCTGCCCGCAATCGCTTCTTCTTCTCCTACTCGATGTTCTGCACTTGCTCTTTCACCTTCTCAATCTCTTCCTTCATCGCCACCACAACGTGCGCGATGTCGGCGTCGTTGGCCTTCGAGCCGATGGTGTTGGCTTCGCGCAGCATCTCCTGCAATAGGAAATTGAGGCGGCGCCCCACAGCGTCGGAGCTCTTCAGAGCTTCCAGAAACTGCCCGTTGTGACTGCGGAAACGAACACACTCTTCGGTTATATCGTACCGGTCAGCCAGCACCGCAATTTCAGTAAGGAGCCTGCTCTCATCGACCTGGTCGGCGCCCAAAAGCTGCTCCAGTTTCTGCTGCAGCCGCTGCCGGGCGGCATCCACGCGGTCGGGCGAACGCTTCTCAACGTCGTCTACATGGGCGTCCATCCGCTTCACGCGCGCAACCATGTCGTCGGCAAGCTTCTGCCCCTCCACCCGCCGCATCTTATCGCACTCTGTAAGCGCCGCGTGGCAGGCAGGCTCTAAAGCATTCCAGACAGCGTCATCCTCCGGGGTCTTCGACTCGAACGAGAACACATTGGGCAGCAGTGCGAGACGCATCAGGTCCAGGTCGCCGGCAGCGCCGGTTTCTTTCGCAAGAGCCTTGAGTTCATCAGCGTAGGCGTCGGCCACAGTACGATTCAGTACGGGAACGCCCTGCTCGCTGCCCTCGCCCTGCACCGAAATGGTAACATCCACCCGCCCTCTCGAGAAGGTGGACAGCACCAGATCCTTGACACGCGCTTCCAGCCCCGCGAGTGTTCGGGGCATATGCACAAACACGTCGCCGTAGCGGCCGTTTACCGAACGCAGTTCCACCGAAACATGGAGACCGTCGGCCTCGGCTTCACCCCGCCCGAATCCCGTCATGCTTGCGACCATTCAGCGCCACCCTCTCAGACCAACTCCGGGAAACCGGAAAATTGCTGAAACCCCGAATAAAAAAGCAGTTACGATTCGAACCAAGTTGTATAAAGTACTGTTTCCCCTTCCTCTTGTCAACACGGTCCGAGGCGCCTCCGCTGCCTTGAATCGGGTTGATCCTCTCTCGAACGACACCTATATTCACCCGGTCCCGACGCAGCTCACATGCTGCCGATCCTTTGACATCACCGTACGCCTTCCCACTTTCCGGAGGACCTCAATCCGTGTCCACGCTCTGGCTTTTGCTCATCCTCGTCATCTCCGTCGCCTGCCAGTCGTCCGGCGGAGACGAAGTCGCCGTCATCGACACCAATCTGGGCGATATCACCATCGCCTTCTACGAAGATACACCGGGGCACGTCGCCAACTTCAAGAAACTCGCCGAAGAAGGCTTCTACCAGGGGACGTCATTCCACCGTGTGATCCCCGGCTTCATGGTCCAGGGGGGCGATCCCAACAGCAAGGACGACAACCGCGCCAATGACGGGTCCGGTGGCCCTGGGTATACCCAACCGGCCGAATTCGGGCATTCACACGTCGAAGGCGCTGTCGCCGGCGCCCGGTTGCCCGACCAGATGAACCCCAAGCAAGAGTCCAGCGGCTCGCAGTTCTATATCTGTGTGGAGCCTCAGCCCCACCTGGACGGGGGCTACACGGTGTTCGGCTATGTTGTCGAGGGTATGGACGTCGTCCGGAAGATCGCCTCCGTCAGGCGCGACAGTCGGGACAATCCCCTGAGCAAGGTGGTCATCAAACGGGTGACGCTGGAACGTCGGGATCTGCAGAAGTAGAAATAGTGGAGTCGCTCGGATGAGTAGGATTCGGATTCTCGTTGCCCTGATTCCGGAAACGAACACAGTGGCGGCACACACCCAGTCCTTGGCGAGTGATTTCGAGGATTGAACTGCAAGGTCGATTTCCAGAACGTCCAGGAGCCTGCCAGCGCGTTTGGAAAAGTCCACCCTGGCTTCACCGCTCTACGTTGAGAGCCGCCGCCAGAACTCTCTCCATCCGTATAGAAAATATAGTTCTAATAGACTGTATATCTTTAATAATAAATAATTTAAACACTACATGAACGTCGATCTTTTTCTCGCTGTCAATACTTGATCCGGATCAAACAATCTTTAGGTTCATAACATCCTGTTTTTTTAACCATCAAAAGAACCTTTTTTGACCACCAAAAGAACCAAAGAGCAGACGCATTTCGTTTGCGATCGAGGACCGTTTTCATCGGGTTACATTCATACACTGTCACCTTCGGACAAGCGATTGCGGCACATATTTTTCACGGTCGTAAGTTGTTGGAATTCTTTGGGCATATGAGTAGATTACGCCTTCGAATAAAGCGTCCCCTCACCTTTTTATTTTAGAATAATAGCTGTATTCGGCAAAGCGTACGGGGATCGGTAACGAAGTGCGACCGAGTCCGATGGGGTGGTAAGGGCATATGGGGCTGATACGGAGAGATCCGCCCGGTCATTCCGCGTTGTGGATAATCGTGGTACATGTCAAGGAAATGAAACAGGCAAGTAGCGGCTTTCTCACAGGCCTGAAGGTCATCTGGTCTACGCGGCGATAGGCCTGTTGTAGATCGCGTACTCCGACAGCTCTGTCGGAGACGTTGAGAGGCTCAAATTTCCTGCAACATCAAGCGCATACCGTCAACCTGACCTGCACGAACCCATCTGATCAATGAACGGATCCCCCGCAATCAGAGTGCGAGCCGCCTTTGCCTTTCTGGCCATGGCCGTCGCCTGCAGTACGCCACTCCCCGCTCAGGGCACGGCGGACCTCTACGATCTATCGCTGGAGCAACTGAGCACGTTGAGGATCTCGTCCGGCGCGTCGTTGACCAAGACAGATGCTGGGAAGACTCCAGCATCGATGACGGTCATCACCCGTCAGATGATTGAGACTTCAGGAGCGCGCAGCTTGGACGAACTGCTCGAGATTTACGTACCAAACTACCTGCGTATTCGCCAATCGACCGCCGGCCCCGTCTTCGGTTTCCGCGGCATCATCAACGATCAGAACCAAACGGCCCTCGTGCTGGTGAACGGCAGGATCACGAACAAGCGCTCCAGCTTGGGCGCCATGTCAGAGCGATTCCTTCCCGCATTGGGTGACATCGAATCCATCGAAGTAATCCGCGGTCCCGGGTCAGCGGTCTTCGGTCCGGGCGCCATCAGCGGTGTCATCAGTATCCGGACATTGTCGGCATCCTCTTTCACCGGCCTCGACGTCACGGTGAAACAAGGGGCGGTCGAGCAGTACTCCCTTGGCGAGTTGCGCTTTGGCCGCAGCCTTGGGAACAAGACCGACGTTTTCGCCTACCTGGCCCTGGACAAGTATCAAGGAGCAGACGCCTCTGATTCTCCGGTGATTTTCAGCAGGACCAGGAAGCCGTACTTCGTCGCGGGCGTGCCCGTGGATTCGGGATTTGTCGGTGACAACCAGGCCGTACTCGACAGGCCGCACTACAAAGCTCACCTGCAACTTCAGCGCGGCGACACGAAGGTGTGGGGACGCTACGTCCGTGGCAGCACTCATTTTCTGCCGCCACGCGCCGTCATAGAAAACCGGAAGGGCTTCGAAGGCAGCGACTCGGGGGTCCTCTACGAGCAGACGACGCTTCAGGCGTAGCCCGCCCTGAAGCTGACCGACGGAGTCAGTCTCCGCATGAGGGCGGGCTACGATCAGCTCGGATTGGCGATCCAATTCCCTGTAAGGCCTGCGGAGTACGAATTCTCTTCAGCGAGCCAGGAGAACGAGTTCAGCCTGGCGTCGCTCCTGTCCTGGTCGGCCACCGAGGCCCATGCCCTGGCCGTTGGCCTTGATTACTCCCACGAATGGTTCGGCAAGGACTCTGGCCTGACCGACGAGCCGGCCCATTCCGGGGCCACCTTGAGCACCCCGTGGGAGTCGAGCAGCCTCGGCCTCCTGGGCGAGTACCAGTGGAGTCCGAATGACAGATGGGCCGTCTTCCTGGGCGGGAGGGCCGACAATCACTCTTTCACATCCTGGTTGTATTCACCACGGGCAGCGGTCGTCTTCTCCCCCAGCCGGGCACACACCACCAAGTTGCTCGCCACCAAGGCTGTACGACGGAGCAGCGACAGCGTACTGAGGCGTGCCTACGACGCGGATCCCGAATCAGAGGGAGAAACCGAGACGATCGCGTCCCTGGAATGGAGTCACTACGTACCGCCTTACCGATGACCTGACGGTAACAGCCGCCCTTTGTTGGGCAACGCGACCTCTCGGACTTCGCCCCACTCACCCTTCAGGACGCCGAAACCGTAGCCGCCTCCCTGGATCGCAGTGCGTTCCACATTCTGAACCTCGCCCTACTCGCCATTCTCGGTTTTGTTGGAACCTACGTCGCCCTCCTTCGCTACGACGTCCGCTAGCCGTCCCTGTCACTACCCGTAAAAAAACGCCCCACCGGTAACCCGGCAGAGCGCAATTCGTAAATCGGCAATCTCAAATCGATTAATCTGAGATCGCTTTTCCGACCTCTCTACGCCTCCAACACATCAAAGTCATGCAGGTCTTTCCCCGCCTCCGCCGACAGAATATCCAACGCCGCCGCGGCGCCTTCCCCAGCTGAAATAATCGCCTGGATCTTGTCCCGTCGCGCCGTCCACCCCACCGCGTACAGCCCCTTCACCGACGTTCGCCCATCCCGGTCCGCCTCCATTTCGTCCCCGTCCATCTTCGGCCCCAGGTCGTCTACCAGCTGCACCTTGGCCCCGGTGGCGATGATCAGGTAGGTGGCCTCGTGCGCCGATCCGTCGGCCGTTGTCACCTTGAACCCCGCCCCCGTCTTCTCCCCACCCGTCACCTCCGCATCCACGATCTTAGCACCAAACCCCGTCACCTGGCCGCGGCAGAGCTTCTGAAAGTCAGGCCCCGATATCTCTTTTATTCCCAAGTAGTTGTAGAGCATCGCCTTGTGCATCGGCGTCTTGTCCTGCCCGAACACCGTCACCTCCATATCGTTCTTGGCCAGGTACAAAGCTGCGCTGAGTCCTCCAGGTCCGTCACCCACTACAATCGCGTTCGCCATATGATCTCCCTCCAGTTATACGTTTTTGGATGTCATGCGTACTCTGCATTGCTTGGTGACTAGTGGGCGAAACGCAAAACGCGAGACGCTAAACGTGGGAAACAACGGCCTCCCTGGTGGTCGAGTTTCGGCCCCGAGGAGGCTTCCGCGTCTCTTGTTCCGCTCGTTGATCACTCGGGTCATTCGGCTTTTGTCGCGTCACCCGGGGTTCTCCGCATCCTCCGGATCCGGCGACCCCGGGCTAGATTGGACACGACCCTTTCAGGGTCGGAAGCAAGTTGCTCTAACTCGTGTGGTGCCTCGAGGATCAGAAAGAACTCTTCGTTGTAGCACCGACGGCCCTTCCGACGAGACTTCGGGCTCTGTCTGACGCGATAAGCAGTGGCGACATGATCGCGATCAGCACCATACTATCCGTGTTACACAAGCTGGAGACGAAAACATCCATTTCATCATGCAGTGCAAACAGCCCATTTGTACTTTATGCTGAGTACTTTGTACTTCCTTCCTGCCTGCCTTACCCGCTTTCTTCCAGAAGCCTTCCAAGTTCTTCTCCGTCCGTCACCGGCGCCGAGCACGTCATCTCTCTGCAGACGTACGCCGTCGCATCTCCCTTCGCGGGCCGGTCCTTCAGCATCGGTATCATCTTCTCCACCATCCCACCATCATCGGCAGGCCGGTGGACGATCACCCGGTTGGGGATCCACCTGCTCCGAGCCACTCTTTCGAGTTCCTTGAAGGCACCGGACTCGAGATCACCCACCAGCACCACTTCCACCGGCGGGTGGAGAAACACATCTAACGCCACCAGCATCTGTCCGAAGCCGGCGGGTACTTCCTCCATGAAGGTCCGGAAGAGGTGGAGCGTCCGCTGCGCACGGTCGACGTAGTCCTTTCGTTCCAGGATCTGCCCCAGACGAAGAAGAGCCGTTGTCGCAATCGAATTGCCAGACGGCGTCGCATTGTCGTAGGGATTCTTCGTTCGAACGATCAACGCTTCATGGCGATCGCCAATAAAGAAGAAACCGCCCTCTTCCTCGTCCCAGAACTGCTCGACCATCAAGTCAGCAAGCTCAACCGCATGCTCCAACCATCGCAGATCGAATGACGCTTCGTATACATCCACCAGTCCGTTGATCACACAGGCGTAGTCTTCCTGGTATGCGGTGATTCTGGCCTGGCCTTCTTTCCACGTGTGCAGAAGGCCTCCATCTTCGGAACGCATCCGCTCCGTTACAAAAGTGGCCGCAGAGGTCGCCCGTTCCAGCAGGGCCGGGTCGTCGAACGCCTGCGCTGCGGTGGCAAACGCCGAAATCATCAGCCCGTTCCAGTTGGCCTGGATCTTGTCATCCAGCCCAGGATGTACCCGCGACTCCCGGGCGTTGAACAGGGTACGTCGGCTCGCTTCTACTGAGTCCATCATGTGGGCGACGTCTACCTTCAGGGCTCTCGCCACATCCACCGCGTCGTCCGGCACGTTCAGGATGCTGTTTCCATGCTCGAAATTGCCTTCCGGCCTGACGTCTAAATAGCGGCAGAGTAACCTGGTGTCTTCCTCGCTGAGGTGGGCCTCCACCGTTTCCGGCGTCCAGACGAAGAACTTCCCCTCTTCCCCCTCGCTGTCGGCATCCTGCGTCGAGTAGAAGCCGCCGTCGGGATGCGTCATCTCCCGGCTCACGTAGGCCAGCGTCTCCTCCGCCACCCGACGGAACAGGGCATTTCCCGTTACCTGCCAGGCGTCTACGTAGAGCCGCGCCAGCAGAGCATTGTCGTAGAGCATCTTCTCGAAATGGGGAACGAGCCACTCCCTGTCCACCGAGTACCGATGGAATCCTCCGCCCAGCTGATCGTAAATCCCACCCCGTGCCATTTTCTCCAGCGTGTGCGTCACCATCCCCAACGACTCGTCGCGCCCGTTCCGTACAGCGTCCCTCAGCAGAACCGACAGGCTCATCGTGCTGGGAAACTTCGGTTCGCTGCCGAAGCCGCCATCTTTCGGGTCGTAGGTCCTCCCGATCTTCTGCTGGGCCGTTGCCAGGATGTCCGCCGACAGGTCCCCTTCGGCCGAATGCAGGTGCCCCATCCGCTCCAGCCCCTCCATCAACCGGCCGACCTGCTCCTCCACCTTGTCCCGCTTATCGTTGTAGTGGCCGGCAATGGTCCTAAGCACGTCAGGAAACCCCGGCCGGCCGTAGCGGTTGTCGGGAGGGAAGTAGGTTCCTCCGTAGAAGGGCTTTCCGTCGGGCGTCAGAAACACGCTCATCGGCCACCCGCCTTGCCCCGTAATCATCTGCACCGCGTTCATGTAAATCTCGTCGACGTCCGGCCGCTCTTCCCGGTCCACCTTCACATTGACGAACAGCTCGTTCATCAGCGCCGCGATTGCGTCGTTCTCGAACGACTCGTGTTCCATCACGTGGCACCAGTGACAGGCGGAATAGCCCACACTCAGAAACGCCGGCCGGTCTTCCCGGCGCGCGCGCTCGAACGCCTCTTCACCCCAGGGATACCAGTCCACCGGGTTATGAGCATGCTGGAGTAAGTACGGACTGGTTTCGTCAATAAGGCGATTCGTATGGAGTGGTTCAGCCAAGAAAGCTCCGTAAGTAAAGTGGTCAGGAATCAGTTGCCAGAAGGCAAAGAGCAAAGGGATTCAATGATGCGATACATAATAGAAAAGTAGAAGCAGGTTTCGGTTCTCCGTTATGTATCACTCGTGGCAGCATTGTCCCTATTGCCTTACTTACCTGAAGCAGAGGCGAGTCCGAATCGGCTTCCCGGCCGCCACTTTCCGCAGCGCCGGGTGCCCCCACGACTCCCATCGGTCAGACCAGGTAAAAATGTCGTCGCCCGGCCGGGTCCGAACGATCCGGCCGCCCGGCAGCGTGGCTTCCAGGATCAGGTTTCCAACAGTACTCGCTTCGTCTTCCGGCGCCTGGATCTCCAGCAGGTTCTCCATCCGGATGCCTGCCAGGGCCCATGGCGGCAGCTCCATCCGGCGAGAAGCATAGCGTCCCGCCGGAGGCAGAACCCCTACTCCTTCTCCATTCAGCAGCACCTGCTTACCCGGCTGAATCGCGTCCCAGGCGCAGTATCGGATGCCGGCGCGACGAATCTCCTTCAGGTCCTCCGGCACCAGTCGAGCTTCAGGCGGATGCTCCATCTGCCAGAATTCCTGAATGTCTCCAGCGCGCTGCCAGGCCGCTGTGACTTCCACGCCGCGGTTGAGGTGATGCCACTCCACGCGTACGCGATGGGGATCCACATGCACAATGAACCATCCGGGCGCCGTATGCTCCAGGTAGCCGGGCCACGACTCCAGGAGATCCTGCTGGTCGGGAAGTTGAGAATGAACGCGGTCAAGCGGAGTCGGCATCTCGTCAGACACGCCAATGGGTGCACTCATGCACTGCAGCACGGCCCCCCCCGAAGTGGTGTGAAGGACCACACTCTGATGATGTGTGTGGCTGCAGAAGAGCGCGTCTACTCGATGTCGGGACAGAATCTCAGGCATCATCGTGTGATACGCCTGGTTCGTAAAGAAGGCTCTGGCCAGGGGCCATACAGGATGATGGCCGAACAGGAACGTCCGGTCGACGCCATCACTTGCGCTTCTCGAAAGCAGCCGCTCCAGCCATGCTTCCTGGGCCCCTCCGGCATGCCATTCGGTCGTGTCGACCATCACGAACCGGCAACCCGCTGCGTCGAAATGGAAGAAGTCTTCGTGGGTGGAAAGCCCGAACGTTTTCGACAGATGCGCCCGGAGGACGACCGAGGCGTCCTCCGCCCGGTCGTGGTTCCCTCGAATCGGAATCACTGGCAGATCGAACCCTTCGAAAAAGCTGAGAGCGGCCTGAAGATCCGCCTGCCCCTCCTCACCCCGACGATCTGTCTCTGCCAGTTCGCCGGTGAGCACCACGAAGGCAGGTTCTGCTTTCTTCAGCGACTCCATCATTGGAATCAGCGAATAGCGAACGTTCTCCAGACTCGCCTCAATCACCTCGGCCCGATTCGGGTTTCGGGGTCGGTCCGTCGGGGGAAAGAACTCCGGTCGGGCGAAATGGGTATCGCCCACCACGGCGAAAGAAAACGGCCGTTCTGTTCTGTCGATCCCCTTCAGATGCGCCATAGGAGTGCCCGGACTGCCTGGTTAGGAGATGGAGGATCGCTCGACACCTGTCGTCGGCGAGCCTCCATCGGGAATTCGATGCCCAAATCAACTCAACGCTTCCCACCCTGTCAACTCCTCCCCCTCCGCCCCTCGTTCCCCTGCACCTGTGCGCTTAGTTCCCCCAATTCCGACCTCCTCCACCCCGCCTCTCCCCCATCCGCGTCCCCGCGACTCCAGATCGGCAAGATGCCCGGTCAGTGCGTCGTTCTGGGACGCCGTCAGAACCGTCTTTAGAGATGCCGCCATCTCCTTGTTGAGAGCAGCCGCCTGCTCCATCACCGCTTCGCGGTCGCCGGCAGATCCGAGGTCCCTCCGCTCCTTCACAATCGAGCGGAGCACCTCACGAACCTTTGCCAGCCGGCCGTCCTCCAGATTCACTCCTTCATCGAAGGCCAGAAACCCCAACACCGACTCCACCGGTACCATCCGCTGACCCATCATCGCCATCCAGTTGCCCTCGCCTCCTCCGCCGCGCTGGGCGAAGCCTGTTCCCACCATCGCAAGCCCTGCGAGAACAACCGCTGCGCCAAGATACCGACCGATCCGTTTCATGGTTCATCCCTCCAGGTGAAGGTTTGCTTCTGGCTAACACTGGGTCGAAAACCCGGTGCCAGGCGGTTGCCCCAAGCCCACTGAAGGGCTCGCCCCCCCCCCCCCCCCTGCCCGCCCTGCCCCCGCTCTTTCTGTTTTTGGTCTTCATTCTGCTGCGTTGATCTCATCCTTCCTCCCCTTCTCT
>Ga0114996_10001898_pt1 | contig 27594 bp, 20 predicted proteins | sample ArcticOcean_MG_C_4_FD_87039 | JGI IMG/M metagenome (GOLD analysis project Ga0114996, IMG submission 87039) | Marine microbial communities from western Arctic Ocean - ArcticOcean_MG_CB4_134 | ecosystem: Environmental > Aquatic > Marine > Oceanic | place: Arctic Ocean: Canada Basin | collected... | reverse complement strand
TGCAATGCGGTCTGATCGTCAGGTTGAGTCGGTTCCGCACGGCCTGCAGGTAACCAATCGCCGTCGAAATCCGTGTGCGCCCCTCGCGATTCTGTGCCAGCGGACTAAAGCCGGTCGCACCGGGCGTGTTGAAATCCCCATGCTCGGGGGACCCCGCCGCCAGGCACGCCGTCTTGAACGCCGCTTGCAGCGGACGTAGCTCCTCGTCTTTCCAGCGGATCACCGGGATCGGCCCGCCCTTGCCATGGAAGTCACCGCTCTCGTCTTGATCGTCCTCCAGTTTGCGGAAGTACGGCAGGCACTTCTCGTACGACCACTCATCGTTCCCCAGCTCGGCCCACTCGTCGTAGTCTTCCGGCACGCCGCGGATCGCCACTGCTCCGTTGACCGCCGACGACCCACCCGTCACCTTGCCGCGGGTGTAATCGATCTCCCGGCCCTCCACCGCATCGGCTTTGAACTTCCAATCGTGGTCGATCGTGGACACCCAGTAGCTGTTCAACAGATCGTCCGGCGTCTTCTCCACGTCCGCGTAGTCTGGCCCCGCCTCGAGCAGCAAGATGCTCCGTTCAGGGTCCTCCGACAGTCGCGCCGCCAACACCGCCCCCGATGAACCTGCACCCACAATTATGTAGTCGTACTTGGTCGTCATGGCCGAACTCCCCCTTAGTCAGTCGCCCATGGACAGTCGCGCCCCTAGGCAGTCGCGAGAGTCTAGCCGCCCCGTGGGAATCGTGCCCACTCTTCCGGTCGGGGGCCGCTGGCTACGGCCGACGCAGCCGGGCAAAGGGCCACCTCAACACCCGAACGATCCCAAGCCCAACACGACGCACCCGGAAAATCCATCCACCCACACGCAGCAGACGCGGCACCCGCAGGTCAATCAGTGCCGCCTCCAAGCGGCCCAGCATCGCCTCAATCAGCTCGTCACCTCGCTCGCTCGCGAAGTCGATTCCCGAATTCGCGATCACGGAGAGCACCAGTTGCTGCACCATCCCCTCCCGATAGTCGCTGCGCAGCCGACGCAAGCTCAAGTCTGAAACGCCATGCTCACGAAGCTGCTCCAGATAGAAGCGGAGCAGTTCGTCTTCGTGCGCGCGACGCACGTCAATCGGCACGCTCTCGGCCATCAACCGCGCCACGTCTAGCCCACCACGGTCGACTGCGATGACCTGCCAATCGATGATCCGAGCCTGACCGTCGTCCGAAAAGAAGATGTTGTCGAGACGCAGGTCGCCGTGGGTGATCGTCAGCGGCGGAAGCAACTCCTGCCCTGTGACCTCGTGGATGATCGCCCCCAACTGTTTAGCAATCGCCACCGCCTTGGGCCGAGATGTCCCATACGCCTGTTCGAACGCTGGCAGTGCGGCAACATAGTCGTCCGCCACCGAAACCAGCAGCTCCGGGGATCGTTGCAGCCACTCCAGCTCCGGCCGCGCCTCCGCGTTCCAAAAGCGTGCGTGGAAGCGCGCCAACGAGGCGAGCACCGCGCGAGCGTCCGCGAGGTCCGCCCCCACCACTTGGTCCCCCATCCGATCATCGGAGAGGTCTTCCAGCAGCAGCAGAAACGCCCCCGACTCCTCGTCGATGTCAGCGAAGTAACAGGCCGCGAGCTCTACCGCATCCGCCGGAGCGATCTCCGTGTAGAAGCGAATCTCGTGGGCGTACAACCCGAACTTCCCGGCCATTTCCCGGGCACTCTCGTCGTCCGTTGCCACCTTCGCGACCACCGAACTTGGGCCGCCGCTCGACTCGCCGTCGTAGTGGAGCCGGACCCGCGCCAGCGATCCCAGGAACCCGTGTCCCTCCGCCATCGGCGTCACCTCAGCCTCCACCACACGCCCCTCCACCAATTCGCCCGACTCCCGCAGCGCGCCCGTCAGCCACTCCGGCGTCAACAGCGATAGTTCAGTCGGAAACGCAACGACCATGACGGTCTCCTCTCGACGTCCACGATCTGGACGCCTGGCCAAACCAGCCCAGCACACGCATTGTCTGCCGCTCGCCCGTCACCGTCGATTCGACAAGGTGAAAGCTGAGCCATAATTCTCGCGCCGCGCTACCTTTCCAACGCAACCAGGCGTCTCGCAGGCCGCTCACCCGAAAGGAATCTGTCATGCCGTACGTGCTTTACGAAGTCCAAGATCAGGTCGCCGTCATCACCCTCAACCGGCCCGAGCGTATGAACGCCCTGGGCAGCGAGTTAAACGCCGAACTCCGCGACGCCGAGGCCCGCTTCGCCGCTGACGACGAGGCCCGCATCGGCATCTACATCGGCGCCGGCGATCGAGCCTTCTGCGCCGGTCGTGACCTCAAGGAGGTCGCCTCCGGTGGCGCCGCCTCCACACCCCCAACCGCCGCCACCTTCGAACGCGGCGCCGTCGACTTGGGCAAACCCATGATCGCCGCCATCAACGGCGCGGCCTACGGCGGCGGCTTGGAGAATGCCCTCGCCTGCGACATCCGCATCTGTTCCGAGAACGCCACGATGGCCCTCGCCGAGGTCAAAGTCGGCCTCTGCCCGCCTTCGGGCTCCTTCGCCTTGCCACGGCTTGTTGGCCTCTCCAACGCCATGTGGTTGCTGCTCTCCGGCGAGCCCGTCGACGCCCAAGATGCGTATCGGATGGGACTCGTCACCCGAGTCGTCCCGCAGGCAGACCTGCTCAACACCGCCAGGCAAATGGCCACGACGATCGCCGGCAACGCCCCCCTCGCCATCTCCGCCACCCGCAAGCTCGCGACACTCGGCCTGGAGCTGCCGCAAGACTACGCCCGCCGCATGGGCGCCAGCCTCGTCGCCTCCGTCTGGGGCTCCGAAGACGCCGTCGAAGGCGCCAAGGCCTTCGCCGAAAAGCGCCCGCCCCAGTGGCAGTCGCGGTAGCGGCGCGTTGCTGGGCTCCCATGCAAGCTTCGACTGGCGCGCCCCTCTTGGCCAAGGAGCCTGGTATCTCGCGAAGAACCCCCAGCTACCTCTCGTGGTCACCGAAAAACGCCTGGCTAGTCCTCGTAGCTTTTGAAGAACCGACGCCCCACGCTCTTCTGGTTCTCGTAGATCGACCCCTGATTGACCGCGACGGGGAGCGGCAGTTTGACCGGGACATCCGTCAGCCGCGGCTTCAGCGTCGACTCGCCCGCGCAGATCAGGCCCTCGTAGTAGTCCAGCGACATCTTGCCCAACCCCATCAGCGGCCAAGCATCGGCTGCTGCGTAGCCAAAGAGCAGCAGGCGACGCTCGCGGTCGGAGCGGTTCAGATCGGAGCCGTGCATCGTCCGGCAGTGGTGGAACGTCACCGTCCCGGCCTTCCCCGTCAGCGGCACCGCGTCCGCCGGATCGAAATTGAAGTGGTCGGGATGGACGGCGCCGCAGAAGTAACCGTCGGCGTCGTGGTGGTCGGGGCACGGTTCTCGGTGGCTCCCGGGGATGACCAACAGCGGCCCATTCTCCAAGTCGCAGTCGTCCAGCAAGATTCCGGCGGAGACCAGGTCGTCGTTCGTGTGGGGATAGAAGGGCCAGTCCTCGTGCCACTCGACGGGCGCGCCATACTCCGCCGACTTCATATTCAGCTTGTCGTTCTGCAGCCGCACGTTCGGCCCGATCAACCGCGTGATTACCGCCGTCAGCGACGGATGCTGCGCCAGCTCCCGGAAGAAGGGCCAGTGCGCGTGCGGCGACTTCAGCCGACGTACGCGCGGCGCTTCCGCGGTGTGGTTGTCCTCCAGGTCGTACATGTTGTCGCTCGCGTCGAGCCCTGCCGCCCCCGCCACGATCGAGTCCGTCTCCCGCCGCAGCGCCGACATCGTCGCCTCGTCCAGCAGATCCTCCACCACCAGGTAACCGTGTTCGTGGTAGAACGCCACCTGGGCATCGGTGATCGTCGGCAGGTTCGTCGTCGTCATCTCTCACTCCTCTGGCACCGTCGGAGTATAGACAGCACAAGCAGCCCCTGAATCCCCGCCGGCTCCAGCCTCGCGCTTCCACCGCCTAGACCCTGTGACGCTTAGACTCCGCGACGCCTAAACTCTGCGACGGAGGCCAACACCATGACCGACTTGATCCGCTCCGAACTCGACGACCACGGCGTTCTCCTTGCCACCTTCAATCGCCCCGAGGTCATGAACGCCATCAACGACGCCACGATTCGGGCCCTGCGCACCGTGCTCCAGCGCGCCTCCCAAGACGACGATGTCCGCACCCTCGTCCTCACCGGTGAAGGCCGTGCCTTCTGCGCTGGCGCCGACCTCTCCGGCAGCAACCCGGGTAGCGGCGGCGATGCCCCCTCCCGCTACCAGCGCCTCGACCGTCGCGGCGGATCGGCGGAGACCGTCCAGGAGTTCGCCCAATGCGACGTGCCGATCATCGCCGCCATTAACGGGCCGGCCGCCGGCGCGGGCTTCGGCATCGCCTGCTGCGCCGACATCCGCTTCATGGCCGCCTCCGCCCGCATGGGCACGATCTTCGCCAAACGCGGCATCGCCACCGACTACGGCACCGCCTACTGGCTGCCCCGTATCGTCGGCACGCAGACCGCTTATCACATGCTCTACACCGGCGACCTGCTCAGCGCCGATGACGCGCTCGCCGCCGGCCTCGTCTATCGTGTCGTCCCCGACGACGAACTGCTCGACAGCACCATCGAATATGCCCGGCGCATCGCGGGGGGCGCGCCGCTCGCGCAGACGCTCGTCCGACGTCAGGTCATCCGCAACCAGGAGCTGTCGATGAGTGAGCTACTGGAACTGGAGTGGGTCAGTCAGACGATGGTGCTTGGCTCGGACGACGCGCGGGAGGGATTCGCCGCCTATCACGAGAAGCGGACGCCGCAGTTCAAAGGGCACTAGGCACTGACCGTGGAATACGACGCTGGCATAAGCTCTGTAGGCCTCAACGCCGTCAGGTTCGCCCGCCTATCAAGCCAGAAAGCAGACGCCATGTCCCCACAGCCGGACGACTGGTTGAAATCCGCCTGCGTTCTTTGCTCCAACAACTGTGGCGTCGAAGTCCAACTCGATGGACGCTCTATCGCCCGTGTCCGCGGCGACCGCGACCACCCGCAATCCGCCGGATACGTGTGCAACAAAGCGATGTCCCTTGACCGCTACCAGAACGGTCGCGACCGCATCACCACGCCCCTCCGTCGTCGCCCCGATGGTGGCTTCGACGAGATCGATTGGGACACGGCCATCCACCTCGTGGCCGACAGCCTCGCCAAGATCCGCGACGAGCACGGCGGCGAACGCATCCTCTATTACGGCGGCGGCGGCCAAGGCAACCACTTCGCCGGCGCCTACTCCAGCGCAACGCGGGCCGCGCTCAGCATCCGCTACTCCTCTAACGCGCTGGCCCAGGAGAAGACCGGCGAATTCTGGGTCGACGGCGGGCTCTTCGGCGCCGCCGATTGCCACACCGCTCCCGACTTCGAGCACACCGAAGTCGCGATGTTCATCGGCAAGAACCCCTGGCACTCCCACGGTATCCCGCGCGCCCGCGCCTTCCTCCGCCAGATCGCCAAGGACGACAGCCGTGCCCTCGTCGTCATCGACCCCAAGCGCACTGAGACCGCCGCCCTCGCCGACTACCACCTCCAGGTCAAACCAGGCCAAGACGCCTATCTGCTCTCGGCGCTGCTCAGCATCCTTGTTGAGGAAGACTTCGTCGACCAAGAATTTCTCCAAGCCCACGCCGTTGGCGCCGACGAACTGCTGAGCCATCTCAACGACATCCCCATCAGCGACTACTGCGAGCAGTCCGGCGTTCCCGAAGCGGACGTGCGCGCCGTCGCGCGGCGCATTGGCGAGGCGCGCAGCGTCGCCGTGCTCGAGGACCTCGGTATTGAGATGGCGCCGCACAGCACGCTCAATTCCTACCTGCAGAAGCTCACCTACGTCCTCACCGGCAACTTTGCCCGCGAGGGCGGCGTCAACATCCACACCAATCTGGGACGCCTGATGGGGCGTGGCCGCGACGAGGTCACACCCGTCCAAGGCCGCCCCATCCTCGCCGGGCTCGTCGCCTGCAATCACCTCCCGGACGAAATCCTCACCGATCACCCGGATCGATTCCGCGCCATGTTCGTCGAAAGCTCCAACCCCGCTCACTCCCTCGCCGACAGCCCGCGCTGGCGCGCGGCTATCGACGCACTGGAGTTCGTCGTCGTCATCGATGTCGCGATGACCGAAACTGCCCGGCTCGCCAATGTCGTCCTGCCCGCAGCAACTCAGTTCGAGAAGGCCGAGGGCACCTTCTTCACCTACGAGTTTCCCCACAACTTCTTCCAACTCCGCCGCCCGATCTTCCCCCGCCTGGGCGACTCTCTGCCGGAAGCGGAGATCCATCGCCGGCTCGTGCGGCGGCTCGTCGAGATTGATGACGCTTCGCTCACGCCCTTGCACGCCGCGGCAGGGGAGAGCCTGGAGTCGTATGACCAGGCCTTCAGCCTGTTCATGGAGCAACATCCCGAACTGCGGCGGCTGGCGCCGGTCCTGCTCTACGAGACGCTGGGACCCACCCTTCCCCACAACACATCGGACGCGGCAGTGCTCTTCGCCCTCGCCAAATCCTGTGCCAGGCGCTACCCAGAAGCCGTCCAGGCGGCGATCGGCGGGTCGGACCAAGAAGATCTGGGCCTCCGCCTCTTCCGCCAGATCCTCGACTCCCCGAGCGGCCTCTACTTCTCCATCGACGAAGACTACGCCGCCTCTTGGTCCCGAATCACCCACGACGACGGACGCATCCATCTCGTCAACGACCGCCTTTTGCAAGAACTCGCCAAGCTCAAGCACAACCGCCCCAGCGAACGCGTCGATGAGTACCCGCTCATCCTCGCTGCGGGTGAGCGACGCTTGGAAACCGCCAACACCGTCATCCGTGACCCCGCCTGGCACAAACGGGACCCCAACGGCGCGCTGCGCATCCATCCCCAGGACGCGGCCGCGCTCAGCCTGGTCGATGGCGGGCGGGCACGCATCATCACGAAGCGGGCGCAAGCGGAGACGGTGATCGAGTTCTCGGAGACGCTGCAGCCGGGCTTCGTCGCACTCCCCAATGGCTATGGAATCAGCTACCCGGACGAAGACGGCACGATGCGCACCAGCGGCATCGCCCCCAACGAGCTCACCTCGCTGGAAGACCAGGACCCCATCGCCGGCACGCCTTGGCACAAGCACGTCCGCGTCCGCGTCGAACCGATTACGACGGACGCGGAACCCTCGCCCGTCTGACTTCCAAACCAGGTGGGTGCCGCAGGGGCGTCGTCGCCTGTAGCCTCCGATCCTGTCCTTCGAGATCAGGCTCTGGAGACTGCTGTGGCCACTACCAATACGCCTCTGACCAAGCTGCTCATCGCCAACCGCGGCGAGATCGCGATCCGCGTGATCCGCGCCGCCGCCGATCTCGGCATCGCCACCGTCGCCATCTACTCCGAAGACGACGCCGACGCCCTCCATGTCCACAAAGCCGACGTAGCACTCCCCCTCAGCGGCCGCGGCGTCCCCGCCTACCTGGACGTCGCACAGATCGTCAGCCTCGCCCACGACGCCGGCTGCGACGCCATCCACCCCGGCTACGGCTTCCTCGCCGAAAGCGCCGATTTCGCACGCCAATCCGCAGAGGCGGGCCTGGTCTTCATCGGTCCCAGCGTGGAACACCTCACCTTGTTCGGCGACAAAGCCCGCGCCCGTGCCGCCGCCGTCAGCGCCGAGGTCCCGGTGCTGCCCGGATCGGATGGGCCAACCTCCATCGAGGAGGCGGAGGAATTTTTCAAGGCCTTGCCGACGGGCAGCGCCATGATGATCAAAGCGATAGCCGGGGGCGGTGGGCGCGGCACCCGCGCCGTCGGCCAGATCGACGACGTTCCCAGCACCTACGAACGCTGCCGCTCCGAAGCGGAGGGCGCCTTCGGCGACGGCAGGCTGTACGTCGAGCAATTCGTCCCTCGCGCCCGGCACATCGAGGTGCAAATCCTCGGCGACGGACAAGACGTGATCCAACTTGGTGAGCGCGAGTGCAGCGTCCAACGTCGCTACCAAAAGATCGTCGAGATCGCCCCCGCGCCGAACCTGCCAGACGGCCTTCGGACCCGAATCATCGACGCCGCCCATCGCATGGCGACTGCCGTCAGCTATCGCAGCCTCGGCACCTTAGAGTTCCTCATCCCCTCCGACGATCTCGGTGAGGACTCCGCCTTCTACTTCATCGAAACCAATGCCCGCGTCCAGGTCGAACACACCGTGACCGAGGAGGTCACCGGCATCGACCTCGTCCAAGCCCAGATCGGCATTGCCGCCGGCCGCTCACTCAGCGACCTCGGCCTCACGCAGGATCAGATCCCGGCCCCGCGCGGCTTCGCCATTCAGACCCGGGTCAATATGGAACGCCTCACAGCCGACGGTCAGACCCTCCCCGGCGGCGGTACTCTCACCGCCTTCGACCCTCCCGCCGGCCCCGGCGTCCGCGTCGACACCTACGGCTACGTCGGGTACACCACCAGCCCGTCCTTCGACTCGCTCCTCGCCAAGGTCATCAGCCACTCATCGTCGCCGGATTTCGCCGATGCCGTCCGCCGCGCTCAGCGTGCACTCAGCGAATTCCGCATCGAAGGCGTGCAAACGAACATCACCTTCCTCCAGAATCTGCTCGCCCACGCCGACTTCGCCGCCGCGCGCATGCACACCACATTCGTCGAGGACCACGTCGCTGAACTCGTCGACCCGGAGGCCGACGCGCATCCACAGCGCTTTATCCAGCCCGTCGCCTCGAACAACGACGCGGGCGGCTTCGCCGGCGCCCAGGTCACTAGCGGCGGCGGCTTCGCCGGCGCGCAAGTTAACAGCAAGGATCCGCTCGCCCTCTTCGCCTACGATCAATCGGTCAAGACCGCGCAACAGGCCGCCCCCACCACGACCGACGATGCCGCTCCCGATCTCACCGCCCCCGACGGCTCCATCGGCGTGCCCGCTCCCATCCAGGGCACCATCGTCAGCATCTTGGTCAGCGAAGGCGAATCCGTCCGCCAAGGCCAGCAACTCGCGGCGCTGGAAGCGATGAAGATGGAACACCTCATCGTCGCCGACCGCAGCGGCATCGTTCGTCGCGTCACGATGGCCATCGGCGATGTCGTCCGTGAGGGCTATCCCATCGTCTTCATCGAAGAGGCCGAAGTGGAGGGCGCCGCCATCCAGGCCGAAGTGGAGCTCGATCTCGACCACATCCGCGACGACCTGGCGGAGCTCTACCACCGCCGCTCCTTCACCCTCGACGAAAACCGCCCCGATGCCGTCGCACGCCGCCGTAAGACCGGACATCGCACCGCGCGCGAGAACATCGACCGCCTTATCGATGAGGGCAGTTTCCGCGAGTTCGGGCCCCTCGTCGTCGCTGCCCAGCGCTCCCGGCGCAGCCAAGACTGGCTGCGTGAGCGCACTCCCGCCGACGGCCTCATCGCCGGGCTGGGCACGATCAACGCCGATCTCTTCGGCCCTGAACAGGCCCGCGCCATCGCCGTCCACTACGACTACACCGTCTTCGCGGGCACGCAGGGGCAGCGCAACCACTACAAACAGGACCGCATGTATGAGCTCGCCAATCGCTATCAGATCCCGCTGGTCCTCTTCGCCGAGGGCGGCGGCGGACGCCCCGGCGACACCGGCAGAGAGGGTGGCGTCGGCCTTGACACCTACACCTTCACGCAATTCTCCAAGCTCAGTGCCAGAGTTCCGCTCGTCGGCGTCACCTCAGGCCGTTGCTTCGCGGGCAACACCGCGCTGCTCGCCTGCTGCGACGTCATCATCGCGACGGAGGATTCGACCGTTGCCATGGGGGGCCCCGCGATGATCGAAGGCGGCGGCCTCGGCGTCTACACCCCGGAAGAGGTCGGCCCCATGTCCTTCCAGGTCCCCAACGGCGTCATAGACATCCTCGTCAAGGATGAGAACGAAGCCGTCGACGTGGCTAAGAAATACCTCGCCTATTTCCAGGGGTCCCTCAGCGAATGGACCGCCCCCGACCAACGCCGACTGCGCCATATCGTGCCCGAGAACCGTGTCCGCATGTACGACATGCGCGATGTCATCTACACCCTCGCGGACGAGGACTCCGTTCTCGAGATCCGCAAGGACTTCGGCATCGGAATCATCACCGCCCTGATCCGTGTTGAAGGCAAGCCGATGGGCCTTATCGCCAACAACCCCCACCACCTCGCGGGCGCGATCGATAGCGACGGCGCCGACAAAGGCGCACGCTTCCTCCAACTCTGCGACGCCTTCGATCTGCCCATCCTGAGCTTGATGGACTGCCCCGGCATGATGGTCGGTCCCGACGTGGAAGCGACCGCGCTCGTCCGCCACTGCGCTCGCATGTTCAACACCGGCGCCAATCTCTCGGTGCCGATGTTCGGTCTCATCATCCGCAAGGCCTACGGGCTTGGCGTCCAAGCCATGTGCGGTGCCAGCTCCATGGTGCCGCTCTTCACGACGGCCTGGCCGACCGCCGAATTCGCCGGCATGAACATCGAAGGCTCCGTCAAACTCGGCTACCGCGATGATCTCGCCGCCATCGAAGACCCCGAGGAACGCCTGGCGAGATATGAGTCGATGGTCGCCGCCGGCTACGAGCGCGCCAAGGCCATCAACTCCGCGCCGTTCTTCGGCATCGACGACGTCATCGACCCAGCAGAGTCGCGCGACTGGATCGTCACCGGTCTCCGCAGCCTGCCGCCCCAGGCCCCCCGCACCAGCAAGAAGCGCCCCTACATCGATACCTGGTAGGTCGGCGGCCGCATCAACAGGTGTCGGGTCTCGACCCCCACGAGACGCTGTTCTCGCCACTTAAGTTGGTGCGTTCCGGCTAGTCTCCGTTTCGGACGTAAAGCGAGATCCCATGCTGGAAACCATCATCTCCCTCTTCTCTGCAATCGGCGCCTTTGGCAACGTCGCCTTCCTTACCGTGGCCGCGGGCGCCGCGCGCGTCCTCAACGCCGATCGAAAATCCCAGAAGGATCTCGCGACCAAACGTGTCGTGGTCGCCCGCAACCGCCTACGACGCCGGACGAACGTCCGCGCCGCGCGGGTGCGAAAACGCGTGGGTCTCGTCGGCGTCCTCATGGCGCTGATCGCCCTGAGCACCACCCAGCGGCAACACCTCCGCCGTCTCGGCGGTCGGACGCAAAGCCTGCGCCGTCTCGGCGGCCGGACCCAAAGCCTCCGCCGTCTCGGCGGTCGGACCCAAAGCCTCCGCCGTCTCACCACCTTCGGCGGCCGTCTTCTCACCGGACGCGGGCCTGCCTCAGACGTCGACCTGAGGGCCGAACCGGACGAGGAAGAGGCGCTGGACTAAGCCCGGTCTCTGAACTCCCGGTTCAGCAAGAGCGTCACCCGCGTGTTCGGGCTTGCGGGACGACGTGGCCCTGACGAGAATGCGCCCATGACCAACAACGACCTCCTCGCCCGACGCGAACGCCTGCTTGGCACCGGTACCGCCCTCTTCTACGACGATCCTGTCCAGATCGTCCGCGGCGAGGGCGTCTGGCTGTACGACGAAACTGGCCGCCGCTACCTGGACATGTACAACAACGTTCCCTGCGTGGGTCACGCGCACCCGCACGTCGTGGAGGCGATGCAGCGCCAGGCCGAAACCCTGAACGTGCACAGCCGCTACTTGCACGAGGGCATCCTCGACTACGCCGAGCGCCTCACCGCGCTCCACGCCGATCCGATTTCGACGGCCATCTTCACCTGCACCGGCACCGAAGCGAACGAAGTCGCGATCCAGATGGCGCGCGCCGCCACCGGCAACCGGGGCATCGTCGCCTCGGACTCCGCCTATCACGGCAACAGCACCGAGGTTGCGAAGCTCTCGCGGATCGGCAGCCGTGAAGCTCGCGGCCTGGCTCCCGAGCCGGAGTACGAATCCTTTCCCTTCCCCGAGCAATACCGATCCCTCGACGACAGCGCCTCGGAACAAGAACTTCTCAACCTCTATCTCGACGGAGTCCGCAAGGCCATCGCGGAACTCCAATCGCGCGGCGTTGCGCTGGCAGCCATGCTGGTCTGCCCGATCCTCGCCAACGAAGGCATCCCCAACATCCCCACGGGCTTCATGGCCCAGGCCACGGAGATCGTCCACCAAGCCGGGGGGCTCGTCATCTGCGACGAAGTCCAGGCGGGCTTCGGCCGCACCGGCAGCTGGTGGGGCTACGAAACCTCGGACTTCGAGCCGGACATCGTCAGCATGGGCAAGCCCATGGGCAACGGCATGCCCGTGGCCGGGGTCGTCGCGCCACTGAACCTGGTCAACGCCTTCCGCCAGAAAGTGCGCTACTTCAACACCTTCGCTGCCAGCCCGCTCCAAGCGGCGGTGGGGATGGCCGTCATCGATGTCATCGAGCAAGAGGACCTCGTCCAAAATGCGGCCGACATCGGCGCCTACATGCGCGACGAACTGCGCGGCATGCAGGAGTTCTGCGAGCCCCTCGCCGAGGTACGTGGGCAAGGTCTCTTCGTCGGCTTGGAGTGGGTCAGCGACCGACACGCCAAGACCGCCGACCCGCAAGGCGCTGACCTGATCGTCAACCGCCTCAAGGAGAAGGGATTCCTCTTAAGCCGTGCCGGAATCCTTGGCAACGTCGTCAAGATCCGGCCGCCTTTGCCCTTCCATCGTGAACACGCCGACCTCTTCCTCTCCGCCTTCGAAGAGACGATCCGAGAGACCGACCCTTCCTCGCCATGAAACGCGCCTGTCGATGACGAACGACCGCGCGGACCTGCTGGCCGCCGCCGAGCGTGCGGTTCAGGCCTGGCCGATCTACCCAGTCCAGATCGAGCTCGCCTCGCTCAGCGAGAACGCCGTCTTCCGCGTCGACACCAGCGATGGCCAAAGCTACGCCCTCCGCATCCACCGGCCTGGCTACAACACCCTGCCTGAACTGGAATCCGAACTGGCTTGGACTGATGCCCTGCGCGCCGCCGGCATCGACCTGCCCACCGCCATCCGGACCAAGACCGGTACCGGCTACGTGCCGGTGACAATGCCGGGCTGGACTGTCCCTCGCCAAGTCGGACTCGTCGAATGGTTGCCGGGCAAGACCCTGGCAACGGCTATGGAGGAACAACAAGCCACCGCCACAGCGCAGCAACAGGATCCCGCCGGCGCCGAAGCATCGTTCGCCCAGCTCGGCCGCATCGCGGCACGCATGCACAATCAAGCCTCCGCATGGACCTCCCCATCGGGCTTCGCACGCCGGGCTTGGGACGCGGACGGGTTAGTCGGTCCCAACCCCCTCTGGGGACGCTTCTGGGAACTCCCCCAACTCAGCGCCGCCCAACACGACCTCCTCCTCGACACGCGCCAAGCTCTCTGGAACACGCTGCGGGAGTATGGCACCGACCCGCAGACGTACGGCCTCATCCACGCCGACCTTCACCCCTACAACGTTCTCGTCGACCAAGACCGCCTCACCGTGATCGACTTCGACGATGCCGGGTTTGGCTGGCACCAGTACGAACTCGCCGTCGCCCTGCCTTCCCGCCCAGGGCAACAGGGTAGCCTCGCCGGACTCCAGGATGCCCTGATCAAGGGCTACCGCGCCGAGCGGGCCCTATCCGATCAAGCGCTGTCGCTCCTGCCCGCCTTCATGCTCGTGCGAACACTCGTCACCTTGGGCTGGGTCCATGCGCGGCCTGAACTCGGACATGGCGCCCGCATCGCACCCCTCATCGAAGTTGCCTGCGCCAAAGCTGACGCGTTCCTCGCCGGGACCTTGCTTTAGCTACTGCGGTTCGGCCCAGACGACGCCGGACTCCCTCAGCGTCGCGATCTCCTCCATCGTCCGCCCAGCCTCCTCCAGCAGCGCCTCTGTCTGCTCTCCCGCCAGCACGCCCGGGCCATAGTGACTCGCGCCACCGTCGACCCGCACCAGCGGTCCCCAGCGCCGCATCGATCCCATGCGTGCGTGCTCCGACTCAGGCGCGAACCCGTTCAGCCGCACATGCTCGTCGTTCGCCCAGAAGTCGCCCACGGTCGACCCATCGGCGCGTACGCAGCCCACGCCGGCGCTGATCAAGAGTCGCTCCCAGTCGTCGGCCTGGCGCGTCAGGAACAGCGCGCTGAGTTCCGCGACCAGCGCCTCCGCGTTCGCCGTCCTCAACTCGGGCGATGTGAACCGCGCATCCTCCGCCAGGTCGCTGCGCCCCACCGCCTCGCAAAACGCCGGCCACTGCGCCTCGATCGCCACGAACACCCAACTCGCATCCGCCGCCGGATACAGCCGGTGGCACGGTCCCGTCCCGTATAGATCCACATCGACGACCGCCCTGGCGGCTTTCCCCTCATACGAGAGAAAGTCCTCGCCGTTGGCGTAGGCGTTCGCCGTCAGCATGTTCGCGAACACCTGCTGCCCAATCCCGAAGCGACGACGCGCCAGCAGCGCCAACAACGTCGCCGACGCCACGATCACTGACGTGTTCGGATCCGGATTCGCCTCGTTCGCCCGCATCAGCTGCCGCGCCGTCTCGCGCACCTCCTCCAACGATTCGCATCCGTCCGGCGGCGTTCCCGCCCCCGCTTGCTGCAGCGCTCCCCCACATACCGCCCCCGGCACTGGATGCGCCGACGGCCGTCGCGCACTCGGCGCATCGGGCCCATACCCGTTCGCCGACACCCAGACGATGTCCGGCCGCAGCGCCCTCGCCGTCTCGTAGTCGATCCCCAGCCGCTCCGGCACGCCGGGCCGGTAGTTGTGCACAATCGCGTCCGCGCCCCGGATCAAGTCGGCGACGATCGCCTGCCCTTCCGTCGACTTCAGGTCGATGCAGATGCTCTCCTTGCCGGCGTTCGTCTTCGCCGCCATCACCCCGGCCGGCCCCATCCCCCGGTACGGATCGCCGCCCACCGGCTCCACCTTGATCACCCGTGCCCCCAGATCCGCCAGCATCGACGTCGCCAACGGCGTCGCGATGATCGTCGCGAATTCCAAAATCGTGACCCCCGCCAGTGGCATCCCCTTCACGGTTTCTGCGGCCGGGCTCCCGACCTCGCGCGAAGAATCCTGCCCGATCGCCGACAGGATCTCCTCCGTGTCCGCCCCCGCCTCACTCCCCGGCGCTCCGACCCGCCCCGGCGTCGCCGACAACTGCGCGATCGGCCCCAACTGCCGCACCGTCCCCAGCCGCGGATGGGCGACATCCACAATGTCGCCGTTCGCGATCATGTCGGGATGCCCCAAGGCCTCCTGCGCCGTCGTGTAGGGCTCCGCCGCGACGTTGCCGTTAGCGCGAAAGATCTCCATCCATTCCGCCGCGGGGCGCTCCTGCATCCGCGTCAGGATACGGTCGCGCGCGATCTCGATCGCCTCCGGCTCCCAGGTCGCGGGCTGCCCTTGGAAGCGCTCCTCCATCAACATCTCAGTCAGGTCCGTCGCCTGCAGAAAGGCGATGAACAGGTGCTCCAGCAGATTTCCCATCTGCATCCAGCGGCCATCACCCGCCAGCAGCGGGTGATAGTTCAGCGTGGGCATGCCGGGGGTGAGTAGCGTCAGACCGGCGAACAACTCCGGGTTCTTCTCCGCCAATTGACTCAGCGTCATCCGCAACAGGTCGTACGGCATCAGGCCCTGCAGCAAGCTTGTCTCGACTAGTGCGCCCTCACCCGTCGACTCCCGTCGCCATAGCGCCGCGACGATCCCCTGCACCGCCCCCTGCGAGGCCGCGTGCGACCCCACCCGCACCGCCGCGAACGCCGGGCCTTCCCGCTTACGCTGTCCACTGAAGGAAATCGTTCGCCCCGACTTCGCCGCCACCAACCCTTCGTCCACCGGGTAGTCCGCGTACGCGCCCTCGGGACCCCACCCCGTCACGCTGCAATAGATCAAGTCCGGCCTGCGTCCCGAAAGCGTCGCATAGTCCGCCCCCAATCCCTCCGCCTCACCCGGCCGGAACGACGTCACCACCACATCGGCCCCATCCACCAATCCCAGCAACCGCGCTCGATCGGCGTCCCTCACCAAGTCCAAGGTCACGCTGCGTTTCCCACGCAACCACCACGGCGACGCCGCTAGCGCCCGCCCCGGATCCCCACCCGGCGGCTCCACCTTGATCAGCTCCGCGCCGAAGTCACTCAGGACCATCGTCGCGACCCCACCGACCGGCCCTGCGCTCAGATCGAGCACCCGATACCCCTCCAAGGGCGCTGGGTGACTTTGGGGAGCAGTTGGTTCAGATAGGGCTCTTGAAGACGGGGCTTGTGAAGACATGGCGGCAGGATACCCGCCACGCTCGCCGGAAGGGAGAACGCTAATCAGGTTCGTCGAAACAACCGATGTCCCCTATGGGATACTCTCCGCACCACACGGAACCGGTCCGCATCGGTTCCCAATCCGGGGAACCACCGCTGCGCTTTCGCAGCCTCAGGAGATTCAGTCATGCGAGAAGTCGCCATCGTTAGCCCGCTTCGCACGCCCGTCGGCCGCTTCGGCGGCGCCTTCAAGACGGTCTCCGCCTCCGACCTCGGTGCCACGGTCGTCAGCGCCCTGCTCGAACGCACCGGCGTCGACCCCGAACGCATCGACGACGTCATCCTCGGCCACGGCTACCCCAGCGGCGAAGAGCCCGCCGTCGGCCGTCTCGTCGGCCTCAAGGCGGGCCTCCCGATCGAAACTCCCGGCTACCAACTCGACCGCCGCTGCAGCTCCGGTCTCCAGGCCATTCTCAACGCCGCCATGATGGTCCAAACCGACAACGCCGACGTCGTCATCGCCGGTGGCGTCGAGTCCATGAGCAACGTCGAATTCTACAGTACCGAGACCCGCTGGGGTAGCCGCAGCGGCTCCATCACCCTCCATGACCGCCTCACCCGGGCCCGCACCACCGCCTCCCCGGAGGAACGGGTGGGGTACATCAGCGGCATGATCGAAACCGCCGAGAATCTCGCCGAGCAATACGACATCTCCCGCGAGGCCCAGGACGAATACGCCCTGCGCAGTCACCAATGCGCCGTCGCCGCGGCCGAAAGCGGCCACTTCGAGTCTGAAATCGTCCCGGTCGAGGTCCCCCAACGGCGCGGCGATCCCGTCACCGTCTCGCAAGATGAAGGCCCCCGGGCCGACACGTCCCTGGAGCGGCTCAGCGCTCTCCGCCCCGTCACGGAGGGTGGCACTGTCACCGCGGGCAACGCCAGCGCCCAGAACGACGCCGCCGCCATGTGCCTCGTCGTCGCCGCCGACAAGCTCGCCGAACTCAACCTGGAGCCCATGGGCTACCTGCGCGGCTGGGCCGCCGTCGGCGTTCACCCCGCCTACATGGGGATCGGCCCCGTCCCCGCCGTCGAGAAGCTCCAGGCCAAGACCAACATCGCCCTCGCCGACATCGATGTCGTTGAGCTTAACGAGGCTTTCTCATCGCAGGTCCTTGCCGTTCTCAAGGGCTGGGGCATGGACGACCACGAAGAGGTCGACGCCAAGGTCAACGTCAACGGCTCCGGCATCTCGCTGGGTCATCCCATCGCCGCGACGGGCGCACGCATCCTGGCCACGCTCCTCAACGAAATGGAGCGGCGCGACGCCAGGTACGGCCTGGAGTCCATGTGCGTCGGCGGCGGCCAAGGCGTCGCGGCGCTCTTTGAGCGCCCCTAGGCTCCCTATCCAGCCACCAGAGATCTATCGACGTCGGACGATTCCCGATCAGGGGCGGGGCACATCCCGACTCCAACATCAAAGATCCCGGGACCCGCAGCCATCTGTCCCCACCGCAACCCCCCTGGCACCTCCCGACGTCGGTCGGGCAAGGGGTCCCAGGGGCTGCAAGCCCCCGGTCGAAATAGACAAGCATGGGGCGGGGCACATCCCAACCCCAACATCAAAGATCCCGGAACCCGCAGCCATCTGTCCCCACCGCAAACCACCCTGGCACCTCCCCACGTCGGTCGGGCAGGGGGTCCCGGGGGCTGCAAGCCCCCGGTCGAAATAGACAAGCATGGAGCGGGGCACATCCCAACCCCAACATCAAAGATCCCGGAATCCGCAGCCATCTGTCCCCACCGCAAACCACCCTGGCACCTCCCCACGTCGGTCGGGCAGGGGGTCCCGGGGGCTGCAAGCCCCCGGTCAAAAGAACTAGACCCGAGGCGCGAAGAACTCCAGATCATGTCCATCGGGATCGTGAAAGTAGATCGACGTACCCGGCATCCCATCATGGAAGACCGGATCAGCGGTCTCCACTCCGGCTTCCCGCAAACCGGCCACGGTCGCTTCGATGTCTGCTTCCTGGATCCCGAACGCGTAGTGCTGGGAAGGGAATTCGCCCCCCTCCCGAATCAGCACGACCATGCCGCGATCTCCGGGCGTCCGAAGGAAACGCATGCCTCGTTCTTCTATTCGCAACCCCTCCACTAGCCCCAACACATCGCGGTAGAAGGCCTGAGCGATATCCAGATCCCGCACCCGGATCGCCACCTCATAGATGCCGAACGAAACATCCTTGATCGTCATGATTCCCTCTTCGTCACGCTGCGCGCATCATTGAACGCTACCCGGCTTCAGCTCCGAAGGCCCGTCTGATCATCGACGCGCGCTCCTCGAGCATCTCCGCCTCGGCGGCCTCTCCCTGGAGCGCCGCCGCCCCTCTAGATCTCCGGCGCCAACGACGACATGAACGCCCGTGTCCGCGCCCTCGCCTCCTCGTCGCCGAACACCGCCACACCTAGATCGGTCACGCCGACGTCCTTGAGCTGGTTGAGCTTTCGCTCCACCTCCTCCTCACTGCCCAGGATCGCGACGTCCGCCGGGCCTTCCGCCCCCTCGCGGTCCAACATCCCCCGATACGACGGCAGATCGTTGTAGTTCGCGAACTGTTCCGCCGCTGCCCTGTGCGCCGACTCGACATCGTTCGTCAACATCACCGGCAGCGCACAGACGATGCGCGGCTCCGAGCGACCCGCTGCCGCTGCGGCCTCGCGCAGCCGCGGACCGACGTAGTCCTCAACGGTCTTGGGACCGCTCATCCACAAGATCGTGCCGTCGGCCAGTTCCGCTGTCAGCTTCAGCATCGCTGGACCCAGCGCCGCCAGCAGGCACGGCACCGGCTCCGCGTCCGGAATGTCGATCGCGCCGAACCCCGTGTACTGCTCCCCCTTGTGCTGCGACGCCTCGCCCCGCAGCAGCGGCATCAGCACCGCCAGATACTCCCGCATGTGCCGCGCCGGCTTATCGAACGACATCCCCAACATGCCCTCGATCACCACCTGATGCGATACCCCAATCCCCAAACTGAACCGCCCCCCGCTCACCGCTTGCGCCGTCAATGCCTGCTGAGCGATCGCGAAGGGGTGCCGTGGATACGTCGGCACCACCGCCGTCATCAATTCGATCCGCTCGGTCGCGGCCCCGGCCATCGTCAGCGCGATGATCGCATCGTGCGTGAAGATGTTCGCCATCGCGAACGTCGCGAACCCTTCCGCCTCCGCCTGCTGCGCATCCTCCACGATCGAATCCACGCTGGGCGCCCCGCCCGTCGATCCCGTCATCAGTCCAATCCGCACGACAACCGCTCCTTCGCCGAACTTACCGGCCCAGTGCTCTAACCCAGCTTCTCTGCCAGCACCGCATACTCATCTAGCAGCGGCAACACCTCGTCGGCGGGCGCGGGCGGCAGCATGAAGATCAAGCGCTGGAATCCCAGCTCGATCAGTTTCGTGCAGTTCTCCTCGCTGTTCACCGCACCAAAGAGCGACAGATCCATCTCATCGAAGTTCCGCTCCGCACGGTCACACGCCGCCCTAAGCTGCTCCATCCCCGCGGCCAGATCGGCCCGGCCGTTGCGCGGCAGCCAGCCATCGCAGTACTCCGCGATCCGGTCGAACGCCCACTTCGACTCCGTCCCCATCAGCACCGGCGGCCCGCCTGGCGTCACCGGCTTCGGATATGACCAGCACCGCTCGAAGTCGATGAACTCGCCGTGGTACTCCGCCTCCTCTTGCGTCCACAACTGCCGCCACGCCAACACCGACTCCCGCGTCACCTTCCAACGGTCCTTGAACGCCACGCCATGATGCTCCAACTCCTCCGCGTTCCAGCCCGCCCCAATCCCGATCACCGCACGGCCTTCCGAGATCATGTCCAACGACGCGATCTGCTTCGCCATCACGATCGGATCATGTTCCGGCACCAGCAAAATCCCCGTCCCTAGCTTGATCGTCTCCGTCACCGCCGCCGCCGCCGTCAGCGCCATGAACGAATCGTGAGTATGCCAATATTCCTGCGGCAGATCGCCCCCACCCGGCCGCGGCGTCTTGCGACTGCTCGGGATATGCGTGTGCTCCGGGAAGAACAACGACTCGAAGCCGCGCGCCTCTACCTCCTTCGCCAGTTCGATTGGCTGAATTGCGTAGTCCGTCGCGAACATGAAGACACCGAAGTTCGTCATGGAGCACATCCTGTCGTACGAATCGAGAAGCCTGTCTTCGCAATCGGGAACGATGGTCGGGCGGCATGATAACCCCGATCGACGCTCACCGTTCGCCGCGCGAAGACCAGACGCCACCTATGCTGCCTCCGTGGCCACTCACCCCCTAGACACCGACTCTTTCGACGAAGTCCTCCGCACCACGCGGTCCGTCCGACGCCGCCTCGACTTCGACCGACCGATCGAGCCCGAAGTCCTCGAAGCCTGCATCGAAATCGCCACGCAGGCCCCCACCGGCCGCAACGCCGAAAACTGGCGCTTCCTGATCATCACCCATCCCGACAAGAAGCTCGCCATCGCCGAGCTCTACCGGCGCGCCCTCGCCAACCTCGTCAGCAGTCGGCGTCTCGAAGCCAAAGCCACCCAACAGGCCCTCGCCGACCGGCTCCATGAGATGCCAGCCCTGATCCTCGTCTGCTCTGAAGGGCGGCCGCCGGACCAGATCGCGGGCCAGATTGGCTTTTACGGATCGATCATGCCCGCCGCCTGGTCCCTCATGTTGGCCCTCCGCGCTCGCGGCATCGGCTCCACCTGGACCTCATTGCACATGCTCTTCGAAAGCGAAACCGCCGAGATCCTCGGCATCCCCGACGACGTCACCCAGACGATTCTGCTGCCCGTCGGCTACACCCGCGACGCCGTGCTCAAGCCCGCCGACCGCAAGCCCCCACATGAGGTGACCTACTGGAACGGCTGGGGCCAGCAGCGCGAGTCATAGGTCGCTGGTCGTTGTGGATCGGGGCTAGTGGAGCCGCCACACCCAGCGGCACGTTCGCGAATCGCCACTCCCAGTGGCGGACTAATGGATAGGCCGGTCCCCCTGCACCGTCACCCGCGTCCCGCTGCGGCTCTCGGGAAAATAGTCCCAGATCGCTTTGTGCTGCGTGCAGCGGTTGTCCCACATCGCCACGGAGTTCGCCTCCCACTTGAAGCGGCACTGGATGTTGACGTCCTTCACATGGTCCGACAGAAAGCTCAGCACTGACGTGCTCTCTTCCCGCGACAGCTCGTTAATCCGCCGCGTGAACACCTCGTTCACGAACAGCGCCTTCTTCCCCGTCTCCGGATGCGTTCGAATGACGGGATGCACCGCGTGCGGCGATTCACGCTGCGCCGTGTGGTCCCCGTAGTACCCCGAGTAGTCAGCGGCGTGCAGCGCTGTGAGGGGATCGAGCAGTGCCTTCATCGGTTCCGAGAGTCGGTCGTAGGCCGCGTACATGTTGCTCCAGCATGTATCTCCGCCGCTGCTCGGGAGCTCAAAGATGTGCAGGATGCTGGCCATCGGCGGCTCCGCATCCGCCGAGACGTCGGAGTGCCAGCGCTCACCGTTGTTCCGCGCCGAATCCTTGTCTGTTTCGATCGCCATCAGCTCGGGATTCCCGTCCCGGTACGGCGCGGCGGGATGAATGTGCAGATCGCCAAACCGACGCCCGAACGCCAAATGGTCATCCGGCGACATCGCCTGGTCGCGGAAGAACAGCACCAGGTGCTCCAAAAACGCCGCCTGGATCTCCGCGAACAGCTCATCGCTGATCGGCTGCGCCAGATCGACGCCGTGCACCGTCGCGCCGATGGTCGGGGTCAGCGGTTCAATCTCAATCAGCTTCGACATCACACGCACTCCTCATTTGATGGCGCCTTCTGTAGTGGCGGCGAGCCTAGGGCATCAGCTCGTTTCATAGACCAACTCTCCCCCAACCCATGTCATCGCGACCGGCAGATCCCGCAGCTCCGTCGTTGGCACGCTCCGCAGATCTTCCGAAAGCACGACCAGGTCGGCCAGCTTGCCCGGCTCGATGCTCCCCTTCTCATCCTCTTCAAACGACGCATAGGCACCGTTGGTCGTGTGCATCCGCAGCGCCGTCGCCAGATCGACCCGCTGCTCAGGTCCACACACATCCCCCGACATCGTCGCCCGCGTCAGCGCCTGCTCGATCCCGAATAACGGCCGGTAGTCCGTCACCGGCGCGTCCGACGACCCCGCTACCCGCACGCCCGCCTCAATCAACGACTTCGCCGGGAACATCACATCGGCCCGATGCCGCCCGTAGTTGCGGATATAGCCGTCGCCGAACTCCCAGAAGAAGGCCGGCTGCATCGCCGGCACAATCCCCTGCGCGATCACCCGCGCCTGCAGGTCCAATGGCGTGATTCCGCAGTGCTCAATCCGATGCCGCAGGTTCTCGCGCGGGAACTCAATCTGCACCCGCGCCATCGCATCCAGCGTCTGCTCGATCCCGCGGTCCCCCACCGCGTGCACCGTGCACTGCCACCCCGCGCGGTGCGCCCGCCCCATCAGATCGTCCAATTGTTCCTGGCCCCAGTACGCGATCCCCGAATCGTCCGAATCCGACGTGTAGGGCTCCCGCGTCGCCGTCGTCGGCCCAGAGCTCGACCCATCCGTAATGATCTTGAATGCCCCAATCCGCAGCCGGTTATCGCCGAATCGCGACCGAAAGCCTGACTCAATCATCCCCACGTGTGGATGATCCAGGCTGTTCACGGTCGCGAACGCATACAGCCGCACCTGAATCCGATCCTGCGCCACCAAGTCCGTCGCGATGTTGATCGGCGGCCTCGAAAGCCCTCCCGCGTCGTGCACACTCGTGCCGCCGCTGGCGAGATAGGCCTCGTTCGCCGCCAGCAGAGCACGCTGCACCTCGTCGCGACCCGGCGTCGCTGCCGCTTGGATCGGCCCGTTCGCACGCTCGTAGCTCACGCCCAGCAACTTCCCGTCCAGGCGGTCGTAGCGGCCGCCGTCCGGGTCCGCCGCGTCTTCCGGCAGCCCCGCCACCTCCATTGCCTTCGTGTTGAACGCCAGGATGTGCCCGCACGTCCGCGTAAACACGACCGGATGATCCGGCGAGACCACGTCCAGGTCATGCCGGTTGGGATGCCGGCCCTCCAACAGCTTCGACTGGTCGTACCCGCGGCCCCGAATCCACTCCCCCAGCGGAGTCTCCGTCACGCGCGCCCCCACCGCATCGACAATCGCCGCGATGCTACCCATCCCGTCCGCCTTGCAATCGATCGCATCCGCTGCACCGCCCACCCCCACGAAGTGCGCATGCGCATCGATGAAGCCCGGCGTCAGCGACCGGCCGTTCAACTCGACCTGCCGTGTGCCGGGCCCAGCCGTCGCGCGTACCTCAGCGTTCGATCCCACCGCCAGAATTCGCTCATCGCTCACCGCGACCGCTTCCGCCATGCGGTTTTCTGCATCCACCGTATGCACGATGCCGCCGCTAAAAACCACATCCGCCCGTTCGCCTGCCATGGACCTGCCCTCTCTATCCAACCATCCGACCCTACAACCCGAAAATTTCGGGCCTCGTTCGGATCCGCTCGCCGATCTGCTCCCCAATCGCAATCGTCGAAAGATGGATGTTCGCCCGCGGCACGGTCGGCATGATCGACGCATCCGCCACCAGCAACTGCTCCACGGCGTAGCACCGTCCTTCATGATCGACGACTGCCCCCGCGTCGCTCTGCGGCCCCATCCGCACAGTGCCACAGGGGTGATAGGCGCTGAGCGCAGCGCGGCGGCAGAAGTCCTCCAGCCCCTCACCGTCCACGGGGAATCTCGGATCGGGACTCAGCACGCCGGTAATCAACCCGGCCAGCGGCTCCCGCTGCAGCAAATCCAAGCCATCCCGGACGCACTTGGCCAACCGCGAAAGATCGCTCGGGTCCGACAACATGTTCTGCGCGATCACCGGCTTGGCGTCGGGGTCGGCCGACGGCAGCCGCACCTGCCCGTGCGACCGCGCGTCCTGCAACACGGCCAGGATTCCGAACGTCGGCTGCCCGTCGCGCGGCTCTGCGAACGTGATCTGTTCCAGCATCAGATCGTTGCGTACGTCGCTTCCCTCACACGTGTACCGCAGCGCCGATTGGATCAAGGCGCTCTCCGGATCCGCGATTGCCTCACCCCGCACCCCGCACACGATCGGCACCATCGGGTGATCCAGCAGATGTGCCCCAACTCCTTGCACCGACCTCTGCACCTCGATCCCTAGCAACTCCAAGTCCTCGCGCGGCCCAATCCCTGATCGCAGCAGCACCCCCGGCGATTGAATCGATCCCGCACAGAGCACAACGAGCCCCGCTCGAATCTCCCGCACCTCACCCCCACTCCTCACCTCGACGCCCACCGCGCGCCCTCCCTCAACCAAGAGGCGTTGAACGCCTGTCTCCGCCTCGATCCGCAGGTTCTCCCGGATCCGCGCTGGAGCCAGATAGCCGACCGCCGTCGAGATCCGCACCCGTCCCAACTTGTTCAGCGGCTGTGCCCCCGCCCCCCAACCATCCGGGTCATTCGCATCATCGCAGCGCGGATACCCGGCCGACCACGCCGCCTCCAGAAACGCCTGGTGCGCGATGCCCATCTCCTCCACTGCGAACCGCTTTACCGAGATCGGTCCCGCGTCCCCGTGGTACGGCGCCTCCCCAAAGTCCAAGTCCCGCTCCAACCGCTTGTGCGCCGGCAACATCGACTCCCAATCCCAGCCCGGGTTCCCAAGTGCCGCCCAGCCGTCGAAGTCCTCCGGAATCCCCCGCAGCGCGATCGCCGTATTCACCGCGCTCGACCCACCCGTCACCCGGCCTCGCGGTTGGGGCCGCTCCCGCCCCCCCTCCGTCGGTGTGTGTGCGAATCCCCAGTCGTGATCGACCATTGAATTGTGGTGTCCGTTGACCAGATCCTCCGGCGTCTCCGCCAGCAACGGATAGTCCGGCCCCGCGTCCAGCAGCAGCACCGACCGCCCCACATCCTCCGACGCCCGCGCCGCGATCACACTCCCCGCCGACCCCGCCCCGACCACGATGATGTCGTACTGCTCCGCCATGTCGCTCGCTCTCTCGCTGCTTCATCGCTGCCGTACAGTACGTCTCTTACAGCAAGACTGCTTCTCTCACGGCGAACTGCCCTGACAGCGAACGGGAAATAAACGTGGCAGATCTCATCATTCACGGCGGTACGATCGTCGACGGCAGCGGCGGCGACCCCTACCCCGCCGACCTCGCTATCACCAATGACCGCATCACCGCCATCGGCGACCTCGAGCCAGCCGCCGCCCCCGACCACATTGACGCCACTGGCCTCATCGTCAGTCCCGGCTTCATCGACACCCACGCCCACTCCGACGGCGTCCTCCTCACCGACCCGCAGCATGCCAACGGCATCCGCCAAGGCATCACGACCGAGATCATTGCCCAAGATGGCCTCGCCTACGCCCCTCTCTCCCCGGACAACTACCGGATCTACCGCCGCTATCTCGCCGGTCTCCTCGGTCTGCCACCCGAAGACGTCGACATGTCCTCCATCGCCAGCGCCCGGCAGCTCTACAGCGGCAAAGCCTGCAACGTCGCCACCCTCGTCCCCCATGGCCCCGTCCGGCTCGGCGCCGTCGGCTTCCACGACCAGCCACTCAAGGGTCCAACGCTTGCCGCCGCCGAATCCATCATCCGCCAAGGCATGGAAGAAGGTGCCTGCGGCCTCTCCACCGGCCTCTCCTACTATCCCAACTCCTACAGCGACACCGACGAACTTGTCGCGCTCAACCGCGTCGTCGCCGAAAACGGCGGCGTCTACGTCGTCCACGTGCGCAACCACAACGACGACCGCGCCCCCGGCGGCAGCGGGATTACCGAAGCGCTCGAGATCGGCCGCCGCAGCGGCGTCAAGGTCCACGTCTCCCACTATCGAACCCAGCCCGACACGGCCGGGCAGGTCGACGAACTCATGGCTGAGATCGACACCGCCAAGGCCGATGGCGTCGACGTCACCCTGGAGTGCTACCCCTACCCTGCCGGCGCGACCGTGCCCGGCTACTTCCTGCCCGGCGACTTCCACGAAGGCGGACCCGACGCCCTCCTCGCCCGCCTCGAATCCCCCGACGGACGCGCCGCCGCCATCGACGCCCTGCGCACCCTCTTCCCCGGCGCCCTCGATCGGGGCAGCTGGACCTGGCTCGCCTCAGACCAAAATCAAAACCTCGGCGGCATGGCCTTCGCCGATGTCGCCGAACAGCGCGGCGTCAGCATCGAAGAGATGGTCATCGACGTCATGCTGGAAGAGCGCCTCGCCTGCGGCTTCCGCTACATCCCGCCATCCAGCATCGCGGTCTGGCGTCAGGTCGAAGCCGACGCCATGGCCCTGCTCAGCCGCGACGACTACATGATCGGCAGCGACTCCATCCCCCTCGGCGAGACCCCGCACCCCCGCGCCTACGGCACCTTCCCCCGCGTCGTCGGCCGCCTCCGTCGACGCCTCGGCTACGGCCTTCCCCAGGTGATCAACCGCGTCACCCAACTCCCCGCCACCCGCTTCGGTCTCACCGACCGCGGCGTCGTCCGCCAAGGCGCCTTCGCCGACCTCGTTCTCTTCGACGCCGACGCCATCAACGACCTCGCCTCCTTCGAAGACCCCACCGTCCCCCCCGTCGGCATCCCCCACGTCATCGTCAACGGCCAGCTCGCCGTCCGCGATGGCGAACTCACCGGGATCTTCGCCGGTCGCGCCACGCCGTAGAGAACAGAAAAAGGAAGCCGAGGCGAAGAGTGGCTCAAGACAAGATGGACGCCGAACTCGAATCCCAACTCGCCGTTGGCGACCGCGCCTGGGCCGCCCTCTGCGCCGTGCTCGATGCCTCCGAACCTGACCGGCCGCTTCACGACCCTGACTCTCCCGATTGGACCAGTCGCGACATCTACACGCACTTCATACGCATGCATGAGGGATCTGCAAACGCGATCCGCTCCGAGTTGGCCAGGCAGGCGGTCGATTGGGAGGCCGAAGATACGCCGCAGCGCATCCAGGCTATGGAACGTCGCAATGACGCCCGAGTCGAGAAAGACCGACGATACTCATTCGACGACGCGCAGGCGCGCGCTCAAGCAGCGCGAGACGCGTATCGCGAATTGATCTGCAGCCTGACGGTGGATCAGTGGCGCGCTTTCGGCCGCAAACACTCCGACGACTTACTCGGCGGCCATTACGAAGGGCACCTGCGCTACATCCAGGGCGCCTCTTAGGTCTTTCGACGACCCCGCCACCCCCTCTTCGGCTGCGACACGCGGGCGCCCCCCCCCTAGACTTCATCCTGGCTTCGCGTCTGTGAGCCGCCCCGGAGGGGGTCGGCGGCGCGC
>Ga0114996_10001897_pt1 | contig 27600 bp, 20 predicted proteins | sample ArcticOcean_MG_C_4_FD_87039 | JGI IMG/M metagenome (GOLD analysis project Ga0114996, IMG submission 87039) | Marine microbial communities from western Arctic Ocean - ArcticOcean_MG_CB4_134 | ecosystem: Environmental > Aquatic > Marine > Oceanic | place: Arctic Ocean: Canada Basin | collected... | reverse complement strand
GAAAAAACAAAAGATTACTTTAATAGACTTTCCCTCTCCGGAATAAAGGATTCAAAGAATTTTTCTGCAAGGGATCTATCAATTGAAGGAGCTAAAAAGTTTAATGATATATATTCAACAGATTCAAATGTCTATTATTTCTCCTACCCAACATACTCAACAAAAGAGTTAGAAGATAAAACACATATCCCTGATTTTAATATGTCGTTATTAGCATGGATCCCCTCATTAATTATTGGGAAATCAACTAAAATTGCCGATGAATGGCATATGAACGATGGCATTGTTAGTACCGTTTCAATGAAATACCCCATTAATAGCGCTGGTGATCCAGAGCCACATAAAGAATTTGATGAAAATAATATAATTAAAGGAACTTGGCAAATTCTAGAACCTATCCACCAAGACCATCATAGTATTATTGGACATAGGCTAATCAATTTAGATGAGGAAAATATGAAATTATTTTACAAACAGATATGTAGTAGATTATACAATTTAAAATAAAATAAATGAATGTCAAAAAAGTTAAAATATAAAATTAATAGTGATATTTCTAAGGCGAGGACACTTCCATCTAGCTACTACACAGATGAAAATATATTTAAGGATTCTATTGAAAAAATATTTTCATCTTCCTGGCAATTTGCACTAAATGTAGATCAATTGAATGATGATAATATTATTCCCATTAATTTTCTTAAAGGGACGCTATCAGAACCCCTGCTGTTAATTAAGGATAAAAATAAACTCAAATGCATATCAAATGTTTGTACTCATAGAGGTCATATTATATGCAACAAACCTAAAAAGGGGAATTCCCTAACATGTAGATACCACGGCAGAACATTTGATTTAAATGGGAAAGTGAAAAAGGCTATTGGTTTTAAAGGGGCAAAGAATTTTCCATCAAAGGAAGATAATCTTCAGGACATTCAAACAAAGGAGTGGAAAAATTTTATTTTCATCTCACTAGGCACTAAGGCTAAAAATCTCTCAGCATTAGATGATATTAATAATAGATTAAAGAATTTCCCTTTTGATAAAATTAAGTACTCTAAGGAACTATCTAATTGCTTTAATATCAATACTCACTGGGCGATGTACTGTGAAAATTATTTAGAGGGTTTTCATGTTCCATTTGTACATAAAGGACTTTCAAAAGAAATTAATAATCAAACCTATAAAACACAAATTCTCAAAAATGGAGTTTTACAATATGCAAATAATAGTGATATGAAAGGCAAGGGACTATATGCGTACTACTACTGGCTTTTTCCAAATATGATGTTCAATTTTTATGATTGGGGACTCTCTATTAATATAGTAGAACCAATTGCAGTGGATCAGACCAGAGTAAGATTCTTAACATTTCCAATTAATAGCTCCAAAGCTTCAGCCCAATCTATATCTGACCTTATTTGCGTCGAATATGAAGATCAGGCAGTTGTCGAGAGCGTCTGCAAGGGAGTAAAATCAAGGTACTATGATAGTGGGCGATATGCTCCTAATCATGAAAGTGGCGTACATTACTTTCATCAGCTACTATCAAGGTTTGTTTGATAAAAATTTGTTTATTCTCAAAGAGAAATTATATTTCAAATTTCAATGAGTAAGAGCTACAGAAATTAACTAGGTTTTTTTATCTTTTTTCCTGGCAGCTGGGAATAATACGTTATTTAGTATTAATCTGTATCCTGGAGAATTTGGATGTAGCGACAAATCAGTAACAGGATCACCAACTTTATGTGTATAATCCTCTGGATCATGTCCACCTAAAAAGGTAAAGGTCCCCTTCCCTACATTCCCATGGATATATTTTACTTCAGGAGTATTTTCTACTTCACCTAAAACCACTACATGTTTTTTTAATACGTTTCTATTGAACCCTGTGGTTTGACCTCTAAATCCATTGATAATCCCTACATGGTTCTGGGTTAGCATTGTTGGAATAGGGTCCCACTTTGCTGAAAATTCAAATAAAGTGAAATAATCTTCCTCAGCAGTTTTTAGATGTGGACTTTTATTTGATGGGTAATCAATATCTGAAAATTCATATATCATAGGATTTGTAATAATTGAATAATTTTCAAATGCAACGCCATTTGAAAAGTTCATTTTAGATTTATAGTTTGGATCAATGGGAGTCCCATCAAAAACCATCTCTACGATATCAACACTATGAGCAGCCAATGCAATATCAAATGAATCTGTTCCTGAGCACATTGCAAATAGAAATCCACCATCAAATACATACTGTTTAATTTTTAGTGCAATAAATTTTTTAAGATTATGGACTGAATTAAATCCATGTTTTCTTGCAGTTTGATTAAAATCAGATTCCATTTTTTTATACCAAATTTCATTTCTATAGCTTCTGTAGAATTTTCCATATTGACCAGTAAAGTCCTCATGATGAAGATGAAGCCAGTCATAGTCATTAATTTTGTTATTTATTACTTCATCATCAAATATAATATCATATTTGATATCTGCATAGGTTAAAGCAAGTGTCACGGCATCATCCCAGCGCTGCTTATCAGGAGGAGAATAGACGGCAATTTTTGGTAATTTTTCAAGAAGTATAATTTCCATATTATTTAGTTCGATGGTTGAAAGTATTTCTGATAGAGCCCAGCTATCAATTAATTCATAACTTACTCCTCGAATTTTACATATACTTTGGATGTCATCTATATCATCCATTAGGAAAGAGCCACCACGGTAATTGAGAAGCCAGTCAACATTATTTAATTTTTCTAAATTCAGGAATGCAATTCCATATGCTTTAAGATGATTAGATTGCAGGTGATCCATTGGGATTAAAATTTTCTGAGAAAAACAAATATTAAAAAAAATAATTAAGAGTATCTGGTATCTAATTTTCATCCAATAATCTCCTCAAGTCTGATTCTAATTTCTTCATAAAAAATACTACTTTCAAATTGATTAATAAAATTCATATAACGATCAGCTGCGGAATTAATATCCTTTATTACGTAATCATCAAGTTCAGCAGAAAGTAGTAGAGTAAATTCTGAAAAGATATTATCACCTACAATAAACGAGAGCGACTCCTTTGCTAAATTATAATCATGAAGATTAATGTAAATATATGCAAGGTAATATGAACAAATATTATTTACGATATCAGCCTGTGATTTAGACAGTAAATGAAATTTCTTTATAGCCTCAGAATAATTTGTTTTTTTTATTTCAAGCAATCCATCGCAAAAAAGAGACAGATCATCGTCTTTGTTATTAAATAACATCATTAAAGTAATGCCATCAAGGAATTCATTATAAAAGGGATTACCCTTATCAAGTGATTTCAAATTATTTTCTAATTCAGCGATAAGTTTGTCAAATTTTTTCAAATAAAATAGAATCTGATATTTTTTTAGGTTTAGATAATTTCCTTGATCCTTACCTGTATATTTATTTTTATATTTTTCAATTAGACTGAGCAACTTATTATCAATCAACCCATTATCAATGCTTATATCAATTATTTTTATTGCGCTTTCAAATCTAATAGTTCGATCTGTCGCCTTTTTTTCCAGTTCAATAAAGTCATTAATGGATTCATGGTAGTTAATATTTGCAATAGATTTAAATTCAGCGACCTTATACTTAGCTTTTGAATTATTATATTTAGTTATCAATGAATCATACATCATAACTGCTTTTGATAGTTCATTAGATTTAAAATTTATTTTAGTATATCCAAATGGCTCTAACTCTAGAAATGAATTCTCAATAATTCTATCTGATATGGGTAGATAAATTTTTTCTTTTTTTGCTGTTATTTCTAATATAGTCGCAAGTTGCAATATCGAGATTTCAACAATTTCGTTATTATTTGAATTCATTAGAAAGTGAAATATTTTTTTTGCATTAAGGAGCTGACCCTCCTTCATCATATTAATTGAAAAATTATATAGACTTCTTTCATTAAAATAATTATTTATCATTAAATCAGATGCCTCTTCATAATCTCCCCAATTAAATTTGTATTCAGATAAAATATTACTTTTAATTTTTAAAGGGTTTTCAGTTAATGTTTTTATAATTATTTTCTTAATATTTTCTTCTTCTGGAAATCGAATAAATTGATTTCGAATAGAACCATATTCATTATTTATATACTTCCCCAATTCCACTTGATTAGTTAGACACAGAATAAATTCATTGAGTGATTGCTCATATTCTCTATTTGATAGATAATATTTCCCCAATTCTTTTGAATAAAAATCAGGATAATCATATTGATTTCTTATTTGATTAATTTTCAAGATTGCAAATTCATATTTACCATAATAGACCAATCTAGACATATATCTTTTTAATTTACTTATATTAGTTAATTCAGTTATATCAGCTAAACTCTCTAAAATTAAATCATCAATAATTTTATAACCCTCATCTTCAAACTCTGCATACATCTGACTCTTTTCAGATACAGATAGTAAACTTTCTACTAATGCTAGCTTGGCATTGGGGTTACCTTTATTTGAGTTGGCATATTCTCTTGAGACCTCTATTAGTTTCTCCCAATCTTCTTGTCTAACCAGGAAGCGTTTATAATTAGAAAAAATATAGCTACTAGATTTTTTTGCATTAAAAATTTGTTCAAATATTAATCTTGCCTGATTAGTTAGTCCAGCATTTTCATGAGAGATAGCTCGTTTAATGTTTTGTCCATCAGTAGCTTCAAAAAGTGATATTTCTCTATTAATATTTTTAATCTCTTTGTTCTTTGTCTTTATACCCTCTAATGCATTGGCATTTAAATTTCCAAAGAGAGTCAAATGAAGATAGATAGATAGAGCTAAAATAATTTTATTTTTCATTTACTTCTTGTTCCTCTAAATATTTAAAATATTTTTTTAAGATAATTTGATAATCAGTTGAGTAGTCCTTCTCAAGCGCCTCTTGAAGTGCGATTGTTAAGAGTGTTTGTCTTTCACCCTTATCAGCTGGAAGAGATAATGGTCCTTCATAGACAATGCTTTTAGCTGCCTTACTTTTCCTCTTTTCATTATAATCTTTTTGTTTTAATGATTTTTGACTATCAAGCATACGAGAAAGAATTTTTTCTTGTCTCTCCATTGTTTCTCTTGAAATTTTTTTCCTTTTAAAATCATTAATGACTTCTTCCATGTCTTCGAGAGACTTTGACAAACCTCCTGATCCCTGTTCCCCAGGCATATCACTGAGCATTTCTCCAAGTTGCTTTCGTAGAGCCTCCTGCTCTCGTTGGAGACGTTTCATTAATTCTTCCTGCATACTGTTCCCACTACCGCCCGGCATAAAGCCTGGATTATTGCATTGCTTGGATCCCTGATTTATTTTTTGTTGTCCCTCAGCCATTTTAGCAAGTTCTTCAAGATAGCTTTCCATTCCAGATGCGGACATAGAATTTTGCATTTTATTCAATGAAGAGAGAAGAATGTAAGCTGTCTCATTTATGGCTTTAATAGCATTTGATTGTTCATCCTTTAGTTCTTTTTTTATATATTTTTGTTCCATGAATGCAATTGACTTTTGTATTGAAAGTTGAGCAGATCCAATAGTACTATTTATTCCTGGAGGAATATGCAATGTTTTATTTGAAACTTGAATTAGCTGTTGAATAAATCTAATAATTTTATCCTTTATTAGATGTTGATTAAATGCGATGTTTTTTATTTCCGGACTGTATGATGGAAATTCATTTAGTTTATTAGAAAGTCGTTCTTGATCAAATGAAATAAACTCGATACTTTTTATTAAATTGATAAACTCAATTGTCATTTCATCTACCATTTTAGAGTTAAATGCATTTTTCATCTTATTCACTTCACTCAGTAAAGTATTTAAGTCTTCAATTACATCTTCTGATGCAGAGAATGATTTTTCAGTGATACTTTTCTCAATAAAGTCCTTAGCTTTATTCATATCATTTTTAGTTTTTTTTGTAATTTCTCCAGCAAGAAGATCTTTTAATGATTTAGCTGCCTTCGATGAATATTTCTCAATATTTTCAGTGTTAGCATCAATAGATTTTTCGAGATCCTTATAATTATTTATTTGATTATTCTCTCTTGTTAATAAATTCTGAAAGTCTACCTCATCACTAATTAGATCGTTTGAAATATCAATTTGCTGAGAGATCATTTCTTCGATCATTTTGATAAATTCATCAAGTGCCTGTTCAGCCATAGCAAGTTGAAAGAGTTCAATAAATCGATCAAGTTGCTGTTCAAGCATTGAAATATCTTGTTTAAGATTTTGGACCTCATTCAGCATCTCTTCTGTGCTCATCTTACTCATCATATCTTTTAATTCATTTAAGGATTCAAGCATCTCTGAAGTCATCATGGCATCTAATAACTCCTGAAACTCATTAAATTTATCAATAAGATCTTGATTGAAGAGATCATTGTTTTCTGCTTCTTCTTGGATATCCTGTAGCATTTTATTTATTGATTCAATATCATTTAGTATTTCATCAATTTTATCAGAAGATGCTGTTATTTTTTGTTCTTGTTCCCAAGTAACTTCTTCTGATTTAAGTAATTCCTTTTCAAGTTCATCAACTAAATCATACACCTCATCAACGCTCAGTGTAATTTCTTCTACTTCATCAATCATTTTATTCTCAAGATTACTAATATTCTCAAATAAATCATCAAGAGATGGGACTTCACCAATAAATGGCCCTAATTTTGTTACGGATGGTCCCGTGATATTATTATTATCAGCAACAAATATATGAAATTCCATTTTATCATCAGGCGCAAGAAAATGATTCGATATATTCCATATATTAATAATTCTCTGTGCTTTCAAATTCTTTTCTAAGTTATTAATTGAATATTTATATATTGATGAATCTTGAGATAAATAGCTGGGCTTAATAATTTTATATTCTATCCAACTTTCACTAAATCCATAGTCATCAATAATTTGCATATCAATCTCAATGATACGACTATCATCAATAGAAAATTCATTTTGAGGATTAGCAACAAAAATTTGAGGCTTAGTATCACGAATGATATTAATTTTATTTAATGGTGGGTTGATATTTTTTATTTGATTCAAATCTTCACATATTAAGATAATGTCACAGCTATTATTAAGAATGATATTTCCATTAATATGTTCTTTTTCTGAATCAAGGTAAAATTTTTCATCATCAATTTTCAGCCAAGACTTATTAACTTCCTTGTTTGCGGTTGCTTTGATTCCAAGTGAGCTTCCCTCTAGCATTGATATATCCGTATTATTTGCAGAAAAATATGCTTTCTCTAATTTTGAATAATCTGGAGGGATAACTGTAAATTCAATGGAATTGATTCGAGGTCTTTTAATAATAGAAACATCATGTTTTGATGATTCTATTTTATCCCAAGGATTTAGAATTGATTTAGATTGATATTCTGCCCAATAGCTAAAATCAAATAATATATTTTTCATTGTATAGATATATTTTCCATCTATGTGGGGGACTCTAACTAAATGCTGATTAGTTTTATCTAATACAATAATATCAATTGAATCTGGAACATTTATATTATTAATTTCAAATATTAGATTTAATGAGTCTCCCTCAAGAATTTGATTAGTTTCATATGTATTAATAATTTCAAAGGGCTTTGGAATTTCATATTTTTTTATTGGGTTTAATAGCCTTATAGATGCATCAGCGAGCTCATTATTAAAAAGGATACTTATAAAGGCAATGATAACAAGCATCGATACAGCAAAAACTTTTCCTCTAAAAGGTTTTTTATAATCAGGGTTTTTTATATTAGATATGTTGTTTTTTATTTCATTGAGAGCCCTTTCCTTTAACTCTGTAGAAAGTTTGCTTTTGCTATCAGTTTTATCTAGTTGGTATGCATTAATTAATTTATCAGACACACCTTTGTTATTTTCTCCAATCTCTCTTGCGATATCTTCATTTTTAAATTTCTCTACTTTTCCATTTATTTGAAAAAACAATTTTAAAATAAAAAGGAATAGTAAAGAGCTAAAGAATGAAATTAATAATATATCGATTCTGATTCTTGTGTAGCTTTCAAAAAAAATAAACTTTTCTAAAATTATAAATATAGAAAAAAATAAAATCATGAAAATTAATAATAGTAGAATATGTTCTATGAATAAATTAACTGATTTAATTTTTCTATATTCGTATAGAAATGATTCTATTTTATTTTTATTTTTCATCTTGATAATGAATATATAATAATATTTGTACCCATTTTAAGCGCTTCTTGTCTTTTTGATTCCGAGTTTCCATGTACCGAGCTATCTTCCCACCCATCTCCCAGATCTGATTCATAGGTGTATAGTGCAATTATTTTTTCATTATCAAATAGAGCTAAGGCCTGCGGCCTATTGTTTTCATGCTCATGAATTTTAGGAAGTCCATTATTAAATTTATAATGTACATGAAAGATTAAATGATCTTTTGGGATTTCTACCCAGTCCTTATCTGGAAATACTTTTTTCATTTCTCTTCTAAATGCTTTATCCATTCCATAGTTATCATCAGCATGAAGAAAGCCACCATTAAGAAGAAAATTTCTCAGTAGATGAGCTTCTGTATCTGTAAATTTAATATTTCCATGACCAGTTAAATAAATATAATAACTATCATAAAACTCATCAGATCCAATTTTAGCTCTATTTTCATTTTTATTAATATCTATATTTGTATACTTGGAAACAAAATCAAGTAAATTAGGGATGGAACTTGGATCAGCATACCAATCTCCTCCACCCGAGTAATGTACTCGAGTCATTGTAAATGCCCCTGCTTTAAAATCAAGCGCACATACTTTGGAACTGATCAATAAAATAACGCTTAATATGTATATTAAATTCATGTCTATAAAATACATTCTCAATACATTTAATAGAAATAAAATTACAAATCAGTTCAGTTGGGATAAATATGATTATTTAATAGATTAGTGGGTATGAGATTTTTTTCATTTATATTAATTATTCATATAATTAGCTTAGCCTGTTCTCAGGAATCATGGAACACTAATTTATTTGATTACTCCTTAAATAAAAATACTAGAACGATGATTTTTAGAGAGCCAATTACTTTCAGTCCATTTGAAATTAAAGCAGGATATTTTCATTATGGAGGCTCTGATTATTTAAGTCGTTTTTCATTGTTCCCTTCAGATTTAGAGACTCACCCAGTATCATTAGATTCGACTCATACAAATTATAATGGATTATTAGACAAAAATGATCGTAATGGTATTTTTCTTGAGATTGATTTACTAAAAACAAATGTTCTTCTATACTTTATCCCACAAAATATTTTTGATATTCAATTTGGATTAGGATATAGAATGTCACATATGATTAGTCGTCCAGAATTACCAGATGATATAACTTATACAGATCCAAATGAGAATTGGCAGGAATACAAATTTTCTCCAAAAATTCACGATTTTAATTTTAATACAACTATACAATGGCAATTTAATGAATCAATTATTCCGTATGCTTATCACTCAATTGGGTTTTCAAAAATTTCACTATATGAGACAGAAGCTAATAAAAAATATTTACATGGAAATGCAATTAGTGAAACCTTTGCACTGGGAATTAAAAAAATCATTCCCTCACAAATAAGCAATGAATATAATCTATATTATGGTTTGGAATGTAAATCATTGAGAACTACAACAACCAACCTTAAAGACCCCCATCAATTTTCTCCAATTATTGGATTTGATATGAGAGGAGTTAATTTAAATTTAACATTTGGAGTTATATTTGGAGGGAATAGAACAGTTGGCGATGATGCATTCTCAATGCTAATTGATAATGATATAGAGTCTGCTATTGTAGCATTTGAAGAATATATTAAAAATTATCCGAAACATGGAAAAATTAAAAAAGCAAATAAAATGCTCTTATTTTGTAAGGAGCAATTACCCTATAAAAATTATAAAATTGCAATGAAACACTTGAATGATCAAAATTTAAATGATGCGATGATATATCTTGATGATGCATATATAAATGCGGATGATAGTTTAAAAATTGAAATAAATTTAACGAAAGATGGGGTGGCAAAAGAAATAATATCAGACCTTGAAATAAATTTTGATACTATTTCAATTCAGGATTGTGAAGAAAAATTAAATTTAGCTTCACAGCTATCCCCATCCATTCAAAATGAAATACAACTTATCAGAGGTGAGTTATTTTTTAAAAAGGCAACCTTACTACATGAATTGAGTTTATTTGCTGATGCACTTAAGTATTATAAAATTGCATTATCCTACAATGATGAGCTATCAGCATTAATTGATAAAAGAATGAAATCTTTACTTAATGGAATTCTTAATAAGTCAAATGAGTATGAGGAAAAAAATGAACTTATTCTGGCTATTGAGACATTGAAGATAGCCATTGAAATAGATGAAATGCTATCTTCTAGGTTAAATCCAACAATCGCCATCCTAGATGCGCAGGTTCAAGAATTAGAAAATCAAAGAATCCAAAGAATAATGCATGAAATTATAGAGGAAAATAAATCCAGGGGCGATACAGATAAAGATAATAACAATGTAATAATAGGTATGACAAAGGACAGGGTTATTGATTATATTAGTATGCCTAATAGTGTTGAATTTATAACTTCATCATTAGATTCATTCGAAATATGGGTCTACAATGAATCAAGTAAAAAATTATTTTTTAAAAATGAAAGACTTTATCACATTCAAAATTTAGAGGAAAAATGAAAAATAATTTAATTATCTCATGTTTATTTATTTTATTCAATTTTTTGTTTTCAGAGCAGATGATTGTAGTTGGAGAAGTATTTACTGAGTCTTGGTGACCGTATTGCCCCGATGCCCGTGCCGGCATATCTGATTTGGTAGATGCTCAACCCAATTTTATCCCACTGATCTTTCAGGGAGACACTCAACATGCAAGCCCAGGATACTTATCTCGATTCAATCAGTATGGTGGGAGCGGACTTCCTTTGGCACAATTTGGTGGTTATCTGAGCGTGCCAGGAGCTGGAGGAAATATGTACAATACTTATTTAAATAGATATAACACAATAAGTAATATTAATAGTCCGCTATCGATGCAATTGACATCAGATATAATAGGCAATCAAATTATTATGCAGGCAGAGGTAGAAGTTACTGGAGAGATCAATCATTCAAATAATAAAGTTGTATTTATTTTAACTTCGTATCAGGATGATGATTACTTTTGTTCAGTGATAAGCTATGACTATTCAACGTTTGATATAAGCTCAATTGGAGAGTCTAACACTTTTGATATGAACGTTGAAATAGATCCTGATTGGGATATAAATCAGATTAAATTTGTTGGTTTTGTACAGTCCTTTAATGATAATCATATCCTACAGGCAAGCTCTATGGAGGTCCCATTAAACAATTTACTTTTAATTGATGCCCAAATTTCAGGAGTAGATGATCAGGATGGAGGTGATGGTGATGGTATTGCCAATCCAGATGAGAATATTTTTCTTTTACTTGACATCATAAATGAGTCAATGGAGTTGGTGCCATCAAATACTGAGATTACAGTATCATCAACTACAAATGGAATTGAGGTATTAGAACCAGTATCTATATATTCCGAAATTATTGAGAATGGTCAGCAGCAATCTATATATATCCCCATTTCAATAGCAGAGGAAATTCAACTTGGGTCAGCTAATTTTGATATAACACTAAATTGTTCTTATACAGATAACTATTCAAATGAATTGATATTCACTAAATCATATCAAAGAGATTTAGAAGTTAATCTGTATCAAGCTGGATTCCCATATTTCCTCAGTAGTCAGGTATATTCTTCCCCCGCTGTCATCGATATAGATCAGGATAATAGTAAAGATATTATTATTGGGGATTATCTTGGAAGGCTGCATGCCATCGATGAGTTTGGAAACAGCAAATCAGGTTTTCCGTATGAGATGGGTGATCAGATATGGGGCTCTCCCGCTGTGGCTGATATTGATAATGATGGTGACTTTGAAATTATAGCAACTTCAAAGAATAAGCGATTATGCATAATTAACTCTGATGGCTCTGAGCAATATGAATACAACACGGGGCAAATACTTTTAGGCACACCTGCAATTGGGAATATTGATGACGATAGTGACCTTGAAATTATTTTTGGAGGCTATTCATCCTCAAGTAAATTATATGTGATTAATCCAGATGGGACTAATGTCCCTGGTTTTCCCATGGTATTTAATGAAAAAATGAGAGCTGGGGTTGCACTGGCTGATTTTAATGAGAATGGAAAGGTTGATATTATCCTTGGCACTGACGATGAGAATGTATACTTAATTTATGATGATGGGACTATTGCCCCAGGCTTCCCATATGTTGGTGATAGTGATTTCAGATCAGATCCCACAATATTAGAGTACAATGGCCAAAAAATGATACTAATTGGCTCTAAGGATGGGACATTTTACTCAATTAGTTCTAGTGGAGAGTTAATCTTCAGCATAGAAACTTCAGATGACATTATGGCATCCCCATCAATTCTTTCAATGGGTGGCTCTCAGCCTATAATATTTTTTGGGAATAATGATGGGGAGATCTATGCAATATACCCTGATGGCTCCCACGTTAATGGGTGGCCACTAATTTTTCCTGAGTCAATCGTTTCATCTCCAATATTCTCTGATTTGAATTCTGATTTTGAACCTGAGGTTGTTTTTTCTACAGCAGATGGAAGTTTATATATTATTAATTTAGATGGTACAAATTATAAAAACACCCCATTTGAATATGTGTTTCCATATTCAGGATCAGCGTTAATTAATGATTTAGATTCTGATGGTGATCTTGAGGTGTTCTGTGGAACTGCAGATGGCCTTAATGTATTTGATATTAAAGAAATGGGAAGCAATTATGGATACTGGGATACATTTAAAGGGAATCTAAAGAGAGATAGTTTTTACGCTACGATACTAGTTGGAGATGTTAATACCGATAATAATATAGATGTACTAGATATTATCATCATGGTTAACTATATATTGGGAAACACTGATTCAATTAACTTTAATTATGCAGATATTAATTATGATGGCTCAATTGATATCTCTGACATTATATTGACATTAAACTACATCTTGATTGATTAATGCCTGATATTAGTATTAAATATAAAGGGAACTTGAGGGCTACAGCCACTCACCTTAAATCTGGAAGTATAATATCAACGGATGCTCCAGTAGATAATAATGGGAAGGGTGAAAAATTCTCTCCAACAGATTTATTTGCTACAGCTCTTGGCTCTTGCATGCTTACAATAATGGGCCTAACAGCTAAAACTCATGGATTTAGTATTGATGGTAGTAATATTGACATAGACAAGGTTATGGGAAAGAATCCAAGGAGAGTTTCCTCTATCAAAATTGTAATTAGTCTTAAAGGTAAATTTTCTGATAAAGAAAAACAATTATTGATGAAGGCTGCTCATCATTGCCCAGTATCAAAAAGTATACATCCTGAAATTAATGAAGAGATAGTATTTAACTTTATATAGAGAAAATGAAACAAAAATACTTTATTGATTTTCATAAGGGCATCACATTTTTATATATACTGGCATTGATAAATTATTATGATGCATTTAATAATATAACCATATGGGTCTATTTGGGGCTTCACGGCACCTATGGGATACTATGGGTGATGAAAAGTTTTATTTTTCCAGATAAATCATGGGAGCAGAAAACAAATTTAATGTATGGACTTATTATGCTTTTTGGATTATCTCTATACTGGATATCACCATGGATAATTGCATCAGGATACTTTAATAATGGAGCTGTCGTAATAGTCCCAAACTGGCTCATATCCATTATAATTTTCCTTTTTGGAGTTGGAGTATTTCTCCATTTCAGCTCAGATATGCAAAAATATACTGCACTCAAACTAAACCCCGGACATTTAATTACTGATGGACTATTTAAAAAGTCAAGGAATATCAATTATGTGGGTGAGTTTTTAATATACCTTTCATTCGCATTACTTTCTATGCATTGGATTCCATTGGTAGTATTAGTAATTTTTATCATATTTATTTGGATTCCAAATATGATTAAAAAAGATAAATCATTGTCAAGACACTCTGATTTCAACAAGTATAAAAGTAATTCGAGGATATTTTTATGATGTTAATAGCGAAGAGAATAATTTTATTAGTATTTTTATTAGAACTACTATTACCTCAATGAGCGATGTGAAGCAACCCCTCATTGCCGGTCGGCAATTCATCAAGTGGTGTAGGACTTTTCCCAGGAGAGGTAATGCTGACTCTAAATGGAAGCTCCCAGTATATAATTTGGAGTCATGATGCGCTTGCATCTGAACCTGAGGAGATTGGTGATCATCTCGGAACCCTAGAAAGTTATATTCTAACTCCAGGTGTAACCATTGGGTTAACTGATTACTTAAACTTTAGTTATAACCAAACTATTGGAGTGAGGTCAATGAGCTGGGACAATGATGAAGAGAGTGATCATCATCGGAATGAGAGCTCTCTAACTGATTACATAAATAGTGCAGGATTTACTCAGGCTCTTGGGGGGGCTCTGGGTGATGCTAGAATTAAATTAAGGTATCTATATAAGAATACAGGAATGAAGGAGGGGAATAGAATTTATTTTGGGTTAGGGGCGCTAATTCCATCAAGGAATATACTTACTGAGAGCCCTTTCTTCGTACCGGTAGATCCAAGTAACCCAGAATGGACAGGAGGGCATAGGCACTTCAGCCTTAGTGATGGAGCGTATAAAGGATTATTGGAATTTCAGATATTTAATAAAAGATTGACCAATCCCGTTTTCTATGGTTTAACTACTAATATTGAAATTCCAATTTCTGAGAGCGAATATGAATATATGCCAGGGATAAGTTATAGCCTTACTTCTAGTCTAATATATAATAATATGAAGTATAGCCCCAAAAAGAGCTTTAATTTTATTCCAAGTGGATTTTCTTTTGGTCTTTCATTCGCAGGCTTAACTGAGACTTCCTGGCACGGAGTCTCAACTCCAAATACTGAGAGCAAAATATTAGTACCATCTTTTGGAGGAATTTGGAAATTAGGTGAAGGGAGTGCATCTATTTCACTACGAAAGCCAATATTTATTTCTGGGGTAGTTGGAAGTGACGATGATCCTTTAAATAATGAGACCAATGCATTTGAAATTGTATTTGGGTATAGACGCAACCTTGGATATATGATACCATGGCTATAAATTCTTCCTTTCTTGTAAGGAGCATAGATTGATTAAAAGAACCCATACATGTGGAGAGCTAACTGCAGATGATGTAGGGAGTAGGACGCAGCTAAATGGTTGGATCTCTAAGAGTAGAGACCTTGGTGGACTTATATTTATCGATTTAAGGGATAGATATGGTAAAACACAGATTATATTCAATGAGGAGAATCACACTAAAGTTTTTAATATTGCAAAGAAGCTTGGGCTTGAGGATGTAATCGGGATTAAGGGAATCGTCATTGCTAGGCCAGAAGATGCGGTAAATGAAAATATTAAAACAGGTACCATTGATGTAGAGGTGAGTGAGATAGTAGTATACAATGAATCTGATCCCCCGCCATTTGATATCAATGATAGAAATTCAGCGATGGAAGACCACCGACTTAAATATCGTTATTTAGAGCTTCGGACTAAGGAACTTCAAAAAAATCTATTTCTCCGACACAAGGCCTCCCAGGCTGTTAGAGAATATATGTCATCAGATGATTTTATAGAGATAGAGACCCCCATATTAATGAAATCAACTCCAGAGGGAGCGAGAGACTTTTTAGTTCCAAGCCGAATTCATCGTGGTCGCTTCTATGCGCTACCTCAATCTCCTCAGACATACAAGCAGCTACTTATGGTATCGGGATTTGATCGATACTTTCAGATTGTAAAATGTTTTAGAGATGAGGACTTTAGAGCGGACAGACAACCAGAATTCACACAAATAGATATTGAAATGTCATTTGTGGATCGGGATGATATTATTAATATGGCGACAGGACTTGTTCGTCATATATGGAAGGATTCAATTGAAGTTAATTTACCTAAAACATTTCCTATTATCAGCTATCATGAGGCAATGGAAAGATTTGGATCTGATAAGCCTGATATGAGATTTGGAATGGAACTAAATGAATTTTCAAAATATATTAAAGAATCTGAATTTAACACATTTAAGGATACACTGAAAAATAATGGCATTGTAAAGGCAGTTGTTTGTCCAAATGCAGATAAGTATAGTCGGAAAATAATTGATGAACTAACAGAATATCTCAAAACATACTTTAAGGCTAAGGGGTTAGCATGGATGAAGTATGTTGATGGAAAAATAGATGGTGGAATCAGTCGCTTTTTTCCCGATAGAGTAAAAGAGCAGATGATATCAGATTTATCAATAGGTAATAATTCAATTATTTTTATTGTAGGAGATAAAAAAGAAGTCGTTTATAGTTCACTTGGAGCTTTACGGCTAAAGCTAGCAGATAGAGAGAATTTAATTGATCAAAACTCTTGGTCACCACTTTGGGTTATAGATTTTCCTCTTGTTGGATGGAATGAAGATCAAAATAGATGGGATTCTCTGCATCACCCATTCACATCTCCTGACTTAAAAGATCTAGATTTATTTGATTCTGATCCTGGTAAAATTAATTCACTGGGTTATGATATTGTAATGAATGGATATGAATTGGGTGGAGGGTCCATTAGAATTCATAATAAAGAGTTACAATCTAAAATTTTTGATTTACTTGGGATTAAAAAGGAAGAGGCAAACGAAAAATTTGGATTCTTAATGAATGCTTTTAAATATGGAGCGCCTCCTCATGGTGGGATTGCATTTGGATTAGATAGAATTGTGATGCTATTGGCAAACTGCAATCAAATTAGAGATGTAATTGCATTCCCTAAAACAACTTCTGCAATGTCACTTATGGATAATTCACCATCAGTTGTTGATTCACAGCAATTAGATGAATTGGGACTTCAAATAAAATCTAAAAAGAAGTAATTTGTAAATAAACTCAAACGCTGTAATTTCTGGTCTAATGTTTGTTATTTTTATAATGTTTATTTGTAGCGATCAAACTAATCCCTCAATTGGGGATCAACTCTTATTACATACAATTCAAATATGAAGAAAAAAATTAATATTACTGAAGTTGACCCCATTCTATTTGTTGGGCTAAATGATCAAAATATTAAAATTTTAGAGAAGCACTATGATTCTACAATAGTTGTTCGTGGGAGCAGCATGAACTTAGATGGGAAAAAAGATGAAATTCAGCATATTGAGCTAGTCGTTCAAAATATGTTAACTATCATTAATAAAAAGGGCTCACTGAGCGTTGAAGATGTTAATGGCCTTTTAACTCATGAGGATCTTAGTAATAGCACCATTGCAGATGAGCAGGATCTTGTTATTCTCCATTCTCATAGTGGGCCTATTTTTGCTAGAACAAAAGGACAAAAAGAATATCTTAAAGCTGTTCTTGAAAATGATATTGTTTTTGCTGTTGGTCCAGCTGGAACAGGAAAAACTTATCAGGCTGTTGCTAGTGCAGTGTCTTCATTGAAGAATAAAGAGGTAGATAGAATTGTCATTACAAGGCCAGCAGTAGAGGCTGGAGAGCGACTTGGATTTCTCCCTGGAGATTTAAAAGAAAAAATTGATCCATATCTCACTCCTCTATATGATGCACTACGTTTTATGCTACCCAGCGACAAGTTAAAACTCTATCTTGAATCCAGAGTTATTGAGATTGCCCCTCTTGCATATATGAGAGGAAGGACGTTACACAATGCATTTATGATTTTAGATGAAGCTCAGAATGCAACAAGGATGCAGATGAAAATGTTTTTGACTCGATTGGGAGTCACATCAAAAGCAATTATAAATGGAGATATTACTCAAATTGATCTTCCTCCCAGTGATAAATCAGGATTAATAGATGCGATTAATATTCTGAAAAATGTAAAGGATATTTCTTTTGTTGAGTTTGGGACTCATGATGTCATCAGACATGATTTAGTAAAGAAAATAATTTCCGCATACTCAGAAAATGAAAATTCTAGGGAGAAAAATAATGTCTAATGTGATTGTATCTTTTGCTAGAACTCCAATAGGTTCATTCCTTGGTTCACTAAGCTCTATCTCAAGTTCAAACCTTGGTGCTATCGCGATTAAGGGCGCCATATCTAAAATTAATTTAGATCCTAAATTAATAAATCAAGTAATTATGGGTAATGTTTTATCAGCAGGTGTTGGACAGGCACCAGCGAGACAGGCAGCCATCTATGCTGGATTACCTAATTCAGTACAATGTTTAACAATCAATAAGATGTGTGGCTCCGGGTTGCAATCTATTATGCTTGCTGATCAATTAATAAAGAATGATCCCGAAAAAATTATTATAGCTGGAGGAATGGAGAATATGAGTCAAACTCCTCACTATTTACTTAATTCACGGACAGGAACAAAATTAGGCAAAGGGAAGCTTGTTGATGGAATGATCATAGATGGTCTATGGGACGTCTACAATAATAAGCATATGGGGAACTGCGCTGAAATGTGTGCGGAAAAATACTCTATATCAAGAGAAGAACAAGATGATTTTGCAATACGTTCCTATGAAAATTCTCAAACATCCATTTCAAATGGTACCTTTGATAAAGAAATAACCCCTGTAGAGCTAGATAGTAGAAAAGAAACGGTTGTAGTAGATAAAGATGAGGAGCCGGGAAGAGTATCATTTGAAAAATTAAGAACTCTTCGTTCAGTTTTTCAAAAGGATGGAACGGTAACTGCTGGGAATGCTAGCACCATTAATGATGGGGCTGCAGTTTGTTTAATTATGTCAGAAAAAAGGGCAGTAGAGCTTGGAATCAATTCTATTGCACATATAGTAGATTATGCCTCATATTCTAATAAACCAGAGTGGTTTACTACAGCCCCTATTTTTTCAATTGAGAAATTATTAAAAAAACAAAATCTTCAAATAAGTGACATTGATTTATTCGAAATAAATGAAGCATTTTCTGTAGTTACTTTAGCTGCCATTAAAAATTTAAATTTAGATATTCAAAAAGTCAATCTGTATGGTGGGGCTGTTTCCTTAGGTCATCCAATTGGTGCTTCAGGAGCTAGAATTATATGCACACTCTTAAATGCGATGAAAAATAAAAATAAAAAAATGGGGATTTCTTCTATATGTATTGGAGGTGGTGAGGCTTTATCTATGCTAGTAAGGAGAGTTGAAAAATGAGGATTGGAGTTATAGGGTCTGGAACAATGGGGAATGGCATTGCTCATACATTTGCATTAAATGGCTATCAAGTTCTCCTGCATGATATTAAAGAAGAATTTTTAGAAAGAGGACTATCTACTATTAAAAAAAACTTAAATCGTTTTTTAGATAAAGGAAAAATAACAAAAGAGGATATAAGTTTAACTTTAAATAATATTTCCACAACAATATCACTAGAAGAGATGAAAAATAGAGATTTAATAATAGAGGCAGCTACAGAAAATTTGGATATTAAATCATCAATTTTTAATCAGCTTGATCAAATTGCTTTAGATGAGTGCATCCTTGCTTCAAACACATCGTCAATATCAATTAGTAAGATCGCAGATGCGACAGATAGGCCATCAAAAGTTGTAGGTATGCATTTCATGAACCCTGTCCCAATAATGAAACTTGTAGAAGTAATAAAGACAAATCGAACGAGTGAAGAGACACTAAAAATAGTTAGAGACATTTCAATAAGTTTAGGGAAGCAACCAGTAGAATGTTTAGATTTTCCAGGTTTTATTTCAAATAGGATATTAATGCCAATGATAAATGAAGCTATTTATGCTTTAATGGAAGGAGTCGCGACAAAAGAATCCATTGATGAGATAATGAAACTAGGGATGTCTCATCCCATGGGACCACTACAACTAGCGGATCTTATTGGTTTGGATGTGTGCTTATCAATTATGAATGTTCTGAAGGATGGTTTTGAAAATAGCCAAAAGTATAAACCCTGCCCATTATTAGTAGAGTTATGCAAAGAAAATAAATTAGGAAGAAAAACAGGAGAAGGATTTTATAAATATTAATTATGGATTTTAATTTAACATCAGAGCAACAACTTATTAAGCAAACGGCAGCAGATTTCTCAAAAGCAGAGTTACTAGATGGCGTGGTAGATAGAGATAAAAATAAAATTTGGCCAAAGGATCAAATTTCAAAGATGGCTGATTTAGGATTTATGGGGATGATGATTGAGGAAAAATGGGGTGGAAGTGGTTTGGATACCATTAGCTATTGTATTGCAATGGAAGAAATTTCAAAAGTAGATGCCTCTGCAGGTGTAATAATGTCTGTGAATAATTCATTGGTATGCTACCTCTTAAATAAATATGGAAATGATTTTATTAAGAAAACATACCTTACCCCACTAGCTCAGGGCAATAAACTAGGGGCTTTTTCTCTATCAGAGCCTCAATCTGGATCTGATGCATCAAATATGAAAACATATGCAAGGCTAGATGGGGAGCACTACATCCTAAGTGGCACTAAAAATTGGGTTACAAATGGGATTAATTCTGATTGTGTGATAGTATTTGCGCTGACAGAAAAGGATACGGGACACAAAGGAATTTCATGTTTTATAGTTGACAAATCTTTTGAAGGTTTTTCTACAGGGAGACTAGAAGAAAAGCTCGGCATACGCTCATCAGATACTTCTGAATTATATTTTGACAATGTAAGGGTCCCTAAGGAAAATTTAATTGGAAAAGAGGGAGATGGATTTAAGATAGCACTTTCCACTTTGGATGGTGGGAGAATTGGAATTGCATCTCAGGCATTGGGCATTGCTCAGGCATCACTGGATGCATCAATACGATATTCAAAAGAAAGAGTGCAATTTAATAGACCTATTTCAGCCAATCAGGGAATTCAATTTAAATTAGCAGATATGGCGATCGAGATTGAAGCATCACGATTGTTAATTTATAAAGCAGCATTAGCTAAAGATAAAGGAGAAAATTATAGCCATATTGCATCTATGGCAAAGGTATATGCATCAGAGGTCGCGATGAAGTCTTCTACACAGTGCGTTCAGATACATGGGGGATATGGATATATTAAAGAGACTGGTGTCGAGAGATTAATGAGAGATGCAAAGATAACTCAAATTTATGAAGGAACTTCTGAAATTCAGAGGGTGGTTATTGCTAGGGAGTTATTAAAGTAATGATATTTAAAGAAATTATTAATAGAGGACATGAACAGGTCTCATACTTTCATGATCCCACTCTAGGGTTAAGGGGTATCGTTGCAATTCATAATACTGTTTTAGGGCCTGCGCTTGGTGGGTGTAGGATGTGGAATTACAAATCTGAACAAGATGCGCTTATAGATGTTCTTAGACTTTCAAAGGGGATGACATACAAAGCTGCGATAGCTGGATTAAATTTAGGCGGGGGAAAGGCTGTTATAATTGGAGATCCAAAAGTTGACAAATCTGAGGAGTTATTCAGATCGTTTGGTCGATTTATTGATGGACTGGGTGGAAGATACATCACCGCTGAGGATGTAGGAACATCCATAAAAGATATGGATTATGTTAGGATGGAAACTAAATATGTAACGGGAATCTCTAAATCATTAGGTGGCAGTGGCGACCCATCATTACTAACAGCATTTGGTACATACTTGGGAATTAAGGCATCAGTGAAATTTAAACTTAATAAAAATTCTCTTGATGGACTGTCTATTGTGGTACAGGGACTTGGAAGTGTTGGGATGGAGTTAGTTAAGTATCTAGCAAATGATGGGATGAAAATTTTTGCCTATGATATTGATGATGAATTAATAAAGATTGCAAAAAAACAGTATGGTATTATCTCAATTTCAGATGACATGGTATATGATAAGGATGTAGATATTTATGCTCCCTGCGCATTAGGTGCTACTATTAATGATGATACAATTCCGCGTTTAAAATGTAGTATTATTGCGGGTGCAGCGAACAATGTATTAAAAGATCCGAATAAGCATAGCAAGGAATTATTATCAAAAGGGATTTTATATGCCCCAGATTATGCTATTAACGCAGGTGGATTAATAAATGTATATAATGAGCTGGAAGGTTATAATAAAGATCGGGCTTTTTCTCAGGCTGAAGCAATTTATGATATCCTTATGGACATATTTTATAGGTCAGAGAAGGAAAATATTCCAACGACCATTGCATCTGATAGAAAGGCTGAGGAAAGAATTAATAAAATTGCTAGTCTCAAATCATTTTATTTGCCTAACAGAAGAAAAACTTTTCTAAAGGAGCGTTAATGTCAAAGTTTAATAAAATGAACAGACAAGAAAAAAGAAGTTCAAGGCTGCTAGCTCTTCAACTAATGTATGCAAATGAAATTACAACTGTAAAGAATAGAAGTTTTTTTAATGAGATATTCAATCTTTCATCCGCTATCAATGGTGCTGCTGATAAACATGAGATATTATCGAATTTAGAGATGAGTTCAGAGATGGCATTATCTGTTTTGCCACAGGTAATAAATGACAAGTTTGCTAAGATTAAAAAATTACTTAGTAAAAAGAATATCGATGAAATTATAAAGTTAATTAATGGGTTTCAAACTGATTTAAATAAGTATAAAAAAAATATTCAGGCATATGCGCTAGAAATTTTTAAAATTTCCAATAAAAATATAAAAGTATTTGATAAAGAAATCATTTCAAGGTCTAAGAATTGGGATTCAAGTAGAATAACACTTATGGACAAGTTAATATTAAGATTAGTTATGGCTGAAATAATGTACATCGACCATGTCCCCCCTAAAGTATCAATAGCTGAGGGAATTGAGATAGCAAAAACAATGAGCACTGAAGATAGCAGTGCATTTGTTAATGGTATCTTAGATTCTTTTTTTAGTGATTGGTCAAAAGGAAAAGAACAATGCCAATAATTTCAAGTATGATAAAGGGTATTTTTGGAGATAAATCAGCAAAGGATCGAAAATTAATTTGGCCAATTGTTAAAGAAATCAATGAATTTCAAAAATCACTGGTATCAATTTCTGATGAACAGCTCAAGAGTCAATACTCATCATTGAAAATAGAGTTATCTGATTTAATTAAAACAAAAAAACAAGAGCTGGAATCAAAAAAAATAGGGGAAAGTGATATAGATGAGCAGTTGAATCAAATTGAAAACACTTTTTTAGATGAAAAATTAGTCCAAGTTTTCTCAATTGTAAAGGAATCATCCAAAAGGTTGCTGGGCACATCATTTAGTGTTATGGGCCAACCTATGACATGGGATATGGTTCACTACGATGTTCAGCTTATGGGAGGAATCGTTCTACATAAAGGTAAAATTGCTGAGATGAAAACAGGTGAGGGGAAGACGCTTGTTTCCACCCTGCCCTTGGCATTAAATGCACTAACGGGGAGAGGTGTCCATGTAGTTACTGTAAATGAGTATTTAGCCGAACGTGACAGCCTGTGGATGGGCCATTTATTGAATTTTTTGGATATTAGTGTTGGATGCATTTTCAATCAGATGCCACAAGAAAATAAAATTGAAGCATATAACAAGGATATCACCTATGGGGTAAATAGTCGATTCTGCTTTGACTACTTAGAAGATAACATGTCATACAAAGCATCTAACCAAGTGCAACGGGATCATGTCTATGCGATTGTGGATGAGGTTGACTCCGTATTAATTGATGAGGCAAGAACCCCGATGATATTATCAGGGCAGGCTGATTACTCCTCATCAAATCAAAGGTTTAGTGATTGGAAAAATAAAATTGAAGCTCTGATTAGAGAACAAAATAATTTAGTAAATAAAATCGCTTCAGAAGCTGAAGAGCTTCTAGGAAAAGATGATGAAAGTGCTGGCATTAAACTCTTAATGGCATCAAGAGGCGCCCCCCAAAATAATAAGCTCTTAAAATTGATGCAAGAGACCGGAGTTATTCAATTAATAACTAAGACAGAAAATAATTTTTTACGTGACAAGAACATTCAAGAGATAGATGAACAGCTTTTCTTTAGCATTGATGAGCGGAGCGGAACGATTGATTTATCTGACATAGGAAGAGAGAGGCTCTCCTCATCAAACCCTGAGCAGTTTATAATTCCTGATATTGGTGAATTTTTTCATGATATTGATAATAATTCCAAGTTATCAGCTACAGACAGATTGGCTGAAAAAGAAAAGGTCCAATCGCTTCACGCAGAGAGGAGTGAAATTATTCACACCATAAATCAGCTGCTTAGAGCATACTCTTTGATGCGGAAGGATGTAGATTATATTGTTAAAGACCAAAAAGTTCAAATTGTTGATGAGCACACTGGCCGGGTAATGGCAGGCAGAAGATTTTCTTCAGGGCTTCATGCTGCGATTGAGGCAAAAGAAAAAGTCAGGATTGAAAGAGAATCCCAAACGATGGCACAGATAACAGTTCAAAATTATTTTAGAATGTATGAGAAACTTGCAGGAATGACTGGAACAGCGATTACTGAAGCAAATGAATTTATGCAGATATATAAATTGGATGTTGTTGAGATTGATACAAATCAACCGATCACCAGAGCTGATCATGATGATATGATATATAAAACTAAAAGAGAGAAATATAAGGCATGCATAGAAAAGATTCAGGAGCTAACATCTAAGGGGCAGCCCGTTCTAGTTGGAACGACATCTGTTGAAGAGTCTGAAACGCTATCAAGAATGCTAAGAAGGAGCAATGTGTCTCACAATGTTCTTAATGCGAAGCAACATCAGAAAGAAGCTGATATCATTCAAAGAGCAGGCCACAAATCATCGATTACTATCTCCACTAATATGGCGGGTAGAGGTACAGATATTAAGCTTGACAAAGACTCAAAGGAACTGGGCGGATTATTTATATTAGGGACGGGGAGACACGAATCTAGAAGAATAGACCTTCAATTAAGAGGCCGCTCTGGTAGACAGGGAGACTCTGGAGAATCTATCTTCTACCTCAGCTTGGAAGATGATCTGATGAGGTTATTTGGCTCAGATAGAATTGCAAAGGTTATGGACAGAATGGGAGTTAAAGATGGAGAGGTGATCACACATTCAATGGTTACCAAATCTATACAAAGAGCCCAGAAGAAGGTTGAAGCAAGGAATTTTAGCATCAGAAAGCATTTGCTAGAGTATGATGATGTAATGAACAGTCAACGTGAACTTGTGTATAATAGAAGAAATTTTGCGCTTCATGATAATAACATATCTAAACTATTCCGTTCAATAACAGAAGAGTATATTGATCAATTAATTGATCAGGAAACAAATGGAACAGGCAATTTAAAGGAAGCAGATTGGGAATCTGTTTCTTCGGAAGTCCTGGATACCTTTGGGATTGATATTTCATCATTAGATTCAAAGCTAAAAACCTCAGATGACATCATTGGTCACCTTGATAACGAAAAGAATAATATTTTAGATTATAAAAGCAGTTTACTGCCAGATGGTGTCTTTGAGAATTTTCAAAAGGTCATGATTTTTACGACCATTGACCATAAGTGGAGGCAGCATTTATACTCCATGGATCAGCTTAGAGGCGGAATTCAATTACGGGCATACGGGCAAAAGAATCCTCTTATTGAATATAAAAGAGAGGGGCTTAATATGTTTAGAGAGATGATGTATGATACCAATAAAGAAACAATAAAGAAAATTTTCAGAACAAATTTAGTTAAAACTGAAAATTCATCAATAAGCTCTAGCTCAACGATGCCTACAAATTTAAAATCAACAAAAGAGAATACTCCAGACTTAGGATTTGTGGCGCCTCCTACAAGTCAAAATCAGCCAGCAAACACTAATTTTACAAAGCAGCCCTCTCAATCGCGTCAGCCAATTGTAAAAGAAAAAAAGATAGGAAGAAATGAGCGGGTTACTATTATTAAGGCTGGTGAAACAAAGATTATAAAATGGAAAAAAGCTCAGGAGCTAATTGAGTCTGAGGGTTGGTCTCTAAAAAATAATTAAATAGGTGGTTAACAGACAATGAAATTTAATACAAAGACAGTGCACAAGGGTCAAAAGCCTGAGAAGTTATATGGATCAGTTTCACTTCCCATATACCAGACCTCTACATTTAAACAGAATGAGATTGGAGAGTATATATATGATTACTCTAGAGCGGGGAATCCTACTCGACGCAATTTAGAGGAGAATATATGCTCACTTGAGAATGGTAAGGATGCAGTTGCATTTTCATCAGGATTATCGGCAATCACATCTATTATTCAATTGTTCTCAAGTGGAGATCATATGATATTTACTGACAATGTGTATGGTGGAACCTTTAGATTGCTTGATACCATAATGAAGAAATATAATATTGAGCAAAGCTGGGTTGACACATCCTCTATTGATCAGGTAGCCTCTGCGATTAAGGATAATACGAAATTAATTTTTATTGAATCTCCAACTAATCCGATGATGACCCTATCCGATATTAAGGCTATATGCAACATTGCTCATAAAAAAAATATACTGGTAGCGGTGGACAACACCTTTATGTCACCATACTTTCAAAGACCAATTGAGTTTGGAGCAGACTTAGTTGTTCACAGTACCACTAAATATTTAAACGGACACAGCGATGTGATAGGAGGGGTTGTTATTTCTAAAGATAAAGATTTGGGTGAACAGTTACATTACATCCAAATGTCTGTTGGGGCGGTACCCAGTCCCTTTGACTGCTGGCTCACTCAAAGATCAATTAAGACGCTTCACCTCCGAATGCCCAGACATAATGAGAATGGAATTAAAATATCGAAGTTCCTTGAAAGTTCAAATAAAATCAAAAGCATTTACTATCCTGGACTAGCCAATCACCCCCAGCATGAGATTGCTAAAGCCCAGCAGCTTGACCCAGATGGAAACCCTGGATTTGGAGCGATGATATCAATTGATCTAGGGAGCCTTGAAAATGCATCAACTTTCTGCAAGCACTTGAATATTTTTACATTAGCTGAGAGCCTGGGGGGGGTTGAGAGTCTTATCTGCCATCCCGGGAAGATGACACATGCCTCTATCACAGCAGAGAAAAGAAAAGAACTGGGAATCTCTGATGGACTTCTTCGGCTTTCCATTGGAGTTGAAGATGCGGGCGACCTGATAGATGACCTCGATAATGCCCTGGGGAAAATTTAAATTCTTTTGTAACATATTTTCACAGAAAAGTTTACATTATACACCTCTAGATTATGTAATTTGTAGTCGGATGAGAAAAAATTAATTTATTAAATAATAACTCAAGGAGTCATAATATGAAATTATGTCGTTATATATCTATAATTGGGATATCTATATTGTCCCTATTTTCATTTATTTTTGCAGATTGCGCAGATGGGACACAGGTGTGCCTATCTCTGGATGGAAACAACTTTAACTACGAGAGCACAGCAGATATCGCTGGATTTCAGTTTGGTCATGATGGG
>Ga0114996_10001896_pt1 | contig 27611 bp, 29 predicted proteins | sample ArcticOcean_MG_C_4_FD_87039 | JGI IMG/M metagenome (GOLD analysis project Ga0114996, IMG submission 87039) | Marine microbial communities from western Arctic Ocean - ArcticOcean_MG_CB4_134 | ecosystem: Environmental > Aquatic > Marine > Oceanic | place: Arctic Ocean: Canada Basin | collected... | reverse complement strand
CGCGCCGGTCGAAGAAAAAATAAACGGGCGCGGGCACCGGATCGCGCACATCAAAGTGGTAGAACGTCACCTGCTCCCGATTGGGCCCCACCCCCTTGAGCAGAAAACGTTCGTCATCAAAATCAATTGCTGCGCCCGGCCCCGGCAGGCTGGGATCATCCGAACGCCGAAAGAAAGTGGCAGCCGCATCGCTAAAACGATCAATAGCGGCAACCGGAATATAAGTCGGGAAATTCGCCGTGACATTCAATACCCCAGTCTCCAACGGCACATTGATATGGGATACCAACTCCGATCGCACGTCGGCCACAACCTGGGTTTCGATCAAAACCTGGGTGGCCGAATCGAGCCCGCGCAATAGCACCACCACGTCCGTACCGGTCGGCACACCGTCAATACGCTCGTTGATCATGCCTTCAACTTCGTTAAAAACGTGCAAGATCGTATCGCCGTCCGCATCGATCACTACTTCTAATATCACCACTTCCGGTGGCAATTCCGAGCTCAGTTCGAGCGTGCCCTGCAGGCGCTGCAATTGCAATACCACGCCCCCCGGCGGCTCTCCTCTGGCCGCATCCACGTCCACAGTATCGGCGGCAGTGAAAGTGCGAATATCGTTATCATCGAAAACGTCGACGCGAAAGACGCGGTCGGCCCCGTCCGTTATGCCCGATATTTGGGCCCGAGCCCGGGTGCCCACCAAGCTCATTTCCCCGCCTATGGGCTCTTGGATATCCACGGCCGTCACCTCAAAACGAAAGACGACCAGCCGCGCGCCGATCCCCCCGACATTCTCGCTGGCCAGGGGCAGTTGAGCCATCAATTGTATGGGCAGGCCCGGCCCGGTGCTGGTCCCCCCTGGATCTAGCGGATTATCGCGTGGAGGCTGACTACAGGCCACAAGCGACCACGCCAATACCACCAGAGCGAAACATCTCATTATCAAAATTCCCTTCAATCCTGCACGATGGGGTCCAGTTGCGGACCGAATAAGGGGAGTTGGTCGGGGTTGAAATTTGTCAGTCGGCCAGCGCCAGGCAAGTCACCTTCTCGGTGCAAGGCCAGCCAGCTATCGATCTCACTGCGACGGAAGCGCACTAGCTTGCCCAAGCGATAGTGGGGAATCTCCTGGCGCATAACAAAACGCCGCACCGACGACACCGAACAGCACAAATAATCTGCTACTTGCTGCACTGTGATCAGGCTTTCGCGCGCCATTTCTTTCCTTTCCTATGCCTGCAGGTTTGTCTAGGGAAATTAAATGGTGACCGTGCGCTCCAGGGTCATGAAATTATTGTCGGTTTCTTGAATAGTGACCTCCAAGTGGTATTCCACCTGGCGATCCGGGAAAAGATCCTGCAAAACTTCGACCGCCTTATCCATACAATAAAGCGTCACATTTTCGACACTGGGGTTGCGACCGGAAATGATTACCACGCCTTCGGGTTCGAAAAGCTCTGATTGTAGGAAGGTCTTATCGTGTTCGGAAATTAACATTTTGTGGTCGAGAAATTTAAAAATGGCCTTCAACGCCCCAAAATCCACCGACATATCCAATTTTTCGTCCCGTGGAAAGCGCTTAGCGCGCACCACAAAAGTGCCGCGCCAGGTGTGGCCGTGGACATAGGCACATTTGCCGTCGTAACCCAACTGGCGGTGAGCCGCATGAAATTTACCCTGGGCTTTCAAGGTCTCCATCGTCGATACCTATCAAATAACCCGCGGTATGCGCAGCCGTTTTTCTGTCTTGCTGCGATAGGCCCAGGTCGCTAGAGAGACGACAATAGATAGTAGGGCCAGATAGTAGAGCCCTTTGGCAAAAACGCGGACGAAATCGCCGGTAGAAATGGTGGTCGAGATAATGATGAGCAGGAGCGCCAGGGGAATGACCCACATAGTGATTCGCAATATGGCCTGGCAGCGCTCTATTACTCTTTCAACTTCCTCTTCTGATAGTGTCTTATCTTTCATTTTTTTGCTTTCGCTAGGTATAAACTTTAGACGTTTATTCCCGCCCGCAGCGCCACCTGCTCTACTGCCCGTCGGCGCGCCGCCCGATCTACCTCCAAAACAGCCTGGAGAGAATCCAGCTCTACTTCGTCGAATATCTCCAGAGCCTTTTCGTTGATGGCAGCTATGTCGAGAAATCCTATTTTGCCCTGCAAAAATGCGGCGACGGCCACCTCGTTGGCCGCATTGAGCACAGCGGGGGCACAGCCTCCTTGGCGACCGGCCTGGTAACACAGAGGCAAACAGGGAAAATGGTCGGTATCCGGCGCATCAAAGGTCAAAGTCCCCGCCTTTACCAAATCGAGTCGCCCCAATGGGGACGGTTGCCGCCGCGGGTGGGTCAAAGCGTATTGTATGGGCAGAGCCATATCTGTCTTGCCCAAATGGGCCACTATAGAACCATCGGTGAATTCGACCATAGAATGCACAATCGACTGGCGGTGAATGACCACGTCAATTTGTTCGATTCCAACGCCAAAAAGGCAGCTGGCCTCAATCACTTCAAAGCCCTTATTCATTAGCGTTGCCGAATCGACGGTGATCTTGGGGCCCATGGTCCAGGTAGGATGATCGAGCGCTTGCTGGGGTGTAATGGCTTCCATCTGGACCCGCGTCTGGCCAAAAAAAGGCCCCCCCGAAGCGGTTAGGATTAAACGCTCGACATCTTGCGCAGCCTCACCTTTTAAGCATTGCCATAGGGCGTTGGGTTCGCTGTCGAGCGGCAAGATTTCCCCGCCACCGCAAGCGGCCCGTTGCAGCAGCAGGTCGCCGGCCATGACCAGCGGTTCTTTATTGGCCATGCCTACTACCTTACCCGCCTCTAAGGCGCGCAAAGTAGGTTCTAAACCCACTGCCCCCACCAGGCCGTTTAAGACAATATCGGCTTGCGGCAGCGTGGCCAATTCGACTAACCCTTCAGCGCCGGCCCAAATGGTTGTTTCGGGCAAGATGGCTTGCAGTCTCTCGACTTGATCGTTGGCCGCAACACAAATGAATTCAGCGCCCCAATGCCTGGCCCGCTCTGCCAATTTCTCAACCTGAGCGCCGCCGCTGGCCCCCAAGACGCGAAATTCTCCGGGCAGCGCTTGCAGAACTTTAAATACAGAGTCGCCAATGGATCCCGTACAACCTAAAACGACTATATTCTTCACCAATCTTTCCTCAAATTAATCGCTTCTTCTAAAATATAGCATGTTCGGGTCGGGTGCGCAGCCTCGGGTTACAAAAACTATGGCGCCGGACAAATTCATCCGACGCCATTATTAGTCTCCAATTTGCTACTTAGATCAGGTGTCCAGCAGCCTTTCTTTGTCAAAAATCAGATCCTGGCGCTTTTGCGCCACCACGACGCGGCGATCGCTCAGAGCTAGGGCTTCTTCTGGACAGGCATCGGCACAATAGCCGCAAAAAATGCAACGCCCCAGGTCTATTTCAAAACGCTCGGGATATCTCTCGCGATCTTCCCACGGCGCATCTGCAGCTACGATATGAATACAGGCAGCTGGGCACGCCGTAGCACATAGATGACAAGCGGTGCATTTGACGCGACCTTGCTCATCCCGCAAAAGCCGTGGATTGCCCCTATAACGCGGCGGCGAGAGTAAGTGCTCATCGGGGTATTCCACCGTCGGTTTGGGGCCAAAAACATAAGCCAAGGCGATCTTGCTGGCGCGCAGCAGCGCCGCCATATAAGACCGACTTTTCCAATGGTGCCGGTAGCCAACTTTTTTGATTTGTCCGCTCATCTTAGTTGCGACTAAATCCATTGCCATTATTGGATTTAGCGCCTCGTCCAGGGCGCCGCCGCCCCTGACCGCTGCGCCGCGTACGCCCCGTTTTGCCGGTATAACGCACGGCGCGGGTTTCGCGCACCACCATAACCTTTACTTCGCCGGCAAAGCGCATTTCGCTTTTGACCCGTTCGGCAATGTCGAAGGCCAGCATTTCCGCGTCGTCGTCGCCCACTTGTTCGCCGCGCACCATGACGCGTATTTCGCGACCGGCGTTGATGGCAAATACGTCGCGCACGCCCTCAAAGGAATTGGCAATTTCTTCCAAACGCATGATGCGGCGAGCATACCCCTCCGAATCTTCGCGCCGCCCACCGGGCCGGATGGAAGATATCGTGTCGGCAGCTTTGACAATGAAACAAATAGGCGACAGGCGCTCATTATCCTCGTGGTGCTCGGCGATGACCTCCTTGATAATGGGGTCTTCGTCCAATTTCTCCCCCAATTCGATCCCCTGCTCCACGTGGGAACCACCCGTTTCGCGGTTAATGGTCTTGCCGATATCGTGCAATAAACCAGCGCGGCGCGCCATCCGCACATCCAATCCCATTTCGGCGGCCATTGCCCCGGACAGATGCGCCACTTCCAAACAGTGTTGCAAGAGATTCTGTCCGTAACTGGTGCGATATTTCAACATGCCAACATAGTGTGGCAGGTCGACATGAAAATCTAGGGCTTCGATTTCCATCAGGGCACTCTTGCCCGCCTGCAAAATGTCCTGTTCTAAGTCGATCTTGCATTTCTCCACTATGTCTTCAATGCGTCCCGGAGTAAAACCACCGTCGGCGATGAGCCGGCTCATCGCCCGAGACGCGACTTCCCGGCGGGCGGCGTCAAAAGACGATAGCAAAACCGTATCTGGAGTATCGTCCACCACCACTTTGACCCCAGTAGCCACTTCAAAGGCGCGCACATTGCGTCCTTCTTTGCCAATGATACGACTCTTGATACTTTCATTGGGTAGAGGCACTGTAGAGGTCGATGCCTGCATGACTTCATCGACGGCGCAGCGCTGGATAGCCATGGCGATGATTTTTTTGGCTTCGCGCTCGGATTCCTCTTTGGCGCGAATGCGTTCAGCCCGCACCATTGCGGCCCCACGGGCCCGCACCTCACCCGAAAGGTGTTCGAGTAACTGCTGCTGCGCTTCCTCCTGGGTCATATTGGCCACCAATTCGAGGCGCTGGACATAGTCTTTCATTTTCTTGCCCAATTCCTCTTCCTCTGTCTTGAGAGTTTGCTGGCGCTGCCCCAGGCGTTTTTCGTCGTTCTTCAGACGCGTCCACTCCTTGCGCAATTCTTCATTGCCCTTGGTCAGTTCGCGATCCTTATTGCTCAATCCCTTTTCGCGTTGGACCAGGCCGACGCGTTGGTCTTTCACCTCTTGTTTTTGCTGGGCTTTAATTTTGTACCAATTGTCTTTTTCTTCGAGTAGTTCAAGGCGTTCACGGCGCTCCTCATCGGCTATGCGCCGCAAAGCCCGCTGCTCGGCTTCCTCTTCGGTCTGCGTCTCCTGATGCTTGACGAATTGGTATTTAAGAAAAAAACCGATTGCACCGCCTGCCAATAGCAGGCCAAGTCCTCCTAAGATGATGATCAGGTCTGAATAAGCCATAGTAGTAAAGACCTCATTTTATAGATGCTAGCGGACGAACTTTTGTCAGCGACTGTCGCCTGCTGCTTGCACTGCAGCGGCGAGCATATCCCGGCGTTTATCCACCTCTCCCCAGCGCTGGGCTGCCGCGGAGTCAAGTTCATATAGTGGATCTAAATAAAAGAAAAATTCTCCCGGCTTAACGGCCGGGCTGGTGAATACGGCGATGCCATTTTGCCGATCGTAGTGCTCGTAAGAATGCACATTGCGCTTGCCGCCCCCCCCCATGGTATCGAGCACAAAAGTGGGGGTATTAAAGCCGGAAGTAGCACCGCGGACCTGTTTCTCTAGGTCGATCGCTGTCCCCAGCGTAGTACGCAAGTCCTCTACGCCCTTTACCATGTCGTGCAGAAAGACATAATAGGGCTGTACATTGATATAGCCCAAACGCCGCACCAATAAGCGCATGGTTTCAGCATCGTCGTTGACACCGCGCTGAAGTACCGACTGATTGCGCACGACCATACCCCGCTCCTTACACAAATTGAGCGCCTGGCGGGTTATATCGGTGATTTCGTTGGGGTGATTGAAATGAGTGTGCAGCACCACATCCTTGTGCATTTTTCGCCCCTGCTCCACCACCTGCGCCAAGGCTTCGAACCACGCTTTATCGGTCAGCAATTTCTGCGGCATGATCGCCGGTCCCTTAGTGGCAAAGCGCATGCGGCGAATATTGTCCATTGCCAGCAAGGTCGATCCGATGTGTTCGATATGTTCAGCGCGTAAATTGAACATATCTCCACCGCTGATAACGATATCCTCCAATTCGGGCCGCGAAGCGATATAGGCGAAAATCTGGTCCCAACGTTCAGTGTTGACCCCAAAGTGCATTTTTTCTACGTCTTCGGTGTCCATTCCCACCGCGTAGGACCGCGTACAAAAACGACAATAGACCGGACAGGTGTCCAACGCCAGGAAAAGGGCGCGGTCAAAATACCTATGTGTCAAACCAGGCACGGGCGAATCGACCTGCTCGTTGAGCGAATCTAGAGTCAACTCTGGATGGTCGGGCTGCAACCGAGAAGCCACGGGTACAAATTGAATGCGCAGAGGGTCATCAAGAGGATTTTCCCAATCGATCAGACTGAGAATATAGGGCGATACGCGCAGGCTCATAGTAGACCGCTGCATGCCTAGAGCCACGTCTTGGTAGAATGTAGAGTCAGCCAAATTGCCGATAACATGCTGCAATTTGGCCAGGGAGGTTACGCTATTGCGGCTCTGAAAACGGTGATCGTGAAACTCCTGGGCGCTCAAATTGGCATAGGCAGGTATTTTGCGCCAGAATTCATCTTGGCGCAAATCGCTATGGCGCAATAAATTGGCATCAACCGGTGGCTTGATTACTGAGGCAACAAGGCCCGTTAAATCATCCTGTAATTCGCTTACTTCAGTCATTTTAATCCGCTTATATCGTATTTTGTCCTAAGATAATCACAAACTTCGACAACAGCAAAAAGAGAAGAGGGACACAGCTGACGCTCTGCCCCTCTTCTTTATGATTGGAAATTGCAGCTTAGCTTAATTCAACGATTCAAGACAAGCTTTTACCGCCGCAAAATCGGGTAAAACTTTGGCGTCGTCCGAAACGGAAGCATAACGCACAATGCCTTCCTTATCGATCTTACCGGCCAAAGACTCGAGGCTGACCTCTTCGAGATCGGTATTTTTTAATGTGAAATCAGGAGCTTTATCTCCAGCTTGCACAGTCATTTATCAGCCCCCCATTGCAGCGGCCAGGCGGCGCTGCACCTCATTCCAATTAATGGTCTTGGTCCAGGCCTCGATGTAGTCGGGACGGCGGTTTTGGTAGTTGAGATAATAGGCATGTTCCCATACGTCTATTCCCAAAATAGGCGTGCCGTCGCCCGTCATCAGAGGATTGTCCTGGTTGGCCGTGCTGAGGATATCCAACTTTCCGTCCTTCACCACGACCCAGGCCCAGCCGCTACCAAAGCGGGTCGTCGCCGCTTTGACGAAGGTCTCGTGCCCGGCATCCATGCTGCCAAACGCAGCTTCAACGGCGGCCTTAAAATCGTCGGAGTGTTCGCCGCCCTCGCCTTCGGGGGCCATGATAGACCAGAACAAGCTATGGTTGGCGTGGCCGCCGCCGCTGTTGCGCACTGCCATGCGGATATCTTCTGGCACGGAGTCGAGATCGGTGATCAAATCCTCTATGCTCTTGGCAGCCAGGTCGTCGTGGCCTTCGAGTGCGTTGTTGAGATTGGTCACATAAGTATTGTGGTGCTTGCTGTGGTGAATCTCCATGGTGCGCGCATCGATACGGGGCTCGAGTGCGTCGTAGGCATAGGGCAAATCGGGAAGAGAATGGGCCATGACTAAATTCCTTTCAGCTTACAGTGAGTGGGAAAAGGGACAATAAAACGAATAAATCAAACGTTTAGCTTTTTAACTTATAGTCCCGCACTGCGGCGCGAATAGCATCTTCCGCCAGTACAGAACAGTGCAATTTCATCGGGGGCAGCCCCCCCAGAGCTTCGACTACATCTTCTTTGCGCAATTGCTGGATTTCTTCCAGGGTCGCCCCCTCAATCATCTGCGTTAACATGGAGCCTGCGGCAATAGCGGCGGCGCAGCCAAAGGTCTTGAATGTAGCCCGTTCGATGCGCTCTTGCTCAATACGCAAATAGAGATGCAAGACATCTCCACAAGCCGAATTTTCTGCCGTGCCCACAACTTGGGCATCTTCCATGGCACCGACATTGCGCGGGTTTTGATAATGGTCGAGAACCGTATCGTTGTAGAGCGCCAGAATGCTTCCTCCAAAACAGACCAAAACTAATAAAAAACACCACTATAGTAGCGATGTAATTTTCATCAATATACACCTGCCCCTGCCCTCTGTCAACCCACTCTCACAGTGGCTTTTTACCTCTTCAACCAGCCCAGATTGGGCCTGGGGCGGTATAGGCCAATAGGCCGGCAAAGTCGGCATGTTTCCTAGGTCCACAGAGTGCGATAAGATGCCATCTACAACCTCTCAAGCTTTGTAGTCAATAATACCTGTTTTGCCGCCAGCTGTATCGCCCCAGTATTTGCGCACCATCTGCAATACTTCCCACATGATGGTATCTTTGGCGACCCGATCGATGAGTTCGTCGAATTGTGCGGCTTTTTCCTCGTCGAGCAAACCTAAGCCGTTCATCATGGTCAGGTGGTGAATCATGCCCGTCTGTAATAAGGTGCGATTCATGTCGGCTAGAGGAATACCGCTCTTCTGTTCGAATTCCTCCAGCAAACCAGCGTACAATTCGGCCAATTCCTTGGCTAATGTCGTCTCAACTTTAAAGACTTTTTCCATCCTGTAATTCTCGCCATCTACTCTAGGGCTGTCAAGAGGGTGCAATCCCCCTAAAATAAAGCACAGCTTAACGACTGTACAGAAAAAAACGTTCGCTTTTTGCCACGAACGCCTTTTTGTGCATATCATCTACTCTGATTAAAATGTTCGACTGGCACGCATTGAAAGCGCCCAGTCGCCTCCAGTGGCATCCAACGGTTTAGCCAAATCCAAGCGCAACTCGTCCATACCAATGGCAAAGCCCACACTCGTTTTGATATCGCGCTCAGTTCCCTCCGCATCAACCAATGCGTTAAGCCCGGCAAAAGGATCGGAGCGGTCGTCGGCAAACCAGGCTGAACCGGCGTCAAAAAATACGCCCACATTAAAATCATCCGCTGGCCAATACTGCCCCCAATGGTTATTGCCGTCAATCCAGTACTCGGCATTGACCAGCACCATGCGGTCGGAGCGAAACCACCCCGTCACGGTTAGCTCGCTGGGGGCGTGCAGCGACGGAGAATCGGCGATTTCGACATAATCCCCCTGGCCATCCAAGTTGAGCACCTGCCCAATGAGGGCATAGCTGGGCATACTTCCGCCCAGAGTCAGTATTAGTCCCACTGCAAGCAATTGCCGTTTTGTCATGGTCACAACCTCAAGACTAGAGCACATCCACATGCCCTCGAAGGGTTTATAAAAGAAACGCTTCCTCTCAATTGACCCTAAAAGGAAAAGTGCACTGTGTCAAACAATTTCTCTATTTGCCGATGAGTTCATGCTTGCGCAGGAGGTGCCGAAAGCGATCATATGTCAAACCAAGGGTGCCAGCGGCTTCTTTTTGGCTCCCCCCACCCCCATCGAGGGCGCGTTTCAACAATCCGTATTCAAAACCGTCGACTTGAGCGTCGAAATTGCCACTCACTCCTATAACCCCTCCCTGGCCCTGTACTTCGGCCGGTAAATCATCCACTTCCACCTCACCCCCGCCCGCCACACACAAAGCCCGCTCTACGGCGAACTTGAGTTCGCGCACATTGCCCGGCCACTGGTACGCTTCCATGGTTTTCAAGGCCGCTTCGCCAAAAAACTTTTGAGTGATAGAAGGCACTTCAGCGCAGAGTTGTTGGACGAAATACTCCACTAACGGACGCACATCTTCTATGCGTTCCCGCAGCGATGGCAGCTGAATGACGGTAAAGCGCAACCGGTCGTACAGATCCTCGCGGAAATTACCTTGGGCCATTTCCTCTTCGAGGTCGGCATTGGTAGCGGCTACCACGCGCACGTCCACTTTTATCGTTTCGCTGCCGCCGATGCGCTCAAATTCCTGATATTCGATGACCCGCAGGACATTCTTTTGAAAATCCACCGAGGTATTGCCGATCTCGTCCAGGAAGAGAGTACCGCCGTCGGCGTTTTCAAAGCGCCCCCGGCGCATTTCCGCCGCTCCGGTAAAAGCGCCCTTTTCGTGTCCAAAGAGTTCGGATTCTAGCAAGTTTTCCGATACGGCGGCGCAATTCAATTTGACGAATGGGCGATTGTGGCGACTGCCGCCGTAGTGCAGGGCAGCGGCGATCAATTCCTTGCCCGTACCACGTTCACCGCGGATGAGCACCGGCCGTGGGATCGGGGCAATTTGCTCGATCTGCTGCAAAATGGCCTGGATCTTGGGGCTGTCACTGACAATGCGATAACGCTGCCCCAATTCGCTGCGGTAGAATTTATTATCGCGGTCCAGCGCTGCATTTTCGGCCTTCAAGCGAGCATTTTCGCGCAAAACGTCGAGCATGCGCTCGACTTTCTCCATGCTTAACTCGAACTTGTCCTCTACGTAGAGGTCCTTCTCGATGAAATCAGCTGCCCCGTTTTGCACTGCATCAACGGCGGCATCTATACTGCCCTTGCCGGTGAGAATGATAACAGGTAATTCGGGTCTCTGTTCTTTGACCTTTTTAAGAATATCTATACCGCTGGGCTCTCCCGCCCCAAAGTCGAGGTCGAGGACTACCAATTCTACCTCGTCCTGATCTTGGTCCAATTGCTGTAATAAACGCGCACCTGAAGAAAAGGCGGTAACTTCCTTGCCGCGGGCACGCAATTGCTGCGCCAACATCTCGCGTATTTCCTGCTGGTCGTCGGCGATTAAAACCGTTTTTTTTTGTTTGGCGATTCTCATAATGTCCAAATTCGCTTTAAAGAGGGCCGCCCAGGGTTTCTTCTGGTCCACCGGCGTCAAAATTGACGGGCAAATCTAGGCGTAAAACAGTGCCGTGCCCGACGCGGCTTTTCACTCTGAGTTCACCGTGGTGAGCGCGCACAATGCGACGAGCAATACTCAATCCGTACCCATTTCCCTTTTCTTTGGTTGTAAAACCCGGATCAAAAATATAGTCCAATTGCTCTGGCAGTATACCAGGTCCATCGTCTTCTACTTCTATAAATACCATGGCCTGATCATCGTCGTAGCCGACGCCGATGACGACGCTGCCGCCCTGCTCGCCCAACGCCTCGAGGGCATTGAGGGTGAGATTGGTGACGGCCTCTCGTATCATGCGCTCGTCCACCTCAACCTTGGGCAAACCCTCCTGTACCCGCACGGAAATCTGCGCAACGTCTGCCTGCGCCTTGACCGCCTCTACCACACGGCGCACCAGCCGGGCCGGCTCGGCAAGGACCGGATGGACCTGCTCTGGTTTCATCGCCCCCAGAAAACCGACCCATTCCTCGTAGAAACGCTCTTGTTCTTGCCCAAGTGCGACCAATTCGTCCTCCCATTCCACCCTGCCGCGCACCTTGCGAACTAAGCTGCGCAAGCGGCTTCCCATCAACCCCATCAGGTTCTTGAGCTGATGCCCTTTGGTATACAAACCCTCGTAGGCCTGCTCCCGGCCCATCTCCACCAATTCCTGGGTCAGCCGCGCCAATACCAGCGGCGCACTCGTATCAAATTCCTCTATGAGGTGCTCGTATTCCTGGGGCAGTTCGGTCGGATTGATATGTTGAAAGAGTAGGCGGGCCAGATTAGTGTAGGGAGCGTGGTAAGTCGGGTCGAGTTGAATAGCCACCTTAAACTCGCCCAGAGCCCCTAAGACCTGTCCGCTCTGCATCAATAAGAGCCCCAGGCTATTGTGCCCCACAGCCGATAGCGGATTGATCGACAAACCGCGCCGGTAAACTTGGACGGCCTGGTGTCGAGATTCGCTATCTTCGCTAAACAAGCCGCCCAGGGCAAAACAGACCCGGTCGGTTCCGGCGTATTCCTCCCCCTCTTCTACTGCGGTAAGAATAGCCTGAAAATGTGCCACGGCTTGCTGACGCGCTTGAAGTCTGCCTGGCGCCTGCCGCACGCAAATGAGGCCCAGTTGAAAACGGGCCTCCAAATGACCGGACTCAGCCGCTTCGCTAAAAGCATCTACCGCCTGTTCGACCTGGCCGTTTTGCAAACTGCAAAGTCCAATCTTATAAGCAACGTCTTTTTCTTCGGGAACCAGCTCCAGACACGCGTCGAAAGCTTTTGCCGCCTCTTCCCAGCGCTCGAGCCAGTAGAGTACAATGCCCAGATCGTGCCAAGCCCCGGCATAGGAGGGATCGCTCTCTACCGCCCCTTTAAAACAGTCCGCCGCCTCGGCAAGACGACGCTCCTCCAGAGCTTGTTTCCCCTCCTGGCTGTGTACAAGCGCAGCCGGAATGGCGGAATCGGGAAATTCCCCTGCGGCAATCGCCAGGCTACCACTTTGCTGAAAAGCCGAATCGTCTACCATGCCTCACCTTTTGCTGCTCTCCACAAGCATCCATCACAATCCCCCTATACCCTCTCGCGCTCTTCATCCCAACGGTCGAATTTCTCGCTCAAAGCAATCATCACATCCTGCACATCGGTCATCCGCTGCTCCAGCGTGTCCAAGCGTGCATACAGCATATCCATGCTCTCATCATCGATTTTCTTCTGTTCAACTTTAGGATACCCTTTGCGTGCACGGATACCGAGGTAATTGACTAACCCACTGCACAAAATAATTAGGCAAATGCCAAACAGGACCTCAAGTGCCCAGCCCATGATATCCTCCGTTTATGGTTCTATTTGGGTAATAGTTAAAATTATCGCGACAACTTTATTATGCCGAATCTACTCCTCGACTCCAGTGTTTCTCATGGGCATAGAGTAGTTCGGGAAAGCGATAGACCATTAGGCCCGAATCCGTTACTTCAATCTCCACATATCCCCCGTCGGCCATACGTTTAAGAATATCTTCAACCTCCTCCACGGTCAGCCCTGTATCGGCCGCTGCCTCCACTACCGTCAAGCGGCCACCGCGCTCTTGGGCGAGACAGATGACGCGGTTTTGCTGCCGGCGGTAACGCACCAATTGCGCCGCCTCGTCTAGTTTCTTGGACAAAATCCACAATAGAGCCCCCAAGATGACCAGAGTTACGCCAACGGAAAATTGGTCCATTCCCTGTTGGTGTTCAATCCGGTCGATCAGGCCAAAGAGCATCAAACCGAGGCCGACCGGTACCAGCGGCACCGCCCAGGTCTTGAGGAAGAGCGCCCCTAGCCGCTTCATACCGCCTTCCATGTAGTTTCCCGCTTTTGACTGCAAATTCTTCATGGCAATCCCGCTATTTAATCAAGGAGCGCAGAACAGGTCCCCGTTCTGCGCTCTGCATATTTTAGCCAGCCTTTTTTTCGTTTTTCAGTCGGGATTTCAGCGCCGCCAGTTCATCTTCGACCTCTTTATCCCGCTCCAGCACCCGAATTTCTTTCTCTATGCTGGCCATTTCGCCCTGAATCTCAGTATGGGCTTCGGCTTCGGCTTCGGTTCCTTCGATGCGTTGTTCAAAACGTTCAAAACTGGAGAAAGCGTCTGTGCCCAACCCCGAAATACTCTGGGCTAGCCGCTTGCGGGCCTCGGCTGCTTGATGCCGGGCCACCAGGGTGCCTTCGCGCGTGCGGGCTTCTTCGAGTTTGGTTTTGAGCTCGCGCAATTGGTCCCGCAATTGTTCTGCGGTCTGGCGGCTTTCGTCGAGGGCTGGTTTCAGATCATCGGCCGCTTTAGTAAAGACTGTTTTGCGCTCCAGCGCACGCCGAGCTAAATCGTCCTCACCGCTCTCAACGGCTTTTTCAGCCTTACTCTGCCATGCTTCGACCTGGCTGGCCTTTTCGTTGTACTGTCGCTCCAGCCGTTTTTGGTTGGCTACCGCTGTGCCTACGGACGCCGTGGCCTTATTTACGGCTTCCTCCATTTCGCGGATCATCTGGCGAATCATCTTTTCCGGCTCTTCGGCACGGTCGAGCAATTCATTGATATTCGACTTTAAGATATCAGCCATGCGTGAAAACATTCCTTTGGCCATGACTTCACTCCTTATTTTTAATTCACAATTTCATTCGCCAGGTATAATGCAATTGCAATGCCAATTCGAAAAAACCACTCTATTGTTTTCATAATCCTTTCTCTTACAACAAAATAAAGCTGTCTATTTCATTTTTAGTTTAAGTTATAAATGGCTATTGCCGCCAATTCTGGTGGCGAAATCCGCCATCGAATACCATTGATCCCTAACTTTCTTCACTACTTTTATGAAAAAAATAAACACGACGGTTCTTATCAACAACTTTTAACTGGATGCCTCTCCCTTGTCTCTCCCCCTTTGCCCAATTATATTTCCTGTTTAACTGAGCAATTCTTCAAACATCGCAGACTTTGACAATGACCTCTCCTTTTGTATTGATTGGCCTGGCCACTGGCAAAAACACGCCCCCGCTGCTCCTGGTAGACGCAACCAACCAATCTCTTCCCTACGCCGACTGCATCGGCACGGGTTAATTATTGCCACTTCATGGGAACCTAGACCAATCTTCAGTTTCTCATTACAGTTCGCCATATTTTTTAATCTAATTCATAAGGAGTTGTTTCAGGAATGCCCAACAGACGAACCTTATTGTATGCGGCCCTTGCACTCGCTGCCGGATTTCCCCTCGTCCAATGCGGATCCGATCAGGCCAAAGACGACGCCGAAATGATCCTCATAAAACAGGGGCAGTTTCTCATGGGAGGCAAGGAGGAAGAAGTAGCCGACCACCCTCAGAAAAACTATCTCCACATCCTTGCCGAGCGGCCCGTCCACACGGTCAAGATCAGCGCCTTTTACATGGACAAATACGAAGTCACCAACGCTCAATACCACCGCTTTCTGGCCGACTTGGAAGGCAACAAAGATGTCAACGTCAACCACCCCGACCAGCCAAGTAACATCAGCCATGAGCAAGATCCGGCCGTCGGTGCCGAGTTGTTGGGAGAAAACCAGCCGACTGTCGGTTTGAACTGGTTTGACGCCTATGCCTACTGCAAGTGGGCCGGCAAGCGCCTACCCACCGAAGCCGAGTGGGAGTACGCCGCGCGCGGCCCCGACACCTACCGCACCTACCCCTGGGGCAATGAAGCCCCCTCTGCTGAGGGCATCTGGCGCGCCAATTACGAACCCAAGGAGGGTAAAGACGCCGACCGTTTCAGATATTCCGCCCCAGTGGGCTCGTATCTGGACGGTGCCAGCCCCTTTGGCCTGCTCGATATGGCCGGCAATGCCGACGAATGGGTGCAGGACTGGCACGCAGGAAGAGAGTATTATGCAGCAAGCGAAGGAGCTCAGGATCCACAGGGACCCGGCGGCGGCAAGAAAAAGGTGCAAAAGGGCGGTTCTTATTACGCAGAGCTCTGGCAGATCCGCATCGGCGCCCGTCACTACGGCTCCCCAGGCATAAAAAATCCCTATCAAGGCGTCCGCTGCGCTAAAGATCTAAAGTAGATCTTGACAGTCTGGCTAAAGTTCGCCAAAGTCTAAGCAAAATCCGAAACCTTAAACGAAGGATAACAATCATGAAAATGTTCATCGGCGGTCAATGGGTCGATAGAGATGATAAAATCGAAGTCCTCAACCCCTTTGACGGTTCCGTTCTCGACACCGTCCCCCGCGCTTCAAACGAAGACGTCGATACCGCGCTTGCTACCGCCGTGCGCGGGGCCGAAATCATGGCCAAGATACCGGCTTACGAGCGCTACCAAATCCTCCACCGGGCTTCGGAGATTATAACCGAGCGCCTCGAAGAACTGGGCCACATCATCTCCTCCGAGGAGGGCAAGGTCTTGGCAGAAGGTTTGGGCGAAGCGGCCCGCGCCCAGGAGACCATTACCCTGTCGGCCGAAGAAGCCAAACGTCTCACCAGCGAAGTCATCCCCCTCGACGCCGCCTCCAACGGCGCCGGCAAATTCGGCTTTACCCTGCGCGTGCCCTGCGGCGTGGTTGTTGCCATCACACCATTTAATTTTCCTCTCAACCTGGTATGCCATAAGGCCGGTCCCGCCCTGGCCGCAGGCAATGCGGTGGTAATAAAACCAGCCAGTGACACACCGCTTTCGGCCCTCAAATTAACCGAAATATTTCTCGAAGCCGGCATTCCACCGGAAGCCATCCAGTGTATAACGGGCGGCGGTGGCGCCATTGGCGACGCGCTTTCCTCCGATCCCCGGGTGCGCAAAATCAGCTTCACCGGCAGCCGCGATGTAGGCGAGCATATCTGCCAGACCGCCGGCCTCAAGAAAGTGACCATGGAATTGGGCTCCAACGCCCCGCTCATCGTCATGCCCGACGCCGACATGGACAAAGTCACTGCGGCTACCGCCGTCACCGGCTTTGCCAATGCCGGCCAGGTTTGCATCTCCACCCAGCGCGTCTTAGTCAACGACAAGATCTACGGCGATTTCATCGATAGCCTGACCCCCAAGGTCGAGGCATTGACGGCGGGCAATCAATTGGACGGGGCGACCAAAATGGGTCCGATGATTCGCGAAGCCGACGCTATTCGGGTAAACGAATGGGTTCACGAAGCAGTGGATGGGGGCGCCAGATTGGTCACCGGCGGCCAGCGCGATGGCAGCGTCCACCAACCCACTATCCTGGCCGACGTCGATCCGCAGATGCGCATCTCGGCTGACGAGCTTTTTGGTCCGGCTGTAGCCATAACCCGCTTCAACGACATTGACCAAGCCATCGCCATGGCCAACGACAGCAATTATGGTCTGAGCGCAGCCATCTTCACCCAGAATATCGATTCGGCCCTCAAATTCGCCCGCGAGGTACATTCGGGCAGTATACACATCAATTGGGGCACGGTATGGCGCGCCGACTTGATGCCCTACGGTGGCCTCAAGGACAGCGGCATGGGCAACGAAGGTCCTCGTTATGCAGTCGAGGAGATGACTGAACTCAAAATGGTTGTTATGCACTAGACGACCTAGAAAAACAAAAGGCGGACACCTTTGAGGTGTCCGCCTTTTTCTGTTCTATCTTGCACTATTGAATAATTACGGCAGCGTTTCCAGAAATTCCTCTCTTATTCTGTGGGTAATGGGACCTGGTGCACCCGCATTAATGACGCTATCATCGATGTGCACCACCGGCAGAGATTCAGTCGATGTGCCGGCGATAAAGACTTCATCGGCCTGCACAAACTCCTCCAGCGTCGAAAATTCTTCGCGGATCGGAATTTCTAGTTGCCGAGCCAATTCAAGTATGATACCCCGGGTTATACTTGGAAGAATGTGCGGCCCTTGGGGCGAGGTCCATATAACTCCGTCGCGCACGCAAAAGGCACTAGTCGACGAACCTTCGGTCACCCTCCCCTCGTCATCGATAAGCAAAGCCTCGTAAGCCCCTGCTTCGGCGGCAGCCTGCTTGGCCAGAATGTTGGGCAACAAGGCAATGGTTTTGATATCGCAGCGCTTCCAGCGCTGGTCTGCAGCAGTAATGAGCCGCACGCCGGTTTCGTACAATTCGGACTGCGGGCGGTGCAGCTCTTTTATGGTCATTACCACGGTTGGCTGCAATTTTGCCTCGAGATAATCGTGGCGCCGCGGGGCGACGCCGCGGGTAACCTGGATGTAGACCAGCGTCTCTGCAAAACCGCCGCGCTGCAGGCCCTCTTCGACGATGCCTTGCAGACCATAGGTAGCAATATCCAGGTCGATGCGTATCTCCACTAGGCTTCGTTGCAGACGCTCGAGATGCGTCTCCATGGCATAGGGCTTGCCATTGTAGGTAGCGATGACCTCATACACCCCGTCGGCAAATTGGTAGCCCCTATCCTCGATAGGTACTACAGCCTCCTCCAGGGGCATGAATTTGCCGTTCACAAAGGCAATTTCCGGCATGGGTGCTGTCTCCTCTTATAGTCCGGCTTGGGCCCGCCATAGGGCCCGGTAGTAGTGCATCAGACACACGGGATCATCGCTTGCGGGGATTTCCGCCAAACAAAACCCTGCGTAGCCGCTTTGCCGCAATAATCCGAAAAGATGTTGCCAGGGATATTCAGACCACAATTCGTTGATGTGCACCAGGCTGATTTTGTCTTTCAATAAATCAAAACTTGCATCGATACTGGCGTCGATGAGATCCGTCATATTCGAATTCCAGCAGGCGTACACATGGTCGTGGGCAGCGTGGTCGAGGATCGTACGGATATGTGCGGGTTCGCTGGTGATGCTTCCGTGCACTTCCAGACGCACCTGCACGCCATGGTCGGCACCAAACTCGCCGCATTGGCGCAACGCCAATCCAATTTGCTCTAGGGTCTTCTCTATGGGCACCCCTTCGTCTTCGTGTATCTTGTTGGGCCGCACCTTGACGCCAGGCACGCCGAGGTCGTGGGCCAATTTGATGTACTCCTTGGTCCCCTCAATGTTCTGGCGCACCTCGTCGGCATCGACCGCATCGTATTCGAAGGCGCTGCCCAGCCCGGCTATCTCGACTCGCGAATCGGCAAAACGGTCTTTTATTTCTGTGCGCTGCGCCGCATCTAATTCAACTTCGACATGATGCGCGTGGGTAGTGCGAAATTCCACCCCTTCAAAACCAGTTTCCTCACAGTTGGCTATAATGGTCTCTAGACCCCAGTCTTTGGCCAGATTATAGGTCACCAAACCCAATCGCATAAACATTCCTCCCTTATTAAAGCGACGTAGCGCTCACTCCGTCGAATACTTCCCGATTAAAAACTTTCTCCTGCACTTTGAGATATTGCTCCCGAGTCATGGCCGGGCGACTCTTCTCTTTAACCTCCTTGCCCTGCGTCGCATCTTCGGCTAGCAAATCTACGGCCATCATCGCCAGCGTCTTGGCCGGCGCCAGATACCCCTGATCCGGCTGGCTGATATGCCAATCGATGCCGTGCAGCGTGCCCTTGCCGCCGGTCATAGACGGATGCAAAACCGGCATGAGCTGACTTAAATCGCCGGCATCGGTAGAGCCGGCACTGTGCGGGTAGTCGCGATAGGCGTCCTGGCCGAAAATACGAGCGGCGTTTTCCTTGAAAAGTTTAGCCAATTCACGGTCGTTATCTAGCGGCATATACCCCGGCACCGTCTCGATCTCCACCTGGCACCCCAAAGCCATCGCCGCCCCTCTCACAGCGCGGTCAACCTTGTAAGCGGCGTCTTCAATAGCCTCCTGCGACTTTGCCCGCACATACGTCTCCATACATACTTCCGCCGGCACGATATTGACAATATCGCCGCCCTTGGTAATGATGGGATGTACGCGCACCCAGTCCTGGTCGCGAAAGGTTGAACGCTGAGCATCTATGGCGTTGAGGGCCAATTGCGCCGCGCTCAGAGCGTTGACCCCCTTTTCAGGCGATACGCCTGCGTGGGTTGCCCTGCCGAGAAAACGAATCGTCTTAGCCAAAAATCCATTGGAGGAAACGCCCACGCCCATACTGCCGTCGCTCATTTCTGGGCTGCTGGTATGGATCATTACCGCCATATCCACATCCTCAAAATGCCCCAGTTTAACTAACTCGGGTTTGCCGCCAAGAAACGTCGTCTTTCCCTCTTTTACCAGGCTGGCGCGGTAATCAATCTCGACATATTCTTCGGCCGGTATGGCAAAAAAGACAATATTGCCGGACAGATGTTCGGCCACGCCGGCCTTGGTCAAGCCGATGGCCGCGCCCATTAGGCCGGCAATTTGAGCGTTGTGGCCGCAGGCATGGGCAGCGCCGGTAGCAGCATTGGCTCGGGGGTGATCCGGCAGAATTAGCGAATCCAATTCCCCCATTAAAGCGATGGTCGGCCCTGGTTTTTTGCCCCGCAACACCGCCTTTACTCCGGTAAGCGCCAACTCATCCTCAAAAGACAGGCCCAATTCATTCAGCTCGTCTTTTACGCGCTGGGCCGTCTTGTGCTCTTTAAAACCGAGCTCTGGATTGTCCATGATGGTTTCACCCAGCCCAACGATGCGCTCGCCGTGCTGGGCTATGACCTCACAAACTTTATTTTTTAATGTTTCCCTGTCTGCCATAAACGCTTATCTCCTTGTATTCAGCCGCACAATATCGACAAAATGCCTCTAGCAAGCAACCATTCGATTAGGTTGGCAAAACGCCGATATCTTCCCCTCTCTGCAGACTCAGCGCATCGACAATCATGCGCACGATATCGTAGGTGGGGTGAAAACTCAATAAACGCCTAGCTTTGTCGAGATCAAATTCGTAGTAAGTCGGCGTGCCAGCTACTTCGGCTTCGACATGGGGGATGCGGAGAATTTCGCTAAGCCGGTAGACCGCCTCATCCCAGGTAAAGGCAGCGGGGCCTCCCAGTTGAAATGTTTCGCCAAACGCCTTTTCCTTGCCCAGCGCACTGAGACAACCGTGCACAATGTCGCGCACATCGGCTATGTGTTTTTTGAAATAGCGTCCCTGCCTATCCTTGAGTATGACCAAGCGTTCCTCCCCTTGCCACAGGGCCGCCAGTTCCGGGTGCCCGTCCTTCATCCGACTCAAATAGAACTGGGGGAAACTCAATACTTCGTCCCCTCCCATTACCATAGCAAAACGCAAGACGGTAGTAGGCAGGGCGTGCCCCAACCAGTACCCCGAACACATTTCTTCGCCCAATGCCTTGGTCAGCGCATAGGCACCGCGCGCCCTCCTGGGCGTTTCTTCTGTAATGGGCGCTGTCATGCCCCCGGGAATATACTTCTCGTAAAGCGCGTCGCTGCTGGCAAAGATGAATTGCGCTATTTTCTGCGCCCGCGCCGCCTCCAACATATTGAAGGTGCCGCGCACATTGATCTCAAAGTATTCCTCTTCGCTAAACGGCCCACCGCCCTGAAACGCCGCCCCCAAGTGGTAGACCACTTCCATGCTATCTACCGCTTGCTGCACATCCCCCATTTCCGTCAGCGAACCTTCGAGCAATTCCACTGCCAAACCCTCCAACTTTTCCACTCTGCGGTCTCTTGCCCAAACCAAGCCGCGCACCTGGTGCCCCCGCTCAACCAATGCAGCGGCCAGATTAGCCCCTATACGCCCCGTGATTCCGGTTATCAATATCTTCATTTTAACCATTTTACTCCTTGAATAATCTCTTCGCCTATCATAACAAATGCGTCGCCAGAGCCGCAGCCCCTAAAAGCACTGAATTATCCTTGCGTTGGGCCGGCACAATAGCCGGCATTGGCATCATTTTCAACCACAGCCGGCACACCCAATTTATCTTCGACTACAGCGGCCAGGGCCACATTCTCCCAACCAGGCACATGCGTAGACGACAATACCTGATTAAAAACCCCGTCTTGCCATCCGGCGAACAGCTACTCAACAGCCACTTTGCCACTTAATTGGTCGAGCGGGTTGGCAACACTGGATGCCACATTGGATAGGTGGGCACTGACTCGCCTCAGAAAGCGAGATGCCAACGCCTGGAGCACGGCGTCCTGGCCCGTCTCATCCTGCATAGTTGCGGCAACGACTTTGTCACTGATCTTCTTCACCTCTTCATGCCGCTGCATCACCTGGCGAGCAAGGTCGGCATTGCTGTCTTGCAAGGCTTCCCTAGTCTGAGCAAAGAGCGGAGTTACCATGCTGTGGAGTTCGCCGCAGGTGGCCGCTCCCACTCCCTGACACAGACTACCCCACTGCTTTAACTCGAGCAAGCTCTTGGCGTAATCGCCAATGCGCTCCACATCGTGCACAATGCTTAGCAGCGCCAAACTGGCCGGTAGGTCCTGTTGGGGATTGACCATTAGGTGCTGAAAAATCAGTCGTCGCACCAGGCGCTCACCGGCGTTGATATCGCGGTCAGCTTGGTCGACATTGATATCCCCTTTCTCTTCGGCAAGCAGCGTGCTACACACTTCGTCGAACATTTTCTCCGCCAGCCCCAGCATGCGCAATACTTCGTCTACAGCCTCGTAGACCAGAGCAGTCCGCTTCTGTTGTTCGATGATTTCTTTAAACATGCCTACCTCCAGATGAAAATCAAAAGTATGGGAATCAAATAAAACATCGCCACCACATAAACTATCGCATATACCCTAGATTTACTGGTTAAATTAGCCAATCCCCGTGCCATTTTGAGCGGTATTCGTCGTATCGGCGGCCAAGGATAGACGAGGCCAATACCGCTGAGATTAAAAAATAGATGGGCGAAAGCCACCGTCACTGCAGCTATATTGCCGGTGGATAATGAGGCCAGCATGGCGGTCACCGTAGTGCCTATATTAGCCCCTAACGTAAAGGGGAACACCTGTTCCAGGGTGAGAATGCCCGCCCCGATCAACGGCACGATAATAGATGTGGTGATTGAACTACTTTGCACCATCACCGTGAGCACCGCACCAAAAAGCATGGCCACTGGCGCCGCTCCAAAAAGATATTGATTGATGAAACGCCCCGAACGCTGCACCACCAATCCACGCGCCAGCGTCACCAGAAATTTTAGCGACATATACATCAGCACCAGGGCAACAATAAGCGCCAGTGTGCCATTCTTATCCATCAGGTCTATCAGCAAAACTACAGCCGGTTTCACCACTAACTTGATTGGGCTTGCGAACTTCATGCCGCCCACACCGGCAAAGGCGGTGGCTACGTTTTCTGAGAGCCATTGCAGGTAACCAAAAGCGATCTCCAAGGGCAGCAATATTATAACTGCGATAACGTTGAAAAAATCGTGTACTGTCGCCCCAGCCAGCGCCCGCTTAAATTCCTCTTTGCGCGTTATATGCCCCATCGCCACCAGCGTATTGGTGACACTGGTGCCAATATTGGCCCCCATGACAACCGGAATGGCCCCCTGAATCGTCAAGCCACCGGCGGCGACCAACCCCACGACGATAGACGTTGTAGACGACGAGCTCTGCATCAATGTCGTGGCCAGGATGCCGATGAAAAACCCTATCAGCGGATTTGAAGTCGTTTCGATGAGTTGCTTGGCCAGATCCTTGCCAAAGAGCTTAAAAGCGCCCCCCATCAAGCCTATACTGACCAGAAATACATAGAGCACAAGGATGAGCAGGATAACCTGCCCCCATACCTGGAGCCGCTCTCGATTCATATCGTTCCCTTTAACAAATTGAACGGACTATTGCAGGCCCATGCACTACAGTGGACCAGAAATATTTTATTAATGCCGTACCAATGCCCAAATCCCTCCCAACGCCACCAATGCAAAAGCCAATTTGCGAAATTGTTCTTGTTCCAAGCGATCTTTGGCGCGTATCCCCCCAGCGTATCCCAAAAAAATCCCCGGCAAGGCGCTGGCGCCCAATACTGCAGTCGCCGCATCCAGCATACCATAACTGCGAAATATAATTAAAGTAAGGAGGTTCAAAGCGGCAATATAACCGATAATATTGGCGCGAAAACGCTCCTTATCCCAGCCCTGGTTTATGCCAAACAAAACGACGGCCGGTCCCGACATGCCGCTGGCTCCACCCATAATCCCACTGATAATTCCGGCACCTACCGACGGTAAGATTTCTTTTTTAAATGCTTGTCTGGGTTTTAACCATAAGACTAGAGCGACCAGCAGCGTAAGCGCGCCAATCAGCTCCCGCATCGTTACCTGATCTATGCGAGCCAGGCCGTATATCCCCAATGGCAGGCCTATAATGCCTCCTGCCAACCAATACGCTATCTGTTTACCAGACAGGCCTCTACGGGCTTCCCATGTGAGCAAAACAGATAGGGGCAACCAGCTGATCATAATCATGGGCACTGCTATATTTGGAGGAAATAGTAAGACCAAAAAAGGGATTCCGACTAGCGCATAACCAAATCCCGTCAGGGAAGCAATAAACGCAGCCCCTCCTAGAATCGCATTAATAGCAAGGAAGGTCTCTATATTCCAACTCGCCATTGCTTCGTGCATTTAGATCCCCAACTTGACAAGACCGCGTCGCGGTTTTGAAATTAAAGCGTTCTCCTCAGCATTTCAAGCAATACAACCAAGCGAGGCAGCTTTATGAAAATTGCACAGATTGACCTCTTTGAAGTAGAAATTCCGCTCATTGCGCCCATCACCAAATACTTTCCCAAAATCTATGACCTAACTCTTTGTCGGGTGCAAACCGACGAGGGCCTGCAAGGCTGGGGCGAATACCAGGGCCAGCCCCCCCTGCACCAGGCCAGGGCCGCCGAGCTTGTGGGCCAGGACCCACTGGCTCTAGATCCCTTTGCTTTGCCCGATGTCTTTACTTGCGCTTTGCTCGATATTGCCGGCCAGGCCTACAAGCTGCCCCTGCACCGCTTTTTCGGTTCCAAGGTTCGCGATCTCGTACCTGTTTCTTACTGGTCTTGCCATATGGAACCCGAAGAAACCGCCGCCGAGGCCGAAGTAGGAGCCAAACTGGGCTTTACCAACCACAAGCTCAAAGCGCGCTCATGGGATATCGTCGAGACTGTGCGCCTGATGAAAGAGGCTGCCGGCGCTGATTATACCGTGGGGGTCGATCCCAATACCACCTTCGAATACGTGCCGGCCGCCACCCGCCTGGCCGAGCAATTAGAACCTTTTGGCACGGTCTCCGTCTTTGAAGATCCGGTGCGCAAAGACAACCTCGACTGGTACCGCCTATTGCGCGAGAAAACCCACATTCCACAGGCTCTGCACTTGGGAGCGCCCGCCGATGTGCTCAAAGCCCTCAAAGCCGAATGTATCGACTACGTCAATTTGGGCGGCCCAGCGCTGCAGATCCGCAAAGCCGCCGCCCTAGCCGAAGCCGCCGACGTGCCTTGCTGGGTCCAGATGGGGGGCTTGTGCCTGGGCGTGATGGCGGCTTATTCCGTCCATCTCCAATGCACTATCCCCAATGCCACACTGCCCTGCGACGAACTGCCATTTACTCGGATCGCCGATGTCGTTGAAGAAGGTTTACTGCTCGACAAAGGACACTTCCACGTGCCCGAAGGCCCCGGCCTGGGCGTGAAAATTGATATGGATGTCGTGGAGAAATACCGCATAGGTTAGCCTGGAACTAGCGGCAGGAGCAAACGCGACGAAAATTCGCCTCCATGGAAAACACTTTGTTGAGCTATTGCTAAATCTACGTTCTGCAAATCGTTGCCACCGGTATTGTGATTGCGATCGTGGTTGGGAAAATCACTGCTGGTTATTTCTAGGCGGATGCGATGGCCACGGCGAAAACAACAAGCCGTCGGTGCCAATTTGACGCTGAATGTTACAATCTCTCCAGGGCTGAGCAATTCTTCGCGATCCAGCCCATTGCGGTGCCGAGCCCGCACCATGCCATAACTCATCTCCAAGGCCAGTCCGTCGGGGTACTCATCGATTAGACGCACGAAAAAATCCGTATCCACAGCCGAAGACGAGGCAAATAAGATCGCTTCGGGGTACCCCGTCACTTCAATTTCTTCATCCAAGGGCAGGGTGCGGTAATAGAGAATGTCGGAACGATGCTCGAGCGCGCGCCGGTCCGTCGGTCCAGAAAACAGATCGCGCGTCCACAAAGTGGGCACCGGGTCGCGCGCATCATAGATATAGCTATCATGCGCCCCCTTCGTCTCCCCCTGGCTAACCAACTGCCCCGTTCCCTGAACCTGATCGGCATCGCCTTGACTGGTAAAATAAAAAGCCTGTTCCCGTCCGCTGGGAGGCCAGGTAAGGGCACTTTTCCACACCCCCGTTCCCATGACAAAATAACGCACCGGCGCTTCCCGTTCCATGCCATTGTCCACCCCCTTCAGCCAATGATCGAACCAACGAATAGTGATACTAGTCAGATCGACTGCGGCTTGTGGACCAAAATCAATGCCACACACCTCGCGCTGCCCCAAACAAGGATGGTTCCACGGCCCGATGACCAGCTTCGTATGCTCTCTGGCCGCTTGCGTGCGCCCATTCTCCTGCATGAGGCCCAGATGTCGCATCGTCCCGCCACAGTGGTCGTACCAACCGGTGAAATCGAGATTGGGCACCTCCACTTCCTGGTGAATCCGCTCAAATTGCCACGGCCGTCGATTGGGATGGCGCAACCAATCCTCGGCGTATTGAGCCAGACCGGGCGGCAGGAACTGCGGCAATTCCAACCACGGCAAAAAACCAAGCCAACGGCCGTGTTCCACTTCGTCCCATAATTTCCTGGCCTCGAGCGGTGTATGGGGACCAGGTAAACCCTGACGACGGCGCAAATCGGGCGCCATCGAAGTCATCCACCACTTTACCCGCCGCCCGGCCTTAAATCCTCCAGGCCAATCAACCTCAGTCAACTCCAGCGGGATGGTCTGGGCCGACATGGCCACCAAATGCGGCGGGCGCAGACGCGCCAGTTCCCATTGCATCCAACCGTTGTACGAAGCCCCCATAGTGCCGACTTTGCCGTTGCAGTACGGCTGCTGCGCCAACCACTCAACCGTGTCGTAGCCATCTTCGGCATCGCCGGTGTGTTCGACTGTAAATGGAACATAATCCCCGTCGGAATCGTAGCGTCCACGGCTGTCCTGAGCCACAACGACGTAGCCGGCCTCGACATAACGCTCCATGCCCTCTTGCGCCTTGCCATACGGCGTGCGCTCCAACAAAGCTGGAAAACGGCCTTGAACATCAGGCCGAAATACATTAGCTCGTAGAATGGTAGCATCGCGCATGGAAATTTCGACATTTCTTTCTACTTTAAATCCAAAATGATCATCCATTTTTTAATTCTCGCATGCCTTTCTCTACATGTATTACTTGGATGGCAAGAATAGCTTATTTCCGCAATGACCTCAAGGTCACTTTCAGGCAAAAAAAAACCATCTCTAGCGAGATGGCTGGCCGGACTTATAAATGGGGTAGTTCGCAAATTAAATGATAAACTATCCTTCGGCCCGAGTTGGGCGTATTAGTTTTCCACGCATAGTATCATTTAACTTTTGGCGGTGATCCGCATCATCTGTAAGTTCTTTCATATCCTTTTGCAAGCGCGCAATCTTCTTGCTCATCTTGGTTTTCTTTTGTTCCAGGCTGCCCTTATTTTTGAGCAGGACTGCTTTTTGGGCTTTGATCATTTTTAACTGGCCGAGCGCTTTTTGTTTCTCCTGATTTACATTATCGATGCGCCTCTGCATTTTATTAATCAACTGAGTAAGCATCACCTTGCAAATGACCGCACTAAACATGATGGCCATGGCGACGATCATTGATATGACTGCTAGTGATTCCACGGCGGAAACTCTTTTAAATTGACCTGTTAAAAATTTTAAATGCCTGTAGTACAATAATGACTATTGTCTCCAATATATGGATTTACACCTTTTATCTCAAGTACACTCCTCTAAGACTTGCTGCGCCGCCGCTTTGCCCAATACAGCAATAACCACAGCACAACGCCAAGGGCTAGTACGACCGGACCAAGACCAATAGCCAAAGCAATGACTCCCTGTAAAGCTTGCGCCAACCCCTTAACCCCTTTGGGAAATCCTTGACCGACCACTTCCCAAAACCTTTTACCATGAGTGCCACTTCCTAGGGGATACGGCTCGTGCCAATTCACCACAATCGAGGCTAATTCAATG
>Ga0114996_10001895_pt1 | contig 27617 bp, 27 predicted proteins | sample ArcticOcean_MG_C_4_FD_87039 | JGI IMG/M metagenome (GOLD analysis project Ga0114996, IMG submission 87039) | Marine microbial communities from western Arctic Ocean - ArcticOcean_MG_CB4_134 | ecosystem: Environmental > Aquatic > Marine > Oceanic | place: Arctic Ocean: Canada Basin | collected... | reverse complement strand
TTCTGAATCTGGGTCTGCCAATACCTCATATTGGGAAGCAAAGGATTTTATTTGATCACTTGAAAACCCTATACCTGAAAGATTTCTGTATGAGACATGTTTTAAACTATGACAGCCAGAACATATTTCCGTATAGACTTGCAAACCTCTTCTAGCAGAAGCTTTATCTATCATACCAAAAATACCATCAAAAGAAAAATGCATTTTATAAACATTACTATCATTACTGTTAGCATTTACATTAGTTAAATTAAAAAAAACTATAGTAGTTAAAAGAAAGAATATTTGTATAATTTTATTAATAATAAACATGACTACTTACCACCTTTTATAGGTTTTTTTAAAACCGATTCCGATATACTATTAGGCAGAGGCTTTGTAGTTTCTATAACCCCTACTAGCGGCATCAATATTAAAAAGTGTGCAAAATAATATATTGTAGCTATTCTTCCAATAAGAATAAATTTCCCCTCAGCAGGACTCCCCCCTATCCATGTTAACACAATAACATCAACCACGAAAAGCCAGAATAGTTTTTGATAAATTGGCCTAAATGTTGCTGATCTCACTTTTGAAGTGTCTAACCACGGAAGCACAAATAAAATAAGAATTGCACTTATCATAGCTATTACCCCACCTAGCTTATCTGGAACGGCTCTCAATATTGCATAAAAAGGTAAAAAATACCACTCAGGAACAATATGCGCTGGTGTTTTTAATGGATCTGCAGGTATATAATTATCTGGATGTCCTAAATAATCAGGAGCAAAAAATACTACAAAGGCAAAAATAGTTAGAACAAAGCTTAATCCAAATAAATCTTTAATAGTATAATATGGGTGAAAAGGAATAGAATCTTGTGGCCCTTTCTTATCAATACCTAAAGGATTATTAGAACCATGGGTATGCAAGGCAATAATATGCAATATTACAACACCCACAATTAAAAATGGAAATAGATAATGTAATGCAAAAAACCTATTTAAAAGCGCATTATCTACAGCAAAACCACCCCATAACCACTCAACTATAGCTGTTCCAACCACAGGGACGGCTGAGAAGAGATTTGTAATTACCGTAGCACCCCAAAAACTCATTTGCCCCCAAGGTAAAACATATCCCATAAATGCTGTAGCCATCATTAATAATAATATTACTAGACCTAACCACCATAAGACTTCTCTTGGAGATTTATAAGAACCATAGTATAGCCCTCTAAAAATATGAATATAGACAACAATAAAGAAAAAAGAAGATCCATTCATGTGAATATATCTTATTAACCAGCCGTAATTAACATCTCTCATAATATGCTCTATGCTGGCAAAAGCTCCTTCAACGGTAGGAGTATAGTGCATTGCAAGAACTATACCTGTAATAATTTGAATTAATAAAAAAATTCCTGCTAAAGAACCAAAATTCCACCAATAATTTAAATTTTTAGGAGTAGGATAATCAACCAATGTATGTTTCAAAGTACTAAAAATTGGTAACCTATAATCTATCCAACCAATAACTCCACTGCCAATATTTTTATTACTCATGAAAAATACCTTTCAAATAATTATCCAATTTTTATAGTAGTCTCGTCTAAGTAGACATAAGGAGGCACCTCTAAGTTTGATGGTGCTGGTCCCTTTCTTATTCTTCCTGAAGTATCATAGTGAGAACCATGGCAAGGACAAAACCATCCTCCATATTCCCCTTGTTGGCCTAGAGGAACGCATCCAAGATGGGTGCATACCCCCACCATTACTAAATATTTAGCATTTTGAACCCTGTCTTCATCAATTTGTGGATCTTTTAAAGAGTTAATATCTACATCTCTAGCCTTTGTAATTTCTTCTTCAGTTCTACACCTTATAAATAATGGCTTTCCTCTCCATAAAACGCTTATAGACTGTCCAGGTTGTAATGGCTCTAAGTCAACTTCTATAGTAGCTAAGGCTAACACATCTGCAGAAGGATTCATTTGATCTATTAAGGGCCAAGCTGCTGCAACTACTCCTGTAGCAACTGTAACACCTGAAGTTATGTGAATAAAATCTCTTCTTGATTTACTATTTTTATCTGTATTTTTTTCCAATTTAACTACCTCTTTAATAAAAAAAAATTGATATTACTTTATAGATTATAATGATCTCACTCTTATCATTTTGACATTTTAATAAATTAATTTAAATTACTTACTTACTACAGATTAAAATATTAATAGATAAATTTTTTTCAAGCTATAAATAATTTTTTTTAATTTTTGATATAGATTAAAGGATATAAAGTAAACTTTATATAATTTTGCATTATGGACACAAAAAATAATAATTATAAAGATTACAATTTTATAGAAAATAATTTCTATGAGCTCAGAAATCAAATATGCTCTTCTTTTGAATCTATTGAGAAATCTCTTTTTTCTGGAAACAATTTAAATTTAAAACCTGGTAAATTTACTAAAAAGTCTTGGAAAAGAAAGCCAGATAAAGGCTTTACATCCGGTGGTGGTGGAGTCATGTCAATTATGCATGGAAGAGTTTTTGAAAAAGTTGGAGTGAATATATCTACTGTAATGGGATCATTTTCAGATGAAATGAGAAATAAAATACCTGGAGCAAAGAAAAACCCTAATTTTTATGCAACAGGCATATCTTTAGTTGCACATATGCATTCTCCCTTAATTCCAGCAGCACACTTCAATACAAGGTTTATAAGAACAACCAAAAATTGGTTTGGGGGAGGGTCAGACCTTACTCCTACTTACATGGAGAGATCTAAGTTAGTAAGTAATATATTTCACTCACAACTTAAAAATACTTGCGATAAATACAACCCATTATTTTATCCAAAATATAAAAAATGGTGCGATGAATATTTTTATTTACCCCATAGAAAAGAACAAAGAGGACTAGGCGGTATATTTTTTGACTATTTAGAAAGTGATTTTGATAATGATTTTGAATTTGTAAAAGACATTGGACAAACCTTTTTGGAAACATATTCTAAAATTATTAGATCTAAAATGGATAAACGATGGAATGATAAACAAAAGAGAGATCAGCTTTTAAAAAGAGGAAGATATGTTGAATTTAATTTACTTTATGATAGAGGCACTGCTTTTGGCTTAAAAACTGAAGGCAATATTGATGCAATATTTATGTCTTTACCTCCTATGGTCTCCTGGACATAATTTTCTTATAATTTTTTAAAAAAATTTAAACACTCATTCTTATTTGGTAAACAATCCTGATTTACCCACCAATCTCTTATAAGATCTAATGCTTTTCCTATTTCCCTACCTTCCCCAAATCCTAGCTTTTTTAAATCTTTTCCTGAAATAGGAAATACAGGTGGAGGATTATTAAAAGAATTTGATAAAATTTTAACTTTCTTATTATCAATAATCGTTAAAATATCTTTCAAATCTGATACAAATAATTCTCCATGATCTAACCATAATTTTATTATTAACGGTTTAGTAATGCTTTCTTTGTTTTCTATCCAATCAATATTTCTTTTAAATAAGGTTTTATTATTATTTGATAAATGAAATCTGTTTATAATTGAGGAAATTATCTGCCTTACATCAGTTTTCTTATTTTTCTGCAAAGCTATTATAAATGAAGTATAGAGAATAAAAGCATAATACTTCCTATTGCTATTTAAGTGAAAAACCCCAAGCAATTTTTTTAAAAATTTTTTATCTAAAATAAAACTATCGATTAAAGAAATATTATATATAGAATGCATTACATTTTTAGTGACCAAAATGTCAATTATATTAACAGCATTCTTTACTAAAAATATTTTTTCTAACTCACTTACTATTCTTTCACCTGAAATTAAATTTAAGTTTTTAGAATACTTTATACAAGCATCTATAGAATTTTTATCTATATTATGAGAGTACTTTGATAAGAACCTAAAATACCTAATTATTCTAATGTAATCTTCTTTTATTCTTTTTTGAGGATTACCTATAAATCGTAATATTTTATTTTCTAAATCCTTAAACCCTTGACCTGTTGGGTCTAGTACAGAGCCATATTCATCGGAATAAAGAGCATTAACAGTAAAGTCTCTTCTATATGCATCATCTTCCCATGACCCTCCAAAAATTACTTTGGCATGCCTTCCATCTGTAACAACATCTTTTCTTAGAGATGTAATTTCATATGTTTTATCATTTTTATATACTGTAATAGTGCCATGATCTATTCCAATAGGTTTAACGTTATAGCCCGCCTTTATTAAAATTTTCATGGAATCTTCTGGCAATAATTTAGATGCAAAATCTATATCCTTTACAGGAACATTCGACAACCAATCTCTTACTGCTCCTCCAACTATCATAGTTTTATATGAGCCTCCTAAAGCCATCATGATATCAAAAGCAACGCCAGATGCCCAAGGAGGAGATATATTTAAATTAACGTTTAACATGTCCGGGCATTATACCTTCTTCTGTCAATTTAGGTGGAACATAGATTCCTCCAGGCTCCTCTCCGAATTGCACAAATCTAAATAATACTAAAATTATTCCAAATAGCATTATAGCTATAATTATAAATACAAACCAAGGAGGCCTTGAAGAGCTATTTTCTTCTTTTTTTCTTCTAGTTAATAAATACCATACTAAAAGTATTATTAGAAAAATTATAACTGGTAAAAATCTAATAATAAATGGTGCCATTACATTATCCTTTATACTTTATACTAATACAATTTCATAATTTCGCAAAAATTTACAATAATTTTCGCTGTCGATCCCCATATCTTTTTATCTTTCCAATTAAATTGATAATATGAATACGACCTACCCTTATAATTTGCACTTTCTGTTTTTTTATTACTTTTTTCTAAAAAGAAATCTAAAGGAACTTCAAAAATATCAGCAACTTCTTTTTCTTGAATAAGTGGTATATAATTAGTATTTATTAACCCCATAATTGGAGTAACTTTATAATTAGTTCCTGTTATACAATCGTCTAATTGCCCTAATAACTTTATCTGACTATCCTTTATACCTACTTCTTCAAATGCCTCTCTTTTTGCACATTCAATTAAATTTTTATCTATTTTATCTAATTTACCTCCAGGGAAACAAACTTGTCCAGGATGAGAAGGCAAATCCTTAGATCTTGTAGTTAAGATGACATTTAATTGGTTGTTTTTTTCTATTAAAGGAAACAAAACTGCCGCAATTTTATAATTTATATTATTTAAATTGACGTTAAGTTTATTTTTATCTGTTTTCATATCTTGAACAATATCATTCTGTCTATTAATAAGTTCTCTCTTGATATTTAAGCAAAATTTATTCATTTTTTTCCAGATTTATATAAAACTATCTCTTAAATTTGGTTTATCTAAAATAAAAAACTCTTTACCGCTAAATATTCCACTATGCGTAACACCTTTAATTTTTTTAGTACTTAAAAAACCTGCTAATTCATAATATACAGGCCTTGATATCTTAGCTATTAAGCCATTCATAACTAAACTATAAGGTATCAAATCATTAGAAGCTTCTTTTTTTTCCATCCATATTGGATTATCTTTTCCAATTAAAAATTGGAAATCTACATTGGTGGTAAAACTAAAATAGGTTAAATTATTTTTATTTACTATATCCAATTTTGTTATTAAATATGGCACGTCTGTAACTTCTACCAACACATCTTCTACTGGTGTTCTTAGATGGAATGTATTATCTATATCCCTTATCAAAATAGAGGAAAATAATTTAACCATGGGCTTACGGGTAATCTTTGAACCCTTATAAAACCATTCACCGTATTCATTAATTAAAAAAGGAGCTTTATCCATACTTAGTGTTTATATAATTGATTAATTAAAATCTAATATATTTTGTTTTTATTACTAATATTAATAAATTGTAATTTTACTTAACTATAATATTAATCTATTTATATTAGAAAAGTCGTATACAATTGACATTTATAAATTTAATTTGCACGGGGCTCAATAAAGATGAAAAAAAATACTTCTAAAGAACTAAAAGACATTGATAAGCTTAACCAAAATGTTTCTAATATAAGAAATCATGTGAATGAAATTATATTTGGACAAGAAGATGTAATAGATAAAATAATTATTACTCTTCTGTCTGGAGGACATACACTCTTAGTAGGTTTGCCGGGATTGGCCAAAACCAGATTAGTAAGAAGTTTAGGGATCATAATGGGTTTAAGTAGCAAAAGGATACAATTTACTCCTGATTTAATGCCTACAGACATATTAGGTTCCGAAATATTGGAAGAATCAGCTAAAGGTAGACGAAGCTTTAAGTTTATAGAAGGTCCAGTATTTTCTCAATTTTTATTAGCTGATGAAATAAATCGTGCTAGCCCAAGAACTCAATCTGCTTTACTCCAAGCAATGCAAGAAGGAATAGTAACAGTCGCTGGAAAAAATTATAAACTTCCCGAACCTTTTCATGTATTAGCAACACAAAATCCTATTGAACAAGAAGGCACTTACCCTCTACCTGAAGCACAATTAGATAGATTTTTAATGCAAATAAATATTACTTATGCTGATAAAAATGCAGAAAAACAAATGCTTATTGCAACAACAGGAACAAAAGAATTAGCTCCTAAAAAGATAATGACTTCTAGTCAATTAATTTCAGCACAAAAACTAATTAGATCTATTCCTGTAGGAGATCAAGTTATAGATACAATTTTAAATTTAGTGACAAATGCTAGACCTGAGACATCTAAATTAAAGATAGTCAAAAATAATTTATCTTGGGGGCCAGGTCCAAGAGCAAGTCAATCCATGATGATAGCTTGTAGAGCAAGAGCCATTATTCAAGGAAGGCTTTCTCCATCTATAGATGATGTTATAGCTCTAGCTGAGCCTATTTTAAAACATAGAATGAACCTAAATTATTCTGCTAGAGCAGATGGTAATTCATTAAGCAATGTTATCAAAGAACTAGTTAAAACTCTTAAATAAAAAAGTAATATAATCATGAGAATAAAAGCTGAAGAGTTAACACTTGAAATTCCTAACCTACTAGTAAAAGCAAATAATATTGCTAATACTGTTTGGGAAGGTGTTCATAATAGAAATAAAGCTGGAGTTGGTGATAACTTCTGGCAATTTCGAAAATATGAATATGGAGATCCAGCACATTTAATAGATTGGAAGAAATCTGCTAAGTCCTATGATACATTTGTGCAAGAAAAAGAATTGGACACTTTACAAAATATTGTTATTTGGAGAGATACCTCTAAATCAATGAACTTCAGCTCTAGCAAAGTCATTGAAAAAAAAAAATATAGAGCAAATTTATTAACATTAGCTCTCACCATTATTCTTTCAAAATCGGGAGAAAATATTGTTCTTAACGGATTTAATTCTAAGCTCTTGCATGGAAAAGAGGTTATTAATTTTATTTCAGATCAACTTACAAAAAAGGTAAAAGACAAATATTTATCAGAACCAAATATAGATGAAATAAAAAGAAATTCTGATGTAATTCTAATTAGTGATTTTCTTAATGATATAAAGCATACTCAAGAAATTATGCGAAAGCTTTCTGCTAGAGGCATTAATGGCAATATGATTCAGATTTTAGACCCTGCCGAAAAAACATTTCCTTTTAAAGGACGTATTAATTTTAATGGGTTAGAAGAAGAAGAAAGTATTTTAATAGGAAATGCAGAATCTATAAAAAACAATTATAAAAAAGCAGTTAGCTCTCACTGCAATAAACTAAAAAAGTTGGCTCTTTCCTATTCTTGGAAGTATTACATGGATATTACAGATAATACTCCAGAATCTTCTTTATTAAATATTTGTAATACTTTATCTAATTATAATATTTTAAAAGCAGACGCATAAAGATGTCTTTACTATCAGCATTAACCTTTGGAAACCCTCTTGCTTTATGGGGATTATTATCTTTACCTGGAATATGGTTATTACTAAAAATATACCCTCCTATTCCAAAAAATATTTTTTTTCCTGCTATAAGGTTTCTTAAAAACATAGACAACAAGCAAGAAACTGCTAGCAAATCCCCCTTGTGGTTATTAATTTTTAGAATATTACTAGTTTCCATATTAGTACTAGCATTTTCTAACCCAATATATAATGCAAAGCCTGATTTTCATAATAAAGGACCCCTTTTATTAATTATTGATAATGGTTGGTCTTCTTCTTTAAACTGGGAAAAAAGAAAAGATCAATTAATAGCTTTCATTGAAAAAGCAGAGCAAGAAAAATTACCTATAATTATTGCACCAACTGCTGTAAAAAATAATATAGATAATGATGAATTGTCAATTTTAACTTCTAAAGAAGCAAAGCCAGTAATTGAAAGTCTAACTCCTAATCCATGGGCATCAAACTATTCATTACTAATTAAAAAATTAGATAAACTACCTAAAAATAAAAAATATAATATAGTATGGTTATGGGATGGCATAGACCATGAAAACGGAGACAGTTCCCAAATTTTTGTAAATAAATTAGAAAATATAGGAAGATTAAATGTTCTTAATTATTTTAATAACTCATCAATCAAAATAATTACTGCTGTTAAGAACAAAACTAATAATAAACTAAATATTCAAATATCTAGAAATATTGGAACATTAGAAGAAACAATATTTATAAGAGCTAATGGAGCTAATGGCAAATTATTAAATAGAATAGAATTATCTTTTAAAGAAAATGAAAGAATTACTGAAACTGAATTATTAATTCCAAATGAGCTAAGAAAAGAATTAATATCAATAATCATAGAAAACGTAAATAATGCAGGATCAACACATCTTTTTGATGAAAAATGGAGAAAAAGAACTGTAGGAATTTTTGGAGATAAAGAATCATTTAGAACCCAACCTTTACTATCTCCAGCCTATTATTTAGATAGAGCAATCAAATCATTTAGTGATGTCAAGATAGGTAATCTTGAGCAATTAATAAAAAAAGAAACTTCTGTTATTATGCTTCCTGGAGTAGGCACTATAAGAGAAGAATTAAATACAAAACTTAAAGACTGGATAAAAAATGGAGGAATATTAATAAGATTTGCTGGACCAAACCTTGAAGCAGCAGATACAGACTTACTTCCAGTTAAGTTAAGGTCCATGAATTCAAGAGCATTTGGTGGCGCACTTAGTTGGTCAACACCGGCAACAATTAAAGAGTTCCCTATAAACTCGCCTTTAAATGGTATTGAAATTAATGCCGATATAACAATTAACAAACAAGTAATAGCTGAACCTGGAGTAGAGCTTGCTAGTAAAACATGGGCTTCTTTACAAGATGGTACCCCTTTAATAACCGGAAGTAATAACCAAAAAGGTTGGAATGTATTTTTTCATATTACTGCTAATGCAGACTGGTCAAATTTACCTTTAACTGGGACTTTTGTAGAAATTCTTGATAGGATAATTAATTTATCTTCTGGGAACCAAGAAAATATAAATGATTTACCACTAGCTCCATATAAATTAATAGATGGATTTGGGCGTCTAGTAGACCCTTCAAGTGAAGCATTACCAACTAACTTTAATTTAAAAGATTTAACACCTTCTTCTGGGCATGCTCCAGGTTTTTATGGGAATAAGTTATACATGCGTGCTCTTAATTTAGGAGAAAATATAAAAAACTTATCGCCTCAAACAATTACATTTCAAAAAAATACTATATTTGAAAAATTTGAATCAGAAAACACAATTAATCTAAAAATATTTCTATTAATTGTTTTATTATTTTTAGTATTTATAGATTACTTTATTAGTTTAAATATAAGAGGAAAAATAAAATTTACTAAAATAATTAATATATATAAGTTTTGTTTTTTATTATTTGGATTCTATTTTTCATTTAATATAGCTGTTATAGAAGCTGCGGATAAAGCTTCTGCTCTGCAAACTCATTTAGCTTATATAGTTACAAAAAATCAAAAAATAGATGACACCACGCACTTAGGTTTATTAGAGTTGACTAGAGTTTTAAGAGAGAGAACATCAATAGAAGCAGGACCACCAATAGCTATTGATTTGAGTAAAGATGATATATCTTTTTATCCAATAGTTTATTGGCCTATAACTAAAAAAATAAATACTTTGTCCAATTCTATAACAAATAAAATACAATTATATATGAAAAATGGAGGATTAATAGTTTTTGATACTAGGGATCAAAACCCTACTAATAGTATTTCTAAAACTAATAGTAAAGCACAAGAAGCTTTAAAAAATATTTTAAAATCATTAGACTTACCTATTCTTATTCAGGTTCCAAACAACCATGTGCTAAGAAGATCTTTTTATTTATTAGATGAACTTCCAGGAAGATTTACTGGAGGAAAGATCTGGGTTGAAGCAACTGCAAAAAATTCTAAAGATGGAGTGTCATCTGTCTTAATCGGTGGAAATGATTGGGCCTCAGCTTGGGCAAAAGATTCCAATAGTAAACCAATATATTCTGTAATACCAGGAGGAGAGAAACAAAGAGAGTTTTCATATCGCTTTGGCATCAACCTTGTTATGTATGCAATGACTGGCAATTATAAAGCAGATCAAGTTCATATAAAATCTATTTTAAAAAGATTAAATACTAAATCAAATATACAAAAAGTAATAGAGTAAATATGATGAATAGTATATTCTTTTATCCTTATATTTCTTATAATTTATTATATTTTTTATCTTTTTTAAGTATAATAATGATTTTTATAGGCTTTAAATTTAAAGCTTCAGGAAATATTTTAAGAACTATTTTAATTTGTATTATACTAATATGCATAGCAAACCCAATAATAGTGTCAGAAAATAGAGAAAATATTCCAGACACCGTTGCAATAATTTTAGATTTAAGTCCTAGCCAAAATATTAAGAATAGAAAAGAAACTGCACAAAAAACGTATAACCTGCTTAAAGAAAAATTAGAAAAAATTGATAATTTAGATTTACGCTTTAAAACAATTAATGGAAAAAATGGAACCAATATATTTGAGCCATTAAGTCAGATCGTTGCAGATATTCCTTCTGATAGGCTTGCTGGTGCGATAGTTATAACTGATGGACAAATTCAAGATAGTCCAAAAAATATTGAGAATTATAATTTTAAAGCTCCTATAAATTTTTTACTTTCCGGTGAAAAAAATGAGAGAGATAGGCGGTTAATTATTGAATCTGCTCCCAGGTTTGGGATAGTAGGCGAGAAAATTGAAGTGAAAATTATGGTTGAAGATATTGCATCTAAAGTTCCTACTGCCTTAGTTTCTATAAATATAAATAATGATATCAAAAAATCTAAAGCTATTACAATTGGTGAAACTGTTGTTCTAACTTTACCGCTTGATAGAGCAGGAATTACTTCTTTAAATATAGAAGTAGAACCGGGAACTGAAGAATTAACACTACAAAATAATAAGTCTGTTATAGAAATTAATGCAATTAGAGAGAGACTTAAAGTAATGCTAGTTTCTGGAGAACCTAATATGGGATTAAGAAGCTGGAGGAACTTATTAAATTCTGACCCTTCAGTTGACTTAGTCCATTTTACAATACTAAGGCCTCCAAATAAGCAAGACTTAACTCCAATTGGAGAGTTATCATTAATACCTTTTCCAACTCGCGAACTTTTTCAGTTAAATTTAAAGGATTTTGATTTAATAATATTTGATCAATATCATTTAAGGGGAATACTGCCACAGTATTATCTACAAAATATTGTAGAATATGTGGTAAATGGAGGAGCTCTCTTAGATACTGCAGGCCCAGCTTATGCAGGTCCATATAGTTTATCACAATCACCATTACAAAATATACTACCTACTGAACCTACTGGAGAGGTAATATCTGAAAAATTTATACCTGGCATTACAAATGAAGGATTAAGACATCCTGTAACTGCTAATTTAAAAGATGATAATAATCAAAATGATTGGGGCCCTTGGTATAGAATGGTAGAAGGATTAACAATTTCGGGAGATGTTCTTTTAGAAGGACCTGAGAATAGACCTTTATTAATTTTAAACCGAATAGGTCAAGGAAGAGTGGCTCAAATTTTATCTGATCAATCTTGGGTATGGTCACGGTCAGAAAATAATAAAGGCCCACAAGCAGACCTTCTAAGGAGGCTAGTGCACTGGTTAATGAAAGAGCCAGAACTAGAAGAAAATGAATTGTCTGCAAAGGTAGAAAAAGACACAATTTTGATTACAAGAAATTCTTTAGCCTTAAATTCTAAACCTGTTTCTCTTATATCTCCTAGTAACAATAAAATGGAAATATATCTGGACGAACTAGGAAATGGAAAACAAATTGGAAAAGTATTATCTCCAGAACAAGGAATATGGAAACTATCATCAGGGAAATCTTCAATTTCAATAATAGTGGGAAATTCTAATTCTTCTGAATATTTAGATGTCAGAACCACTGACCTAATTATAAAACCTATTGTAGATAAAAATATGGGTTCCATTACATGGTTAAATAGTCAAAATAATTTTCCAAACATTAACCACTTGCCTAGAAGTCAAATGAAAACTGAAAGCAAAAATATTCAACTTATTAAAAATAAAAAATATTTTATAAAAAACTTAAAACAAACCTCCATTACACCTTGGTATATATTACTTATTCTCAGTATTGTTTTAATATTCTTGTCTTGGTATAGGGAATCTAGATAATACTTAATAATGCATAAAATATTACCAAATTTAAATATAGAAAAATCTTATAAAAATACTACTAAAGGTTATATATGTGGAATAGATGAAGTAGGAAGAGGTTGTTTAGCAGGACCAGTAGTTTCAGCAGCAGTAATTTTAAATTTTGATAAAATACCAGACGGAATTAATGATTCAAAAAAGATATCTAAAATAAAAAGAAGTATAATATCTAACAATATAAAAAAATATGCATTAGATATAGGAATAGGAGAAGCTTCTAGTCAAGAAATTGATGAGTTTAATATTCTAAATGCAAGTTTACTAGCAATGAAGAGAGCTTTTGAAGCATTAAAAAAACAAACTGGGTTAGCACTAATAGACGGAATATATTCTCCTAATATCAACTGTAAAACAATAACTATCATTAAAGGTGATACAAAAAGTCTATCTATTGCTGCCGCCTCTATTATTGCAAAAGAGTATAGAGATGCTTTTATGAATAAAGTAGGATTGATTTATCCTAAATATAATTTTAAAAAAAATGTTGGCTATGGTACTAAAGAACATTATAAAATAATAAGGTCTGATGGAATAACTTCTTATCATAGAAAAACTTTTAAGCTGCTAAAGTAATTATTATAATATTTTTAAATCTTAATTAAAAGAGATGCGTATGACGGAAAAATATATATTAGGAGATTGTATTAAAGAAATGTCCAAAATCAAGGACAGTTCTATAGATATGATTTTTGCAGACCCTCCTTACAACCTCCAATTATCAAAACCTTTGTTACGGCCTGACCATACTAATGTTAAAGGAGTAAGTCATGAATGGGATAAATTTAATAGTTTTGAAGCATATGACATATTTACTTTTAAATGGCTAACAGAAGCTCGAAGAGTTTTAAAAAAAGATGGTACAATATGGGTTATAGGATCATATCATAATATCTTTAGGGTTGGTGCCACAATCCAAAATCTAAATTTTTGGGTTTTAAATGATATAATATGGAATAAAGCAAATCCAATGCCTAATTTTAAGGGCAACAGATTTACTAATGCCCATGAAACAATTATTTGGGCGAGTCATAATAAAAAATCAAAATATACTTTTAATTATAAAGCAATGAAAGTATTAAATGATGATAAACAAATGAGATCTGACTGGTCTCTGCCAATTTGTTCAGGAAAAGAAAGAATTAAAACTTCAGGAAAAACTTTACACCCCACACAAAAACCTGAATCTCTGTTACACAGAATCATTATTTCTTCTACAAAACCTGGAAATATAATACTAGACCCATTTTTTGGAACAGGTTCTAGTGGTGCAGTTGCAAAAAAGCTTGGAAGAAGCTTTATAGGTATTGATCAAAACAAAGAATATATGAAGTATGCTAAAAAAAGAATTAGCTTAGTAAAGCCTCTTACAAATGAAGAACTATCCATTACAAAAAATTTAAAAACAGAAACTAAAATTCCATTTGGTAGTTTACTTGATAATGGAATGCTTAAAATAGGTGCTAAACTTCATGATATTAATAAAAAGCATAAAGCTACTATAAGGGCAGATGGAAGCTTATTAGTAGATAAAGATTTTGAAGGGTCAATTCATAAACTTGGGGCTAAATTACAAGGTTATAGTGCTTGCAATGGTTGGGATTATTGGCATTATGAAGAAAAAGGTAAACTAGTGTCAATAAATAAGCTTAGAGAAAAAATTAGAAACAATAAAAATGAAACTCACTAAATAATAGTCTTTGCTACTTTTTTCATTAATGAAGGTAATTGCTGAAAAGCTTCATTTAATTCTATCCATTCCCCTTCTATATGTATGCTATTACTAATTTTTAAATTATATATATTTAAAATTAATTTAAAATGACTAAATATATGATTTACTACATATAAAGGTTTATTTATTTTTATAAAATCTTCAAATAATTTTTCATTATATAGTTTATTTTTATCTTCTAGCCATTTAGATGAAGGAAAAGATAGCATTCCGCCTAAAAGTCCATTATTAGGCCTCCTAATAAAAAATAATTTCTTATCTGTATCTCTAGAAACTATATAACAATTTCCGTATCTAATATGTTTTGTTTTATTAGTTTTAATTACTTTAATTAAAGCCTCTTTGTTTTCTAAATATGTTTTACATATAGAATTTACTGGGCAGTTTAGGCAATTAGGTTGTCTAGCTTTACAAATTATTGACCCTAAATCCATTAATGCTTCTGTAAAATCACCTGGTCTATCAATAGGAATAATTTTTTTTATTAAGGATTTAATATCTTCTCTTTTTAAATTATGTTTATTATAGATTCTAGAAATAACTCTTTCTATATTTATATCGACTGCTATAGCAAACTCGTTATAGGCAATTGCACATATAGCACTAGCAGTATAATCTCCAATTCCAGGAAGTTTAATTAACTCTTTTTCTGTTTTTGGAAAAGATCCATTGTATTGTGTTACAATTATATCTGCGCATTTATGAACATTTCGGGCACGTGAATAATAACCTAATCCTGCCCAATATGATAAAACATCTTCTAAGCTGGAACTAGCTAAAGAATTAATATCTGGAAATTTATTTATAAATTTTTGAAAATATGGTATTACAGCATTAACCTTTGTTTGCTGAAGCATAATCTCGCTAATCCAAACTTTATAGGTATCTATATTTGACTTATTAGAGTTTCTCCAAGGTAAATTTCTTTTTTCTTTATCAAACCACTTTAAAATTTTTTTATTTGTATACAAAGCTAAGATCTTTCATAATTAAAATATTAATTAAACAATATAACTTTATACATTGAATATAAAATATGAACTCAAAAAGAATATATAAGCCGCAAAGAATTAGTATTTTAGCTAAAGGAATTACTAAAGAGATTTTTAAAAAAAGAGGCTTTAAAGAACAAAAAGTACTAACAAATTGGAAAGATATAGTAGGCGATGAAATAAGCTCTTATACTATACCTGAATCCCTTACACAAAATAAATTACTTATTGTTAAATGTAGTAGCTCTCATGCGCTAGAATTTCAATACGCTATTCCTAAAATAATGGAAAGAATTACATTAATGATGGGATATAAAGCTGTTATGGATATAAGAATTAAACAAGGAACAATTGAAAATGAAAATAAAGCTGTAACTATCAAAAAAAATACTTTATCTACTAAAGAAAACAAAGAATTAAATTCTTTACTGAGTAAAGTTAAAAATGAAAAACTAAAAGAGAATCTTACACGCTTTGCAAAATCATTTTTTTCTGAAATAAAGTAAATAATAAATTTGTAAGGAAAGCTAATATGAATAATCTAATTAAAGTAATATTTATAATATTTTTAGTGTTACCGTTTTCATCATTTTCAGATGAAGCTCCTAAACCTCTATCAGGTAGAACACTAGGAAATGTAGAAGCAAAAATAGTTATAGAAGAATACGCTTCTATGTCTTGTGGACACTGCGCAAGTTTTCATAATAATACTATAAAAAATATAAAAGAAGAATATATTGATACAGGTATGGCAAAACTGATTTTTAATGATTTTCCTCTTGATAGAGGTGCTATGATAGGTTCTATGATAACTCAATGCATGAATGATGATCAATTTTTCCCCGTCTTAAACGAACTTTTTTTAAGACAAGCAGAATGGACACAATCAGACAATATGGTTAATACAATATATAATATATTAAAACCTTTAGGCTTAGTAGAATCAAAAATTTTAGCATGTCTTGAAGAAAATCCAGAAAATCAAGAAAGGTGGAAATCCTTACTTGCTGGCAGAAAATATGCAATAGATATTAAAGGAGTGGAAGCCACGCCTACTTTTTTTGTAAATGGTAAAAAAGTTGAAGGCAAATTTGACCTAAAAAAATTAAAAAAACTTTTAAATTAATTTAATATTAGAAGAAAGAATACTTTGTTTATTAAAATATTAAATATACAATATATAATATATATGATGTCTTATATGGCTTCTTAATGAAATTTACTCGATTAAAAATTACAGGCTTTAAATCTTTTGTTGATACTATAGCACTTGATATCAAGCCAGGCCTTACTGGGTTAGTTGGCCCTAATGGATGTGGTAAATCAAATATCGTAGAAGCAATGAAATGGAATATGGGTGAAGCTGGCCCTTCTCGTCTAAGAGCAGGAGAAATGAACGATGTGATTTTTTCTGGAACTAAAGGGCGACCATCAAGAAATTCAGCAGAAGTAACATTAACTATAGAAAATAATAACGAAAAATTACTACAAACTTATACGAATAGTGATGAAATAGAAGTTTCTAGAAAAATAGAAAAAGACGAAGGTTCTACATATAGAATTAATAATAAAGAAGTTAGACAAAGGGATGTTCAGATTTTATATGCTGATATAGCTATCGGTTCCAGATCAAATGCAATAGTCGACCAAGGACAAGTAGGAAAAATTATCAATTCGAAAGCACAAGAAAGAAGACAAATTCTAGAGGAAGCTGCAGGGATTTCTGGAATTCACGCAAGAAAGCATGAAACTGAGCTTAAATTAAAATCCACAGAAGTTAATCTAGAAAAATTAGAAGAAATAATTACTAATGATAGAATGCGATTAAAAGAATTATCAAGACAATCAAATCAAGCAAAAAGATATAAAATAATTTCAGAAAATATTAGAGAACTAGATGCAATAATTCTTTATCAACGCTGGAATAAAAATCTAATAAATATAGAAAGGTTAAAAAAAGAGCTAGAAACCTTCACTGAAAATGTTAACGAAGTTACAAGAAAAATTTCTAGTAAATCACTTCAGCAAGAAAAAATAGAAAATGATTTATCGCCCTTAAGAGAAGAGGCCCAAAAGTATGCTAATCTATTAAATAAATTTAAAGTAGAATATGACCTACTTATTAAGGAAGAAGAAAGCCTATCTTTAGAACAAGCTACGCAAAAAGAAAATATTAAATATTTAAAAATGGAAATACTAAATGAAGAAAATTTACACAAAGAACTAGATAATCAATTTAAAGAATTAGATAATGTAATTAGCAAAATAAGCTCTAATAACACAAATATAAACCTTAGTCAGCTTAATGAAAATTTAGAAAATGCAAAAAAAGAAGAGGCTTATAATTCTGAAGTTTTAACAGAAGCAGAAAGAGTGTTAAGTTATAATATATCACAAAGAGACAATCTAAATAATGATATATCTAAACTTAAATTGCAAAATATAGATGCTGTAAATAACTTAAAAAATACTAGAGAGGAACTAAACAATTTAAATAATATAAGTAAAGACAATGATAAAAAAGATATTTTTTATAAAGACATAAATATTCTTAAAAAGAAACTACAAGAAGAAGACATAAATGAAGAATTAATTATTAAAAAAATAGATTTAGTTAAGGCAGAAATTAAGAAATTTAATGAACAAACTAATGAAAAAAAAATTGTTTTACAGGGCAAATTAAGAAATATTGATCAATATAATGCCTCAAAAGATATTTTAACTAAATTATTTGAAAGTGATGAAAAAAATATTGTCATAAACTATCTTAAGTTTCCTAAAGGTTTTGAAAAAGCAATAGAGGCTAGTTTAGGTCATGGGCTAAAAGCCGCACTTGAAAAATCTTCTATTGAATGGAGAAATATTGAACAAAATACCTTAAACAAACTTCCTGAAGGCATTATTAGTTTATCTGAACATGCAAAAGGAGTACCCGAAGTTTTTAATATCTTAAAATTAACTGGTTTAGTTGAGAATACTGTACAAGGAGATCTACTTCAACATAAGCTTATGCCTGGTCAGCAATTAGTTACTAAAAATGGAGGATTATGGCGTTGGGATGGATATACACATAATGAAGATGCTAAAACTCCTGCTAACCAAATATTACAAAACAAAACTAACCTTATAGACCTTAATTCAAAAATCAAAACCTCCCTGTTAGAAGCAGACAAATGTGAATCAATTATACTCAATTTACATTCTAAAATTGAAGTGGCTGAAAAGAACATAAGGGAATATAATACAAAATTATTAAACATACATAATAATAAAATTGAAATAAGAAATACTATAGAGCAAAAGCAGAACGCTTTATCAATTTATATAGAAAATCACAATGAAAACAGAACAAAATTAGCAATTTTACAGTCATCTAAATCAAAATATAAACAATTACTTGAAACATTATCTAATGATATGGATAATTATCAAAATAAAGAAAAATCTCTTATTTCTATTGAAATACTTAAAAAAAATATTAATCAAATAACTATTAAAAATAATGAGAAAAAAATTGAGTTAAGTAACCAAATTTCAATCTACCAAAAAGAATTAAGTACTATTGAAAATAAAGAAAATCAACTAACTCAATTAAAAAATGAGCAATTTAGACTAAGTGCTCAATTAACTAATATTATAAATAGAATTAACAACCTGAAGAATAATCAAAGTAAGGCTGAATTAAATCTTAAAAATCTAGATTTTAAGCCTATAAAAATTGAAGATTCTAAAATTAAAATTTTAAAGGAAATTGATAATTTAGAAGAAAATTTAACTAAGACATCTAATTTATTATCAGAAAGTGAGAATACAAATAAAAATATTATTAATGATCTTCGTTCTTATAATGAAGAGCTAATACAGTATCGTGAAAACAGGGCAAGACAAGAAGGCTTGCTTCAGCAATCTCATGAAAGACAAAATGATGATAAAGAAATAATTTATGAAAAACTTAATATTTCTCCTGATAAATTTAATGAGATAATTGATATATCTAAGGAATTTCTAGATATAGAGCAATCTAATTTGGCTTTAGAAAAATTAATAATACAAAGAGAAAGGATAGGTCCTGTAAATTTAATAGCTGAAGAAGACTCAGAAAAGTTAAGAATTAAATTAGAGGAAATAGAAAAAGAAAAAGAAGATTTAATTAATGCTATTAGTAAATTAAGAACAAGCATAAGAACAATAAACAAGGAAGCAAGATCAAAATTATTAGAAGCATTTGAGGAAGTAAATAAATATTTTAAAGAATTGTTTATAAACTTGTTTGGAGGAGGAGAGGCATATTTAAAACTTGAAGGTTCAGATGACCCTTTAGAATCAGGTTTAGAACTTATGGCTTCACCTCCAGGAAAAAAATTACAGCAAATGAGCTTACTATCAGGAGGAGAACAAGCTTTAACAGCAATGGCCTTAATTTTTTCAGTTTTTCTTACTAAACCCTCTCCAATTTGTGTTTTAGACGAAGTTGATGCTCCTTTGGACGAATCTAATGTAGATAGATTTCTAGACTTAATTGATTCTATTTCAAAAAAATCAGGTACTAGATTTTTGGTAGTAACTCATCATAGATTAACTATGGCAAGAATGGACAGATTATATGGAATTACAATGCAGGAACCAGGTGTATCCCAATTAGTATCAGTTTCATTAAAAGAAGCAGAGAAAATAAAAATTGCATAATAACATGCAATATATTGATATTTATTAGGCTGTCTTGACAGCGTCGTTTGTATACATTATCTTTTGCAAAAAATCGCGAATTTTTTAAGGTTTAAATATATGTCTGACCAAAAAAAAGTAGATGATTTAGAAAACTCATTAAAAGGCTTATCAAAGAAACTAGATAGTATTAAGGCACATAATATAAATGAAGAATATAGTCATAAAAGTAAACAATTTAGCGGGTTTCCTTACGCATTTAAAATTGTTTCAGAATTATTTGCTAATATTTTAGTAGGAGGAGCAATAGGCTGGACTTTAGATTATTTTTTTAATACAAAACCAACTTTATTAATCATTTTTTTGATTATCGGGTTTATATCAGGTATTTATACTTCATATAAATCATCAAAAAAATTTGCAAAATATTAAATAACATATTATTACTTTTTTAAGTATAGTTAGGGATAAAAATTGACAGAAAAACACTCTCCATTAGATCAATTTACAATACATAGAATCTTTGAAATGAAGATTGGCGGTATTGACATATCATTAACAAATTCATCATTAATGATGATAGCAGTTTTGATAATTTTAAATGCATTTTTAATTTATGCTACTAAGAAAAAATCTATAGTTCCAGGACGCTTACAGTCATTAGCTGAAATGAGCTATGAAATGATATATAATACTACAAAAGATAATTTAGGAAACGATGGGAAAAGATTTTTTCCTTTAGTTTATACTTTATTTATGTTTATTTTATTATGTAATATGCTTGGACTAATTCCTTATAGTTTTACAGTTACTAGTCATATAATTATTACCTTTGCACTTGCATTTGGTGTATTTCTATTAGCTACTGTTTTAGGATTTGTAATGCACGGACATAAATATTTAAGGCTTTTCCTTCCTAAAGGAGTTCCTATATTTCTAGCTCCCCTTTTAGTTCCTATAGAAATAGTTTCTTATATATCTAGACCTATAAGTCTTGCAGTGAGATTAGCAGCAAATATGATGGCTGGACATACAATGATTAAAGTATTTGCAGGATTTGTTGTAGCTTTAGGTATATTTGGCATAGCACCCTTTCTATTTATAGTTTTATTGTATATTTTAGAAACTTTAATAGCTTTTTTACAGGCTTATGTATTTGCAGTTTTAACTTGCTTATACCTAAGCGACTCATTTCACCCAGAACATTAATAATAAAAAGGAGAATTAACATGGATATAGAAGCAGCAAAATTAATTGGAGCAGGATTAGCGACTATTGGCGTAGCAGGAGCAGGAGTTGGCATCGGTAATATATTTGGTCAATATGTTGCGGGCTCTATGAGAAACCCAGGTGCCGCATCAAAAGTATTTGGTAATGTATTACTTGGATTTGCCTTAACAGAAGCTGTAGCCCTTTATGCGCTAGTTATGGCATTCTTAATTATGTTCAGCTAGTATCCTGAATAGAATACTAATAAATCTAATAGAAGGCTAAGAAAATGATCCTTAATAAAAGTATAAGAATAATACTTTATATATCTTATGCATCTTTGTGCACTTATCCTTCTATAGCAGCTGAAGGAGGAAGTGGTGGAATGCCTCAGATGGTCATTCCCGATTTCATGCCTCAACTAGTATGGTTATTTATAATATTTCCAATACTTTATTGCTCAATGAAATATGTAGCTCTGCCTAGAATAACAGAAATAATGGCAAATAGAGAGATGAAAATTATAAACAATATAAATAAAGCTGAAGAAATAAGAAATAAAATTCAAGAAGCTAACCAAGAGCATGAATTAGCAATAAAAGAAACAAACGATCAAATAAAAGCATTAGTAACTGAAATATCTCAAAAAAGCATAACAGAAGCTGAACAACATATGCTAGAGTGTCAGAATAATATCAATACAAAAATTAAAGAAGAAAAACTTAAACTTGCAAAAGAAATAAATAATTTTAGTGAAAATATTGAAAAAATTTCTAATAATGCAGCAGAAAGCATAATTGAAAAAATATATTACAAAAAACCTAACACTGATAATTTAAAAAACATTGTAAGCAAATATTCAGAAAGTTATAAAAATGACTGAGTTTATGGGTATAGCATTGGATGAAAAGTTCTGGGTCCTAATAGCATTTATTTTATTTATACTTTTAGTAGCAAAAAAAGCAACTAAAGCAGCTAATACCTCCTTAGATGCAAGGTCTAATTCTATTAAAGAAAAAATTAATAATTCAGAAAATACTCTTGGTGAAGCTCAAAAATTACTGAAGGATAGTCAAGAAGCACTAGCAAATCATAAAAATGATTCTGAAAAAAAGATTCAAAAACAAAAAGAGATAGCTCTTAAAAATGCTACAACTCACTTAGAAAATATTAAAAATGAAATTGAAAGAAAAAATATAGCAGCTGAGAGTGAAATACAATATATGCATTTTGAAGCTGTAAATATAATAAAAAATAAAATAATAGATATAACCTTAAAATCTGTTGAAGATATAGCTGTTACAGAATTTAAAAATGATAAATCAAATAAAATTTTTGATTATTTCATTGAGAACATACCTTCAGGATTATCAAATTCTAAATAAAATTTATTTTATAAAACCTAATAGTAATGTATATTCATAAATTTCTTCGCTATTATTTTTTAATTCTATATGAATGATACTATTTTGATTATCGAGTATTTCTGAATTCTCTGTATTTAGAAACACTTTATCAAATTTATTTTTAACTATTACTTCATTTTTTTTATTTAATAATGCTATCACAAAACTAAATTTTTCTTGTTTAAATATTTTTATATTATCTTCATAATCTATTTTAAATTTAATATCTAAGTCTATATTCTTATTAAACCCTTCATTATCATTGGCACTATATGAATAGCACTTCCATTTTACTTCATAAAAATTTACTTCATGTATATTATTAGATTCTTTTATAAATTTTATTTTATCCATACCTTGAATGAACCTAACTTTAGGACAACTAATTTCAGTCTTATTAATCAAAGCATCATCGTAAATTTCTGGTATAAGATTATCATATATATTAGTAATTTTAGTTTTCTCTCCGCTACACGCAGATAGTATAATTAGTAACGTATATAAAAAAAAGAGACTTTTTTTAAGTTTATTTAACGACATTTTATAACCTTTAATAAAATTAATAATACATAGATTAAAATTAATATAGTATATACTATTATATGGCTTATTTAACAGAACTTAATGAAGATGACATTAAGAATATAGTATTTAAATACCAACTTGCAGATTGTGTAAACATTACGCCAATATATGAAGGTGTACAAAATAGTAATTATATTATAACTACAAAAAACAAAAAATATATACTAACTATCTTTGAAGATAAATATGTTGCTAGTAACCTTAATAATTTTTTACAATTAATGCTGTTTTTAAATAAATCTGGCTTTTCCTGTCCTGCTCCAATTCAGGATAACAAAAGAAATATAATTAATTTAGTATCTAATAAACCATATTCATTATTCACATTTTTAAATGGCACATCTTTAAGTAAATACAGACTTTCTCATTTTAACCTTCTAGGAATAGGTATAGCTAAACTTCATGTTACTACATATAATTATTCAAAAAACATCAGGCAACGGTTTAACAATAATTTTTACATAAATGCTTTTAAAGATAATAGAAGTCTTATATTAAAATATAACTCTAATATAGAAAATATTTTTAATAATGTACTTCATGATTATAAAAATCTTAATAAAATTAGTTTGTCTAAAGGTATAATTCATGGAGACTTATTTCCTGATAACGTATTATTTAATAAAGGGAAAATATCAGGTTTTATAGATTTTTATTTTTCAAATTATGACTTTTTAATATCTGACATAGCAATAGTTATTATATCGTGGGGTTTTCATTCTACTAATTATAAATTAAATTTGAATATGGCTATGGTAAATACTCTTTTAAAGAGTTATAATTCGATTAGAAAAATTTCATATAATGAGTTATTAGCATTAAATATATTATGTAAAATTTATTGTATTAGATTCTTTTTAACTAGATTAATAGATAAAAAAGATAAAAAAGATTCTAGTAAAGTTTTAACAAAAGATCCTATGGAATATATAGATAAATTAATTTATTTTGATAAGCAGCATATAAATTTTGAACAGGTCATTACTCATGCATAATAAAGATACTATAAGCATATGGACAGATGGAGCCTGCTCAGGAAACCCCGGTCCAGGCGGTTGGGGTGCTCTTATTAAATATCCTAACTTAACTAAAAAAATTAGCGGATCAGTAGCACACACAACCAATAACAGAATGGAAATGTTGGCAGTAATTAAATCTCTTCAATGCATTAATTCAAATTTTAAAATTACAATTTATACTGATAGTACATACGTGAAAGATGGAATAACTTCTTGGATACATAATTGGAAAGCCAATAATTGGAAAAATAGTCAAAAAAAAGATGTAAAAAATAAAGACCTATGGCAAGATTTAGAAGCTATAACCGAGAATCTAGATATTAATTGGCAATGGGTAAAAGGACATTCTGGGAATATAGAAAATACTATAGCAGATGAGCTTGCTACATCAGCTATAAAAAAAAACTAGTCTAATACTTTTAATATGCTTTCTGCACTAGACACATCAAATGATCCAGCCTCTTCTATGGCTAAATAAGAAACAACACCATTATTTATGATCATGGCAAATCTCTGGCCTCTTTTTCCTAATCCAAATCCAGACCCATCAAATGATAGCCCCAGTGCTTCGGTAAATTCTCCATTACCATCTGCTAAAAGTGTTACTTTACCTTTTGAATTTTGGTCTTTTTCCCAGGCATTCATAACAAAAGGATCATTAACAGAAATACATATTATTTCATCAACACCTTTACCTAAAATGTCCGAAGTATATTCTACAAAACCTGGTAAATGTTTAGCTGAACAAGTAGGGGTAAAAGCTCCTGGTACTGAAAATAAAACTATTTTTTTATTAGAAAAATATTCACTGACTGCTACATTTGTAACTCCATCAGCTCCTATAAATTTTAATGTTGCAGATGGTATTTTATCACCTATTTCTATAGTCATTAAATATACTCCAATTATTATTAGATTATTTTACTAAATAATTAAGAAAGTATCCAATTATATTTTGTGTTTAATTAAAATTAGTTAATATAAATTTTGAATAGCATCTTTAATTGCAGTTATTGTTAATAATTCTGAAAATATAATACCTTCTGGATGTTTTATATTATATACAGCATTAAATGGAATACCGTACCTATTTGCTTTTTGTAAGAACTGAGTGATTCGATTATCAGGCTTAGTCCAATCACCTCTCATTAAAATAAGCTTATTATTTATAGCTATATCTTTAAATTCTCTACTATTTAGAACCAATAATTTATTAACCTTACATGTAACACACCAATCTGCAGTAATATCAATAAATACAGTATTGCCAGTATTAATATAATCAATTAATAAGTCACTATTATAACTTACCCATTCAGAACTATTATTTCTAAAAGAATAATTATCTAAAATCTTACTTTTATATGTAAAAAAGACACTAATTAATAATAAAACTATTAAGACAAAACCATATTTATTTTTAATTACTTTTTTAGTAAATAGTAAAATAAATATTGTTAGCATTAAAATAACTAAACTAAATATTTTTAACCCTACTACAATAATACAGACATAACTTAACCATACTGCTGTTAACATTACACCAAAGCCTAATATATATTTTAGATGAACCATCCATTTACCAGGCTTTGGTAAAAAACTTACTAGAGAAGGAAATATAAAAAATAAAATATAAGGAAAGGCCATTCCAAAACCTAAAACTATAAAAATACCTAATGTCATATAAAAACTAGAGGATAAAGCAATACTTATTGCAGAACCTAAAAAAGGAGCAGAACAAGGTGTTGCTAATAAAGTTGCAAAAGCCCCCTCAAAGAAGGCCACACCATATTTTTTATTATTAATATAGTTATTAATATTAGATGATAACTTTCCAGGAAGATTTATTTCTAATAAATTAAATAAGTTTAAAGAAAAAATAATTAATACAAATATTAGAAAAAACAGAAATATGGGTTGTTGAAATTGTATTCCCCACCCAATTTCACCTGTAACTTTTTTAAGAAAAATAGTTAGGAAAGCTAAACTAACAAAAGAAAAAATTATACCTAAAGAAGTTAAGAAGAAGTTTATTCTAATACTTGAATGATTACCATCTTGATTAGATATTACACGAGAAAGCTTTAAAGTTAGCACTGGAAGAACACATGGCATGAAATTTAAAATAAAACCACCTAAGAATGCCATAAGTAAAATAAATATAATACTATCATAAGTAGCATCATTTATATTAATATCTTCTGCAGTTGCAACTAAATTACCTTTTACCAATATAATATCTAGATTTTCATACCTATCTATATCATCTTCCAAAATTATTTTAGCCTTAATATTATTATTAATATTTTCTAAAACACTAATATTTAAAATTTTTATATAATCACTGTCATTTTCTAAAAATATTTCCAAAGATCCAGCTGGAAATTTTATAACGCTTTCAATATTAATAATTAATGATTTTTTAGATTGTTTATTAATAAGAATATTTTTTATACCTGCCTTTTGATACTCAGCTGGAACTTTAGAAAGTGCTAGTTCAAAATTATGTATCCTATCCGTAAATTCTGATACACCTGAATAAAGTTTTAAAAATAAATTAGTTTCTAGGGGTATACATATATCCTTACAAACTTGAAAATTTAAAGTTGCATTTAAGTATAAAGTTTTGCTTATATCTATAACGGATATTTTGATTGGAATAATGACATTATTTTTATAAACATTAGTTAATATGTTTGCTGCTTCTAATTCTTTTGTTGGATACGGCCATTGTAATTCATAAGATTTCAGATTTTTTGAATTCGTAAAATCTAACTTTGGAGGCTGGCCAGAATCTCCAGGCTGCCTCCAATAAATTTTCCAGTCAGGTTTTAAATTAAATTCTAATCCAACATAAAAATTATCATTATCAATCTTAGTTAATGTAGATATTAAACGTACATCAACCATATCCATTTCAAATATATTATATTCTTGTGAAAAAGATAAGTTTACATTTAAAAAGGTACTTATTAATACTAAAACGTATAATAATTTATGCATTGTTTTTAAAGATTAAGAAAAGTAAAATTAATATTTTTAATTATCATTTAATAATAATGAATAAATTACATGATCTCGCCACTCATTATTAATTTTCATTGCTTCTCTTAGAACCCCTTCTTTTTTAAAATTTACTTTCTCAATTAGTTTTCTGGATGCAATATTATCTTCTAATGTAAATGCTTGTATTCTATGAATTTTTAATTGCTCATGTATATACGGTATAATAGCTTTTATAGCCTCTTCCATATACCCGTTACCTATATTTTTTTCTCCTAACCAATA
>Ga0114996_10001893_pt1 | contig 27622 bp, 23 predicted proteins | sample ArcticOcean_MG_C_4_FD_87039 | JGI IMG/M metagenome (GOLD analysis project Ga0114996, IMG submission 87039) | Marine microbial communities from western Arctic Ocean - ArcticOcean_MG_CB4_134 | ecosystem: Environmental > Aquatic > Marine > Oceanic | place: Arctic Ocean: Canada Basin | collected... | reverse complement strand
GCAGACTCCCTGCCCAAAACCATCGGTGTTCTGACCATCACGCCGACCCGTGAGCTGGCGCTGCAGATCGCTCAAACCTTCACACTCCTCGGTCAGTTTGCTGAGCCGCCCCCCAGGGTGTTGGCCATCATTGGGGGGACCTCCATCGACGATCAACTCTCGGCTCTTGCTTCAGGGGTCGACATCGTGGTCGCGACGCCCGGGCGACTGCTTGACCTGATGGAACGTGAAGCGCTCGATGCAAGTCACGTACACACATTGGTTCTCGACGAGGCTGACAAATTGTTGGATGTGGGCTTCAATGATGAGCTGACAGTGCTGCTCAGTGCACTTCCATCGCAACGTCAAAATCTGCTCTTTTCGGCGACCCTTCCTCAGAAGGTTCTCAATATGAGTGCCCGTGTTCTCAACGAACCCACGGTGGTGCGCATCGATGAACAACACACGCCCGTCGCAACCATCGACCAACGCGTCTACCAGGTGGATCGAGACAAGCGCCGTCAGTTGCTGCAACACCTGCTGAAAACCGAGCCGTGGGGCCAGACCCTGATTTTTGCTGCCACACAAAGAGGGGCCGCCAACCTGGCCAAGAAGCTTCGGGTGGATGGATTTAAAGCGACCGAGATTCACGGAGGCTTGGAGCAAGCCGACCGCAGTTTCGCCCTGCAGCGCTTCAAGTCAGGCAAAGCCCAGATCATGGTGGCCACCGATATTGCCGCCCGCGGGATCGACATTCCGCTGTTGGGGGCCGTGGTGAACTTTGACCTTCCGCGGGCGCCGGTCGACTATATTCACCGAATCGGTAGAACCGGACGTGCTGGAGAGTCGGGAATCGCGGTCACGTTTGTGGATCACGAGACAGAAGCGCACCTCCGGCTCATCGAGAAAAAGAATCACCTAATGCTCACCCGACGGCAGGTTCCTGGCTTCGAGCTCGGTGACTCCTCCGCCGAGAACATCAAAGGTCCCGCCCCGCAAAGAGGGAGACGAAAAAGCAAGAAGGACAAGTTGCGAGAGCAGCAGCACCAGGAGGTTTCACCCAAGTCGGACTGAACGTTGGGCTTTGATTTGCTCTGTATTCTTTAGCTTCGCTCACACATTGAACCGTAGTTTGTCCTCGCTTGTAACTACCTGTTCTTACTAGATTTCACAAGCCAGTATCCCCGTTTGTCACCGAGTTTCCGCTGGAACTTTAAGACCTGGTTTCAATGAGTGATCCCGCCCCATTTATTAGCAACGCCGAGTATCTAGCCTGTGAGTCTCAGTGGCTTCGACAGCGGGCCGACGCCATAGCAGCGCAACAGGAGTCAAAGAGAGACCGAAGTTACGGTCGCCGGTACCAGCACCCCATCGATGATGAGGATAGTTGGTCCTGCAAAGTTTCGAGACTGCGAGAGAAGGCCACTGAGACTCGTCAGAGGATCAACGCTCCCTGAACCCCGTGCCCGTAAATGCCGCCGTTTTCCTCGGACGTTTTCATTCTCGGTCTCGATAGTAGGACTCTGAGTTTGGGTTGGTCAGTTGGCATCGCCCATTGTCTCCACTGCGTGATCGATGAAGGCACGAACCCGTGGAGCCAGGTGTCGGCTGGCGGGCCAGACGAGGCTCGCGGTGGCGCCCTGTTGCTCGTACTCCGGCAGCACCCGAACAAGCTCACCTCGCGCAGTCCAATCCTCCCCTTCAATCGTGGTAAGGAGAGCCAGACCTGCCCCCGACAATGCGAAGCGTCCCAGCGCAGCTGTATCATTGATGAACCACCTGGGTGTCGGGAGCGCCTTTGGCTTACCGTACGCTTTCCCACTGCGATTCCACTGAACGTCTCGGACATCCACGATGGAATGAGCGGCAATGCGGTGCCTCGTGAGATCGTCGGGCGTGGCCGGTTCGCCCATCTCTTTGATGTACTCGGGGCTCGCGTACATAGCTCTCCCGACTCGCAGGAGTCGGCGACCCATCAACGTCGGGCTCCCCGGAAGCTCCCCGGTGTGCAGTCGCAGGCCGACGTCGAAACCCTCCTCGACCAGGTTGACCAGTCGGGTGGTCAGCTCAATCTCGACGGTCGTTTTCGGATACTTCAGGCCGTAGTCCCTGATGCAGCGCACGAACTGGTGACGCTGCCCGAAACCCGGCACAGTGGTGACGCGCAGCGTACCGGTGGGCTCCGTGTCGGCGTGGGCGATGGCGGCGGCGGCCGCTTGCAGTTCCCGCAACGAAGGGGCGCTCCGCTGAGGCAGCACCTTGCCGTGCTCGGTCAGCGCCACAGCTCTGGGGGAGCGACGAAGCAGCTCGTGCCCAAGCGCATCTTCAAGGCGACGGACTCGCCTACTGACGGTGGACTTGGGGACGCCCAAGCGCTGAGCGGCAGCACTGATCGTCCCAGTCTCGGCCACCAGGGAGAAGGTCTGTAAGTCGGTCAGGTTCATGCTGGTATAGAGGATAGCACACTGTTGCAGTTACGCAACCTGCTGTTCAATATTTGCATCCTTGTGCCAAACACGCAACCAAGTATCTTGAGTCCAAGCTTGGGCAAGCAAGTCTCGAGTTTGAGAAAACTGATCAAGGTCATCTGGAGAGAAATGATGAAGATGCTCGCAGTATTATTCGTTGGCTGTCTCGCAATGGGGTGCACTGACTCCGACACGTCCGACACGTCCGACACGTCCGACACCTCCGACACGTCCGACACCTCCGACACCGGTGACACGACCACAGGAACTTCGCTTGTCGGCGATGTCATGCCGCTCATTTCTCAAAGCTGCGGTGGATGTCATACAAGGAACGACGCCCCTTTTCCGGCGGCGGTTGCCAACGGCGTCTACTACGACGACGTGGATGACCTGCTCGGACTGGTCGGTACATTCATCGTGCCTGGCGACCCGGCCAATAGTGGGTTTGTCGCGATCCTGACGCAGGACATTGCCGTCGGTGAGGGGCCCACACTGATGCCCCCACCCGAGATGGCTGAAGCGATGACTGATGACGATGTTGCGGTCGTCATCGCATGGATTACCGAAGGCGCACAAAACAACTGAGCCAACCTAAAGGAAGAGAGTCATGGATAAGCCCACAATCGCTCAACAGAGCCCGTTCGCTGTGAAACTTGAAGAGGGGAAGAAGTACGCTTGGTGCAGCTGCGGCAAGTCGTCCCATCAGCCCTTCTGTGATGGGGGTCATATTGGCACGGCCTTCAAGCCGATCGTCTTTACCGCCGACGAGACAAAGTCAGCCTACCTATGCGGTTGTAAGTCCTCCGCGAATGGCCCCTTCTGCGACGGCGCCCACAAGGGCCTCTAAACCGAGCCCGCCGCGGCCGCGTGGCGTTAGCCAGATTTCAACTCAACGAGAGGATCAGAAGATGAAAAAGTACATCCCCACAACAGTCCGCGTTCTCACCGGCCTCATGTTCACCGGATCGGCCATCGCCGGCATGATGGGCAAGGTCCCACCCCCCGAGCCAGAAGCTGCACAGGCTTTCATGGGCGTGCTCTTCAGCTCGGGCCTGCTTTACGTGGTGAAGGTTCTTGAGTTGCTCTGCGGGCTCGCCCTGATTTCAGGCTTCTTTGTACCGCTCGCCCTGCTGGTGCTGGCCCCCATCATCGTCAACATTGCGTTCTTCCATGTGGCGTTGGATCCATCCGGGCTCATGGTTGCGGTGGTCCTTGCCGTCTTGTGGGTAGGCAATGCGGTGGCCCACCGGTCACTTTTCTTACCCCTGCTGCAAGCCAGGGCACGGGTGGTCTGAGGTCCCGACTGCGGACCCATGGCAGGGCAGTTAGAACTATACGTTGAACCGGATGTGACAGATGTCGCCGTCCTGGACGACGTATTCTTTGCCTTCCACACCCATCTTGCCGGCGGCTTTGACCGCCTGCTCGCTGCCGAGCTCCATGAGAAAGAGGTAGGGTGTGATCTCGGCGCGGATGAAGCCCTTTTCCAGATCGGAGTGGATCTTGCCCGCCGCCCGGGCCGCCGGTGTGCCTCGAGTGATGGTCCAGGCACGGACCTCGTCCTCACCGGTCGTAAAGAAGCTGATGAGATCCAGCATGTCGTAGGCGGCTCGGATGTAACGGTCCCGAGCGGGTGCGTCGATGCCGTACTCGGCCAAAAACTCCACCTGTTCCTCGGCCTCCAACTCGGAGAGCTCCGATTCAATGCCGGCACAGAGCGGCATGGCTACCAATTGTTGGTCGTCGCAGTACGCTTGTACGTCGGCGGGCAGGGTCGTGGGGTCGGCTTCATCGGTGTTCACCAAGACCAAGGCCGGCTTCTGACTCAGGAAGCGGAACCCCCGCAGCGCCAACTCATCGTCGTCACGTAGCGCGAGCTTTCTGAGTGGCTGGCCCTGGTCCAGCTGTGCCATGGCTTGTTCCAGCAAGGTCACTTCCCGCGAGCCGCCTTTTTGCTCCTTCTTGAGCCGGTCGATCCGCTTCTCGATGACGGCCATGTCTGCCAGCTGAAGCTCGGTTTCCACGTCGCGCAGCTCGCTGATGGCGTTGGCCGCTTTCTCGTGCATGGGCGAATCGAAGCCGCGCACCACGATGGTGATGGCTTCTGTGTCCCGAATGTGAGTGAGCAGGGCCGGATCCAGGCCGCCCGGTGTCCCGTCCGGGGTTTTCCCGGCGATGTCCACAAAACGGATCTCGGCGTAGGTGGTCTTCTTGGGATTGTACATGGCGGACAATTTGTCGATTCGATCGTCCGGCACCTTGATCACGCCCAGATTGGGTTTGCGATCGCCGCTGAAGCCCACATCGGCGGACATTCCGGTGAGGAGATTAAAGAGTGTGGTCTTGCCACAGCCCGTGTATCCGAGGATTCCAACTTTCATGGCGCCGAACCCTACACGATGCACCAGGGGTTCGACAAGGATCTCGTGACGCTTACGCCTTGATTCACCGGATCCTCTCTGTTATCGTTCGTTGCCTTCCGAGGAGGGGTCTATGAAGCGAATCGTTGCACTGTTTACTGTCTCGGTGTTTTTCCTGTTGGGTTGCAACAACACCTATATCGTTGACCGGAGTGAATTTAAAAAGCTTGAGCGAAAACCGGACGACTCGAGTGTGGTGACGATCAATGACCTGGCAGGCACCCCCGTTGCGGTCGAGGACAGCACCAAGCTCTATGTGCGCTCCTTGGGTGGTCGCCGCTATCCTGTTACGGCGTTCAACTTCAACTTGACCCAGAGCCAATTGGTGGCGTCGGATCGGGACACGTTGTTGATGCTCGATGGTTTGAAATCCTTCGAGATCGACCACGTCTCAACGTGGAAAACCATCGGCTTGGTGGGCGGCATCTCTGCCGCGCTCGCAGGAACCATCTTGGCCATTGTTTTGACGTCGGGTACCAAGACTTTCGGCGAGTAAGTACCTCGGTGTTCACCGGGCGGAATAATCGAACTCCTTGTTGGTTGGTTCATGGCACACTTTTGTGCCTAAGCCAGACATCCGTGTGCGAGGCTAGGAGGCCCGCGTAATGACCCGCAACCGTCCCCTTTGGCGCAACCCATGGCTCTGGACGAGTCTGTCTGCGCTTGTGGTCGCTGGGTTCGTCGGAGGATGGTTGGCCACGCCCTGGTTTGTCGAGCGCGTGTGTCGGGGGGTCCTGGACGATGTGGGGACAACGCTCGGGGTGTCTGTGGACGTGGACTCCGTGGACGTGGACAGTTTGGAACGAATTGTCCTTCATGGATTGACTGTGCGAAGCGATGGCTCGGACGAAGTGCCCTTGGCCACCTTTAATACGGTCATTCTGGATATCGACTCCATCTCGTTGTGGGACAAGACGGCCCGCTTGGACCGAGTGACGCTCCAGAAACCGACGTTTCATTTGGTGAAGCGCGTGGATGACACGACGAACTTTGCGGAGCTGGCAGCCCATTTTCGCCGCTTCTTGGCTCCCTCCGACGACTCCGAAGAGGGGGAAGGGCAGGGTGGTCGTTTGTGGCGTCGATTGCAACGCCATGTGCCTAAGGTGGTGATCACCGGTGGGCGAGTGGATGTTGTGGATCGGTCGAACACACGTTCGTTGATCCCAACGCTATTGCCCGCTGAACTGGCACTGACCGACGTCACCGGGACCATCGAGAATCTCTCCAGACTCGCGGACGTGTTGGACCTGCGCGGGGTCGGTACGGTACGGATCCCTCTCTTCGATACGTCGATGGAGGTGCGCGTCGAAGCGAACCGAGAGAAGCGGACGTTTCGATCCAAACTGCGACTGACCGAGCCCGTTCGACACACCCTGGCGGGCACCCCCATCGAGATGCGCTCCGTGGAATGGGAGAACGGCGGCGACTTGCGGGTACTCGGTCTTCGCGTGGGCGAGTCGCTCCGCGCCCAAGAAGTGGCGATTACGCTCAACACCTCGGCGTTGGACTCCGCGAATCCTTTGTCGGCCATTCAGCGTTTGCTGCTCGTGCGTCCGGAGATCCGATTGACCGCTCAGCGCTTGGCACATTTTGCGAAGACGGGAGCCAAAACGGATGAGGCCGTCGCGAAACCGGCGGGTCCCTGGTCCGGGACCGATCCCCGTCCCAAACTGATCGTGAAACGAGGCGAAAAGGCGCGTTCGGTTGTCACCGACGCTTATTTGCGTGTGGCGGGGGTGGTTGAACGGGTCGCGAAACGTGCTGTGAAGGCGGTGGATCGATTGGCCATTCCGGATATTGAGATCCGTGGTGGACGCATTTCGGGCGAAGGTGACGATGCGTTGATGGCTCTGGCGCGTTTGACGGGCGAATTCTCTGCCTCCATACGTCGCTCGGATCCGGACATGGTGTTCATTGAGGTGAGCGTTCCCCGGATCGAGACGGGCGGGGACGCGGGTCACTTGACCGCGCGGATTCAACCGGGAACCGGGGATGTGCAGTTGGATTTTCAGGCCGAGGCGCTCGATCTGTATCCCTATCGCTCGCTTCTTCCGGCGGCCCTAACGGTCTCGGCGGACACCACGCTCAACGCGTCCGACTTGCGCCTGGTCTACAGCGCTGACGCACGGAGACTGGAGATTCAAGGGGGTTGGCAGGTCAATCCGCTGAGTTTGCGCTGGCCCGCTGTGGCCAAAAAGCCCATGACAGGGATCGACATTGGGGGAGACGTTCGCGCGGTGCTCGACATGCGTGAGGCATCACTCCGGCTGGAACCCAGCACCCTTCGTTTGGGTGATGTGTCCATGACTGTGGGTCTGAACGCCGACGACTTGGCCGCAGCGCCGAGGGTCACGGTCAACGTGAAGGTCCCCAGGGTCAAAGCACAGCGAATCGTCGATGCGTTGCCTACCGAGCTGATGCCGCGGCTGGAGGGCCTCCAGCTGGCGGGGGCGTTGGCCTGGACGTTCACTGGAACACTGGACATGAGAGACATGCGGTCGCTGGCTTATCAAAGCGACGTCACCACACGTTCCTTTGATGTGAAGGACCTGGGCAAGTACATCGACCTGCAGACGGTCAACAAACCCTTTACACACCGGGTACAGCGTTCCGATGGGGAGATGTTTGAGTTTGTGACGGGTCCGGGCAGCAAGGGTTGGGCATCCCTGAGCTCCATCAGCCCCTATCTCCAAAAAGTGCTCACCACCACCGAGGACGGGACGTTCTGGAAACACGACGGGATCGCGTTCTTTGCGCTGAAGTCCTCCATGGTCAACAACCTCGAGCGCGGTCGCTATTTCCGTGGGGGAAGCACCATCACGATGCAGCTGGTGAAGAATCTATTGCTGACCCAAGAGAAGACGTTGTCTCGAAAACTTCAGGAGCTGTTCTTGGCGTGGGAAGTCGACCGCTATTTGACCAAGAAACGGGTCTTGGAACTCTACTTGAACATTGTGGAATTTGGTCCCGGCATCTACGGTATCAGTCGGGCGTCCCGGTATTACTTCGGCAAGTCATCGTCCGAACTGGATGTGGTGGAGTGCGCTTTCTTGGCCAGCCTCTTGCCGAGTCCGAGACGGTATCATTATCAATTTCGCCGGGGCCGTGTGACCGAACGTTGGCGCGCCGGTTTGCGTCGAATCTTGGACATCATGCGCAAGCGCGGGAAGATTACGGACGCTGAATTTGAAGCAGCGGCACCCTATTCGCCGCGCTTTCGTGGTTCCACATGGGTGGAGCCTGCGCCAGTGTCACCGGACCCATCGACAGGGGGCGGCAGTCCCGATAGTAAGGTCGATGAGCAGGACTTTCCCATCGAAGCGCCTGCGCCTCAGCAAGCGCAGCCCAGACCGACTCAGGAGCCCGTTACAGCGCCTTAGCGCTCGGGTGTAGGCGTTCCTAAACGCGTGCCCGAGGTCATTGTGGAACAAATAGATGTTCGAGGCTGACGGGAGGCTATTCGTGGGCTACCATCCTGCCGATGCCATTGGATTACCGCTTTCAGCACCAGCCCTCGGGACGCTCCGACGGAGGGCGTCGAGCCGCGTGGATTGTCTATGTGTTGCTGGGGGTCGCCCTGATCGCCTTCGCGTGGTGGATGAGAGCCATCATGTTGCCCTTTATCTTGGGGCTGTTGGTGGCGTACATTCTGGCGCCCCTCGTGGGCTGGTTGCAGAATAAGGGTGTCCCCCGGTGGGTAGGCGTGTTGCTCTGTTATTTCGTGATCTTTGGCTCCCTTGTGGGAGGCAGCGCCTATCTGGCTCCCAAGCTAAAGACCGAGTCGGTGAAAGTGTTGCAGACGTTCCGCGATCTCTTGGCGGGCGTGCCGGAGACGGTGGACCGAGTGGGGGAGGATCTGGCGCTCTTTATGGAGAAGTTAGAGGGTGCGTCGGCGGACACGCAGAATGAGGGGCTTGGTGAGGAGGCCAGTCAGGCGGCCGCTTGGGGGTATGGTCCCACGCCTACCCCCGTCACAGTCTTTGATGTGGGTCTCGTGCCTGCCCTCAGCCGATTGGAGATGGGAGCGACGGATCGAGAGCTATCCGACCTGGTGGCAACGCCCGAAAGCTGGGTGTCGAAACGCAGCGCGGAAGAGTTGGAGGCGCAGCAAAGCGGATCGCATATCGTCCTTCGGCGCTTGGACGAAGGTACGTATGGACTCACGCTCAACGAGAGCACGATACAAGTGACTGAGGCGGTGGATGGAAGCGTCACGATTTCTCCGCGAGCCGCGGGTGACATTGGGAATCAAGCACAGAATTTCCGAAATCGTATCGTCAAAGGCCTGCGTTCATCGTTGGAGCGTTTTGCGGGTCGGATTGTACGTGAAGTGGTGGGATTTGTGGGCGACGCCGTGGGCATCTTCTTCCACAGTATCATCATGCTGACCGTGTTGCTCATGGTCGCAGGATTCGTGCTCGTGGACATCGATCGATGTGTAACGTGGCATCGGTCGCGCGTCCCCGTTCGCTATCGCGATCATTTTGACGAGGTCTTGAGGCGATTGGATGTGGGGCTGGGGGGCGTCGTTCGGGGGCAACTTCTCGTCTGTTTGTTCAATGGGGTCCTGTCGGGCATTGGCTTTTGGATTTTCATTCCCGAGTACGCGCTTGTTCTGGCGGTGTTCGCAGGGGTGATGAGTCTCATTCCCATTTTTGGGACGATCATCTCGACGTTGCCCGCCGCCTTGGTCGGGCTCAGTATCTCGTGGGGAACCACAGTGGGTGTGGTGTTGTGGGTTGTGGGTGTGCACGCTTTGGAAGCCAATTTCCTCAGCCCCAAAATCCTATCCAAGCATGCCAAAGTGCATCCGGTGTTGGTGGTTCTTGCTTTGGTCGCCGGAGAGGCGGCCTTTGGCATCGTGGGTGCCTTGTTGGCGGTCCCTGTTCTCAGCCTTGTGCAAACGGTGATGGGATTCTTTTTTGACCGGCTCCGGCCGGAAGTGATCGATTCGTAGACGTCAAATTGTGTTCAGTGGGGCGTCTGCGAGTGGCAGGGAGTTGGAAAGGCTTTATTCCAGCCCTTTGTTCTGACGCAAATCCGAAAGGACCTTATTGTACTCTACGTCCCAGTTCTGGGTGCCTTCTTGGAGGTTCTTGATCTTGTCACGCACCTGACTGTCCAACTCGTTTTCCAAGTCGGTGTGTGTCCGAAGCACTTGAACCATGGCACGTCGCAGCACATTGTCTTCCGCGAACACTTCTTCCACGTTGCGAGAGTGCATCATGACTTCAAGAAGCTGATCGGTGATCCAATCAAAGGCTTGGTCATTGATACCGAATTCCCGCTTTTTGGCCAATGTCTGGCGCACTCGGTGCAATTGGCTATAGTCCATCTTCCGTGCAGCGATGAGGTCCTTGGCTTGCTCGGTGATCTCTCGATCGAGCCGGTTGTACTCTGTGAGGACCGATTCGACGTCCAGGATCACTTCGGTGACGAGGCTGGTTTCTACCTCGATAGCTTCGCTCTGAATGAGCGTATTGGTTATCTCTTCGCTAATGAGTGGAATCTTACCGCGATATAGACGCATGGTTTCCTCCCAACGTTCATCGGGAAGGCGTAGCTAGCATGCAATGCGCTTCGGGGCAATCACAAACGCGACGAATTCCAATATTTGTGTGGTCATGACACACGCCAAGGTGCTCAGGTGCTGACTAGGATTGAGTGTCCAATCCCGTGGAATGATTGCGTGGTGGCTAGGCTGGCCGTACAATGAGGCCAATGGTAGGTAATCGTTCCGGAATTGTTACATTGACCACCGATTTTGGTATATCGGACTGGTATGTGGGCGCTTTGCGCGGTGCGGTCCTCAAACGATGGCCGGAGGGTCGACTTGTCGATATTTCCCATGGCATTGCGCCCCAAGACATTGCAAGCGCTGCGCTTGTGGTCCGGATGGCCTGTCCGGAGTTTCCGGTGGGTACGGTGCATTTGGTGGTTGTGGATCCCGGGGTTGGAACGCAACGCGATGGCGTGGTTGTGTCGGCCGGAGGGCACCTCTTCGTGGGTCCTGACAACGGTGTTCTGGTGCCGGTCGTCGAGCAGTTGGGCGTGGAATCGATTCAGCGCATCGACAATCCGGACTTGTGCGCCGATCGAATCAGCAGGACCTTCCACGGACGCGATGTGTTTGGTCCTGTCGCGGGTTTCTTGGCGGGCGGTGGGGCCGTGGGAAGCGTGGGGCCTTCCTTGTCGACCTTAGTACCGTGTCCTCCTGAACCCGCGGTTGAGGTCACAGCCGACGCGATTGTCGGCCAAGTGGTCGCCATCGATCGCTTTGGCAATCTCATCACCAACATTGAGCGGATCGATGCGCCCGCCGCTATCGTGCGTGTTCAAGCCGGTGAGCATGTTGTCCACGGGCTGATGGAGACGTATGGGGAGTCCGGCACAAAGGACCTTATCGCGCTCTTTGGGAGCTCTGGAAGGCTGGAGTTGGCGCTGCCCAACGGGAGTGCTGCCGAAGCGTTGCCAGCCGAGGTGGGTTTACCGGTTGTGGTGCAAGGAGGGCGGTCATGAACGCTGGGGTTGGGTTGTGGAAATGGGGGTCAGCGGCCCTGTTGGCGATGGCATCCGTCGCGTGTACAACCAATGACACGGGCTACGTGGAAGGGGAGTATCTCGTCGTCCGCGAATGCCAGGGCGACGTGGATGTGGAGTTCGCACCCTACACCTTGGAAGCCAATTTCTTTGGTGTGGAAAAATTGGGTGATGGGCTCTTCATTCGCATGCAGCACGCGGGCAAACCACTGCATCGAACCGACGCGCTGGTAGTGAACATTGTGGACACCCAATGGATCGCCTCACGAGTCGGTCGATGGGTTCCGCTCGACAACCCCAATGTTCAGGTGACGTTGCATGTGTTGGGGCAATGCCCGGACACCACCCAAGCCATGTCTGCGCACGGCGGGGAGATTTTCTTCGATGCGTTTGGCACCGACGCTGGGGACGCAGTGATCGGAGAATTCCGATTTGATCTGGTGGACGACCGCTCGGGCGATCTGGTGGGGATACATTTCACGGGTACATTCAAGTTTGTCATTCGAGCAGGGCCTCCCCACCAGGCGTTTTCCGGCGCTTTCTTCTAGACGGTTCTCATTTCGGGTCCAGCGCCCGCACTCATTCAGTAGACTTTCCACAGGCGCACTTTTTCGTTGCCCCCTGAAGATGACGTTGCTAGGGTCCAGCCCATGCAGCGCTTTGTGTACATACAGACCTTCGGTTGTCAGATGAATGTCTACGACAGCGAACGGATACTGCAGGTCTTGGAGCCCATGGAGTACGCGAGCACGGACGATCCGAGCAAAGCCGATCTGATCTTGCTCAACACGTGCACCGTCCGTGAGAAGGCCGAGCAGAAGGTTATGAGCGCCTTGGGAACCTATGCGCCCTTGAAGGATCACAACCCGGATCTGGTCTTGGGCATTGCCGGATGCGTGGCCCAGCAGGAAGGCGAACGCCTGCTCAAGCGAGTGCCTTATTTGGATCTGGTGTTTGGTCCGGACAACATCGCCAGTCTACCGGAGCTCATGACGTCCATCCGACGCGATGGGAAGCGGATATCCGACACATCCATGCACAAGAAAAAGCAAGGGTATCAGTTCATCAAGGCGACACCGGTTCACTCGGGCAAACCCACGGCCATGGTGACGGTCATGAAGGGGTGCAACAAAACATGCGCCTATTGCATTGTCCCGCGGGTCCGCGGTCGGGAACTGTCCAAACCCGCCGATGAAGTGGTGGCAGAAGTGGAGCGGTTGGTGGCATCGGGGGTTAAGGAAGTCATGCTCTTGGGCCAGAACGTCAACAGCTACGGGCTGGATCGGGAAGACAACATCCTCTTTCCCGAGCTCCTCGATCGCGTAGATGCGGTGGAGGGCCTCGAGCGAATTCGTTTTACGACAAGCCATCCGGTGGATTGCACCGATGACCTCATTGATCGCTTTGATGGTCGTTTGCCATCCCTGTGTGAGTATTTCCACCTGCCGGTGCAATCGGGTTCGAACCGGATCCTCGAAGAGATGCGTCGTGGTTACACGGTGGAGGAATACGTGGCGCGTGCCGAGCGGCTACGTGAAGTGTGTCCAGACATTCACATCAGCACGGACATCATCGTGGGCTTCCCCGGTGAAACCCAAGAAGACTTTGAGAAGACCCTGGCGCTGATGAAACGTGTTCGTTTTGACAGCGTGTTTGGGTTCAAATACTCGCAACGTCAGGGCACCACGGCCGCTCGGATTCCTGACGATGTGGTCGAAAAGGAAAAGAAATCGCGGCTGAAACAAGTGCTCGATTTGTCCGACACCCTCCGGGAGGCGCGTCTGGCGCAGTATGCGGGAGCGGTGGTCGACATTTTGGTCGAAGGCCCGAGCAAACAGTCGTTGATGAAACCCGGCACACCTCAGCTATCGGGTCGCAGCCGGAGCAACGTCGTGGTGAACTTCCCAGTGCCCAACGGATCGTTTGGCATGGGTCGTTTTGTCGGCAACGTTGCGTCCATCAAAATTAAACGCTCATTGTCCCACTCGCTCTACGGCGAGGTGGCGCTGGTTCAGTAGGAGGCTCTAGACCATTATGCCTGTACGGATGGAAGTCAGTGACTTGACCGTCGACAACGACAGTCAGTCCCCCATGGTGATATTGAGGGCAGAGGACGGCGTGACGACGCTGCCCATTGGCGTTGGACTGATGGAGGCCAGCGCAATCGCTGCGGCCCACGGTGAGGTGGATGTGCCGCGCCCGTTGACCCATAATTTGTTCTCCAACGTGATCAGCGCGATGGGCGGGACGGTGGAATCCGCCGAGGTGACCGCTTTTCAAGAGGACGTCTTCTACGCGGTGTTGCACATTCGCGTTGGGGAGGACTTGCTGCACATCGATTCACGGCCAAGCGACGCCATCGCCATGGCGCTGCAAGCCAATGCCGCGATCTACGTTCGCGAAGAGGTCTTGGCGACCACAGCGGTGGTCGACACGGAATCTGAACGCTGGCGTCGGTATTTGGAGAGTCTGGATCCCGAAGACTTCGGCGATTACCGGATGTAACCCCCCCAATCAGTCCGCTAGAAATCCATTCGCAGATAGAGTCCAGCGTCCAACGTCGCCGTTGGCAGTTCATACTTTGCTTCGTCGGGGTACATGGTAGCGAGCAAGATGGTCCGGAAATCGCTGTTGATGGCGTCATGACCAAATCGAAGCTCGCCCGCCTGACCCAGATGCGCCGCGACGTAGGCTTGGACCCTGAGGTGCGTCAGGAAGGTCGTGCTCAGGTCCACGCGTGCCAACGCGCTCTTGTCGCTGAAGTTCGCGATGGCCGACACCGTGACGGCTGTATCGTCGTTGACTCCGAGCCCGGGAAACGACACGAAAGCCGCTCCGTAGTGCTTGCCGATGTAGAAGATCTGTAGACCGCCAAAGAGGTTGAACACGTAGTCGTCCGTGATGGTGTCTGGCACGGTCGATGTGCTGAACTGCGACAGGATGGCGTCGTCCAGGGAGTCGAATCCCAGCTCGTTGTAGAAATACTCCAAGCCCATGTAGACCACATCTTCGTCGCCGTACTTGTTGGCGTATTGAATGCCCGCGCTGGCCTGAATGGTCGGGACCTGGTCGGTGAAGGTGAGCCCTACTTCGCCCATGATGTCCACCTCGCCGACGCCCGCGCTCACATCCACGCCCGCCTTGGGATCCACGTTCTTTCGCCATGCGCCCGTGAGCCCCAATTCTACCGTCGAAAAGACGATCTCGGCTCGACCAGCGAGGCCGACCTCGTCAAAATGTGTGACGGAATCGGTGAGGGCCAACGCGTACAGATTCCAGCCGAGGCTCTCGATAGGGATGTGCATTTTGATCTGCGGAATACCGCTTCGGTCATCGAAGGGCTGGAGTGGCGCTCGGCGACTGGTGTTGATCACGTCTACCGGGTTCCAGATGCGTGTGGTCCCCCAGCGAACTTTGGCTTGGCCAATGGTGACGAAGACCGTGCGGTCGAGGTCAAAACGCAACCACAACTCGTCCAGATTGATGGACGTTCGTTCGCTGGTCCCAAACAAGGATCCGCCGCCCTGTTCTGAAATGGAGGGGTTCCAACGCAGTCGTCCGCGGACGAATGCGCGAAGTCGATCGTTGGGGCGAGCATCGAGATACACATCCACCAAGCTGGGCATGGAGAGGGTGTGATCGTCGATCGAATCCCCATCCGTCAGATTGCTGTCCAGCCGGAGGTAGAGCATGCCGCCGATTTGGAGCGTGTCATCCTGGGCTTTGAGGCGGTCTTCGACGGACGATTCATCCTTTGTGTTCGTGTCCCCATTGTCGCCAAAGATAGCGTCGTCCCGTTCCTGGGCAAGCGCTGCGGTGCTCCCCATGAGCAGAACAATGAAGAGGGCGGTCTTCATCGGCTCTTGGACTCCAGCCAGGCCTTGGTAAAGATGTTGGGAGGCAAGCTGTCCAAGTTCGGTTTCCGAATCACAATGATGGTCCGGTTGGACTTTTCCACCTCGTCAAAAATCCGGATCTCTTTCGGAAACCACACATCGGCCATTTTGGATTTGCTGTAGAGTTTTCGCCATTTGGGATAGTAGGAGGTTCGCATGAGTTTGCCACTCGCCGCGATGTCCTGAACCTTGAGCGTGTTGTACGTTTCCACATCCACCCACATCTTGACCGTGGGATAGGCGACATCGACTCCCGGTTTTGCTTTGAGGGTCAGCTTGTGTGCGGTGTATCGTCCCAGCTTGGCATCCCCGGTGTGGGTGCCCACAAATTCTTCGGCCAGGCGCGACTCATCAAAATCCTGACGATTCGATCCCGTTCCTCCAATGCGTTCCCGCTCAGTGCGGCGTTCCCACTTGCCGACGCGAGGATCGTAAAACCACAAATTGTGGTCGATGCGCAGGTAGCCTTTGCCTCGTTCGGTCTTGGGCCGCTCGAAGAGGATCATGAGTCGATCGCGTTTATCTCGCCGGTACACCGTGGCGTCGTAAACCAGGTCGTTCTTGTCCTTTTCCCGTTGGTCGATGATGACTTGGGCCGTGTAATCGCCGTTGTTGCGCTGCCGGTTGTCGACGGTTTTGAGTACTTTCAATACTTGTTCGGCGGTGAGCGTCTCGGCGTGGGCCGTTGACGCGGGGTATCCCACGGTGATCGTGAGTGCCGCGACGGTGCAAACGAGGAGCATATGGGGGGCGATTTTCATGCATTAACTCACATGCTGCAGTGCGGTCACAGGTTTCATCTTTGCGGCCCGATACGCCGGATACAGCGCGCCCAAGATCGCGCAAGCCGGGATCAGTGTCAGCGCGATGGCAATGTCCGAAGCACCGATCACCAAGTGGAGCGTATCGCGCATCAGAAAGAGTTGAAAGCCCTGACCCACGTGAATCTCCATGGCGTTCAAGAGCGCCGCTACACCAATGCCGGTCAAGGTGCCGAGGGCTGCAGCCACCGTCGATAACATGCCGGCCTCTAGGAGAAACAACGCAAGGACGCTTCGTCTTCCCATGCCGATGGCACGCAAGGTGCCGATCTCCCGTGTGCGCTCCCGAATGGCCATCCACAGACTGTTCATGAGACCCACGATAATAATGATGAGCAGGACAGAAAAGACGATGGTCTTTACGCCTTGGAGAGCCTGCAACGTCCATATGATGGTGGCCAATTCGTCTTCCCATGTGGTGACGTCCAGCTTTTGGCCGGTCCAGTCTTCCCGAGTGACGGTCTGAAACTTCATCCAGAAGGGCTTGGCTTCGGGCTCCATGATGCGGTAGCCGGAATCAGCGAGAGTGGCTCGCAACGCCTCGGCCGTGGCTGGGGCGTCGTCTGCGTCCTCCAAATAGATCTGAATGGCCCCTGTCGCACCGGGATCCAGCAAATAGAGCGTCCGAATGGTGTCTTTTCGGGTGAACACATTCCAGGCACTCATCAACCCCACGTCTTTGCAGATGGCGACGACTTGAGCGTCGATGGCGTTGTTGCTTCGGTTCGGTGTGACGACCGACAGTGTGATGGTGTCCCCCACACTGACCTTCAGGCGTTTGGCCTGCTTTTCAAAGAGCACAGCCGTGTGGCCCACCTCCGTTCGGGTCAGGTCCATCAAGTCCCCGTCGATCACTTCGACCACATCGATAATCCCCGTCTCTTGCAGAATGTCGATGCCGGTTAGCCCCAACTGCATGGGACGCCCTTCGCCGGACGGATTGACCACTTTTCCCCAGCCGCGCACCCGATCCACAACGCTGATGTCGTTGGGTAAGGAGGCTCGGACGGGTTTCATCACCTCTTCGTAGTTCGTCACCACCGGGGCCGCCTGTCCGGATGTGATCTTGTAAAACCCACCCACATTGACGTGTCCCGTGGACAACGTGGTCACGGTCCGGAGCATGGTGTTGCGGATGCCAGTGGTGAGGCTATTGACCAGGACCAGGAGCATGGTGACGAGCAGAATGGCCGTGCCCAGCATGAGGGTGCGCTTGCGGCTCTGGACCAGATTCCGACCGGCGATGAGGCACAGCCGGGCCACATTGGAACCCATGCGTTGTTTGTGCGTGCCTGGACTCATTAGTCGTCCCCCTGCATGGCTTCGCGCGGTGAGATACGGGCGGCCAGACGGGCGGGGTAGAGTGTGGACGCCAGCGCGATGCCCGCAATGGCCAAGAGCCCGATCCCGACGTGGCCGGCGTTCCATTCGGGATACAAGCGAGGCCCTCCAAAGAGGAAGAAGAAGACATCGTCAAAGGCAGGGATTCCCACGGCGCGGGCCCACTGCAAGAGCCCCACCGCGATCAGTGCGCCCAGGCCGCCTGCGATGACTGTCAAAGCGCCGGTTTCGGTCAAGAACATCCAAATCACAAAGCGCCGTTGGGCGCCAATGGCGCGCATGGTCCCAATTTCCCGGGTGCGTTCAGCCGTGGCCATGACCAAGGTGTTGTTGATGATGACCAGCGCCACGGCGAAGATCAGAAAGAGCGCGGTGTAGAGGACAATGCGAATCACATCGATGAATTTGGCGATGATACCGCTGGCGTCTCGCCACGTAGTGATCTTGATGCCTAAATCCTGTTCCTTGTTGAGGGCTTCTATGGCGGCGATGGTCTCCTCCAATTTCTCCCCATCGTGGAGGATGATGGCCGCGTTCAGCACAACGCCTCCTGTCAATTCGTTGGGATCAAACGAGTCGGTAATCGTGATGGCCTCCATCTCCCCCTCTGTGACCGCCACAGGTTCGTCGCTCTCCTCGGGTTTTTCGTCGTCCGTGTCCTCTTCGCCAAAGAGCGCCTCGGTGCTCTCGCGTGACAGCTCATCGGGAAGGTCGTAGGTACTGCGGATGTCGGCCTGTTCCTTCCGGATTTCGTCGGTCATGTAGGTGTAGAGGTTTCGGAAGGTCGCTAACTCCATAATTGCGAAGCCACCGGCCAACTTGGAACGCTCTAGCCCCTTGAAATGGTACGTCCCATACACGTGCACTTTGTCGGTGCGTCGGTACCCACTGCGCGTGTAGGCCGAGAGCACCACATCGTCGTTCACGTTGATCCGATACATCACTAAGTGGGGGGCTACTTTGTCATAAAAGGTCTGATAGCGTTGCTCAAAGTTGCTGTCGTCCATGTCCATGAACGCGGCCAAGAGATCTCGCAAGGGCGTTTGAGCATCCATGGCCAGGTGTTTTGCCAGGACGGGCGCGAGTTTGGCGCGGATGGAGTCGTCGATCTCTACGAGAAGGGACGACACTTCCTTCTTGTTCCGCTCAATCCATTGTTGGCAATCTTCGCAGTCCTCGATGGTTTGGCCATCGTCTCGTTTCTCCTCAATCTTGTCGAGTCGCCGAGCCGTCTTGTTCTTGAGGCGCTCTTCATAGAAGTGCTTGCTGAACAAGAGCCCCCGTTTTCCCCGTGGAATCATCGTGCCGTCCACCACCTCAAAACGAGAGAAGGTCTTCTCAAAGAGCTGGGGATCGGTGGCGATGTAGCGCAGCCACAACAGATCCTTGTCGAGCGCTAGGTCGGTGATCTCGTTTTCTAAGAACTCCAAAACATCCAGGGGCTCCGTGTCGAATTGTTCCCACAGCGCGTCCGACTGGGCTTTGGCCAAAATGTCTGTTTTGTCACCCAGTTCTATCCGTACTTTGTCCATGTCGGCGATGGCATCCACATTCTGCAGATCGTTGACCAGGTCGTCGATGATGCGACGGACGTGGATCTGGAGCGCTTTCCTTCGCTCGTTGTCATTGGCGTTGACGGCTTCGCGGAGCTCTTGGAGTTTTCGCTCCAGCACATTGCCCGAGACGATGATGCTATTTTCAATGGCCATGGGGACCACAGTCTTCACATTGGGTAGAGATGAGAGCGCTTTGCTGACCCGCTCGAAGTCGCCAATGCTCCCCACGTCCGACGTACTCCCGTCAAAGTTGCCAAACACTTGCATGTCGTCTTCGCCGGCCGCGCTGGTGATCTGTAGGTGGCCTGTGACCGAGTCGATGAGGCTGGTGGCCATGGTCCTGTCGATGTTGTCAATGAGGGTGTTGCCCGCGATGACCAAGATGGTGCCAAACATCAGTACGAAGCCGAGAACAAAGGATTTCACCTTGTGCAGCCAAAGGTTTCGCAGGGCGAGCCGCACCAAGATCATGAGCTGGTCCGACCATCCGTCAGCTCAATGATGCGGTGTGCGTATTCCATGACCGCGCGGTCGTGTGTGGAGAAGATGAACGTGGTGCCATCGGTGGCGCTGATATGCTTCATCAAATCGATGATGGTTTGCCCGGTGCCCGTGTCCAAGTTGGCGGTGGGCTCGTCGGCCAGGACGATGTCGGGCCGTGTGATGAGCGCCCGGGCGATGGCCACACGTTGGCGTTGTCCACCGGACAATTCGCTGGGGCGGTGCAGGGCGTGATCGCCCAGGCCTACTTTATCCAACATCTCCGTCACCCGCCCCCGTCGTTCATCGGGGTTGAGTTGTTTCTGCAACAGCAGGGGGAATTCTACGTTTTGAAAGGCGGTCAACACCGACACCAGATTGAATTGCTGAAAGATGAAGCCAATGTTGAAGAGCCGGAGCTCTGTCAGCGCCTTTTCTTTCATGGTCGACGTGTCTTGGTCCGCCACGACGACGTGGCCACTGGTGGGCGTATCGATGCAGCCAATGAGATTGAGCAATGTGGTCTTGCCGCTGCCCGACGGCCCCGCGATGGCGGCGAACTCACCGGTCCCAAACGTGAGACTCACGTCTCGCACGGCGTGAACAACGGTGTTGCCGAGGTGGTAGTCTTTGCTGACGTTGGTCAACTCCACAATGACACGGTCGGCACTTCGGGCGGGTTCGAGCATCGCACGCATCATAGGGGCTTTGGCCGAAGCTGCCAAGCGATGACGGGCTGTGGTAGAATATCCGTGTTCAGTGAAGCTCCGTAAAGGTGATCATGATTCTTACGGCCGAGTGGATAGCTCCTCTAACATTGCTGGGTGAGATCGCGTTGCTCTCCACGGTTTTGTGTGGCCTGCATGCGCTCAATAAGCGATTCGGTCTGGCCCCGCTCTATGTGGTCGTGGGGCTCTTTGAAGCCTTCCTGTTCGTGGCCGGGAAAGGAAATAAAGACCCGAACACTGCGTTGGTCGCCGAACTTTTCTTTGCCGAGCCGGCGCATGTCTCTTACATGCTCTTTCTCCCTTTGATTCTGTCGTCCATGGTCTTGGTCTACGTCTTGGAGGGTGTGCGCGAAGTTCGGCGATTGTTGCTCGCGTTGATCGTTCTCTACGTGTTGCACGGTGCCATTGACGTCATCTTGGAGTTTCATGCCCTTCATCCACCGGAGGGCTACAATAATTTGGCGGGGCAAAACCTGCTCTACTATTCCATGGGCTCACGGGCTGCCGGCCTGGGGGCGATGGTCGCGGATTTTGCGGTCATCTTGGTGAGCTACCAATTCCTCCTGAATCGATTGCGTCGTTTGCCCTTGATCATCCCGCTCTTTGTCGCGTTGATTCTGGCCATGGTGTGCGACGCCATGGTGTACAGCTTGCTACGTGGTCGACTCTTTAGTTGGGACAATGTGATGTTCATCGAGAAGCTCCAAGCCGGCATCATGGCCGGGTTGCCGGTGGCGATCTACCTCCAGTGGCAGCTGCGAAAACACCACGACGACGTGCGCCGTGGGATCCTGGAGCGGGGAGCGTTTGCGGCCCTGGACCTTCGGAAACGGGTGATGGAGATGGAGCACATGCTCCAAGAACAGCAGGCACAATACCGCTACATCAAGGACACCTTTAGCCGCTATGTGTCGCCGGACGTGGTCAACGCGATCATCGCCGATCCCACGAAGATCAGCCTGGGCGGAGAGCTTCGCACCGTCACCATTCTCTTCGTCGACATTCGGGGGTATTCCACCCTGAGCGAGTCGTTGGAGCCCACCGAAGTAATCAGTTTACTTAATCGCTATTACCGACGGATCAGTCGCGTGATCTTGGACAACCACGGGATGATCAACGAGATCGAGGGGGACGCTATCTTGGCGGTGTTTGGCGCTCCCTTGGATCTGCCCGATCACGGCCTGCGGGCGGTTCGGACCGGTCTCGGCATGTTGGACGAGGTGGACATCCTCAACGACGAGTGGGACGAAGATGGGACCAGCGAACAGTGGCGGTCCGTGGGCATCGACCGTTTTACGGTTCGCATTGGGGTGCATAGCGGCCCCGTCGTCGCCGGCAATGTGGGCAGCGAGGCGCGTATGAAATACTCGGTCATCGGCGACACGGTCAACACGGCCTCGCGTGTGGAAGGTCTCAACAAGGAGTTGGACACCGCCATCCTGGTGACGTCGACCACCCGTGAAACCATCGCCGACAGCGAGTCGATCCGGTGGGTCGACAAAGGGCGGCATTCGGTGAAAGGCCGCACAGAGCCTGTATCCGTTTTTTCTGTCGTTCGCACCACGGCGTCTTCCGGATAATCCCATGCAACGATGGTTTCAACTGGCGTTTTCACTGTCCATTGCCCTGGCGCTCTTCTTGACCCTTCGTCCCATCGACGAGCCCACGTCGCCTCCCTTTCCTCACTTTGACAAGGTGGCCCACGCGGGCATGTGGTTTTTGATGGGTGCACTCGGGGGTGGGGCGCTGAAGCGAAGGACATCCCAGTTGCTGGGGCTCTTGGCTGCGCTCTGTCTGTTGGGGGTGGCCGTCGAAGTGGCCCAGCTCTGGATTCCGGGTCGCTCGTTTGAGTGGCTCGATGCGGTTGCGGATGGTACGGGTGCCGCGGCGGCCATTGGCCTGTGGCTCTTCTGGATTACCTGGGGTGGCGACCCTGACGCTAGACCCCAGCGCACGCGGGTGGTATGACAAGCCCGCCGTGTGGTTCAAACTCAAAGATTACTTCACCATCCTCAACGCGCTGTGTGGTCTTGGGGCCATCGCGCTGGCTCTCGAAGGCCACCCCTATTGGTCTGGTTTTCTGATCTGTTTCAGCTGGGTCTGTGACTCGCTCGATGGCCTCGTGGCGCGATTGACGAAGACATTCAACGAATTTGGTAGCGAGTTCGACAATATGTGCGATCACCTCACGCATGGGATCGCGCCGGGCTTCTTTGTCTATGCCGTGTATCGGGATTGGTTTCCCATCGAAGAGGGGTTGTACGGCTTCGTCTTGCTGCTTCTTTTTTCTTCCATTTTGCCCATCGCAGCGAGCATTCGTGCGGCTCGATTTGCCGTGAAACCGATCAAAGTGAAGGGCTTCTGGATTGGGCTCCCGCGCCCGGTGAGCGCGTTCATCATTGTGGGGTTCTGCAATGGGAGCATGTTCGAACTCTGGCCCGAGGTCACCTACCCCCTGGGAATAGCGCTGGTCGTGCTTCTTGGGGCGCTCAACTTGGGGAGCATCCCCTTCTTGAGCCACCACGGCCGCGTCTGGACGAGGGTGGTGGCGCCTTTGCTGCTGGCCGTCTTGTTTGTCTACGCGAGCACGATGATCGCCGGACCCATCGCGTTGTTCTTCGGCTACAAGGTGCTCGAGCCCGAAGCCTTCTTTGATATCGTGTTCTTCTTCCTTTTCGGGTACCTGCTTTTACAGTGGTACGGAGCGCGCCCGGACGAGTGGAAAGGTGCCAAAGAGGCCGTGGCGGCGTGGCATCAGCAGCCGAACCCATAGTAGGAGTTTTCCATGTCTTTGTTCGAGGGTCTGAACCTGAAGTGTAAGGGCGCCGGCCAACAGGCGGCCCTCCAAATGCTCATGAACAATCTCCACCCGGATGTGGCGGAGGATCCCGACAACCTGGTCGTGTACGGCGGCAGCGGCAAAGCGGCTCGCAATCCCGAAGCCCTGCGCGTGATCGTCCGTTCCCTCACGGATCTAGAAGACGACGAGACCTTACTCATCCAGTCCGGCAAAGCGGTGGGGATTGTGCGCACCCACACGGACGCCCCGCGTGTGTTGCTGGCCAACTCGTTGCTTGTGCCCAAATGGGCCACGTGGGACCATTTTTGGGAGCTCGAAGAAAAAGGGCTGATGATGTTCGGCCAGATGACCGCGGGCTCCTGGATCTACATCGGTACCCAAGGGATTTTGCAAGGAACCTACGAGACCTTCCAAGCCGCCGGTCAGAAACATTTCGGTGCGGATCTGAAGGGCCGGTTGGTGCTCAGCGCCGGCTTGGGCGGCATGGGCGGCGCCCAGCCTTTGGCCGCCACCATGGCCAATGGGGTGTTTCTGGGCTGTGACGTGGACTCACACCGGCTCCAGCGCCGATTGGAAACGGGCTACCTGGACGTGGTGGCCGACGACTTATCCTCGGCTCTCGCGCAATGCCAAGCCGCCTGCGCCGAAGGGCGCCCTCTGTCGGTGGGTGTGGTGGGCAACGCGGCCGAGTTCTTCCCGGCTGTTTTGGCGGCGGACGTCGTCCCAGACTTAGTGACCGATCAGACGTCTGCACACGATCCGCTCCACGGCTATGTGCCCCACGGGATGTCTCTAGAGGACGCGTTGGCGTTGCGCGGATCCGATCCGGACACGTATCGACAAAAGAGCATGGCGTCCATGGCCCAACACGTGCGGGCCATGCTGGCCTTTCAAGAGGCCGGCAGCCACGTCTTTGATTATGGAAACAACATCCGGGCCTTCGCCGAGGAGGCGGGCGTGGAGAACGCCTTCGACTTCCCGGGGTTTGTGCCGGCCTACATTCGTCCGCTCTTTTGCGAAGGGAAGGGCCCCTTCCGCTGGGTGGCCCTCTCGGGCGATCCTCAGGACATTTACAAGACCGACGACGCCATTCGCGAGCTCTTTCCCGAGGACAAAGCGTTGTGTCACTGGTTGGACCTGGCCCAAGAGAAGGTTCAGTTCCAAGGTTTGCCGGCGCGGATCTGCTGGTTGGGCTATGGCGAACGTCACAAAGCGGGCCTGCGTTTCAACGAGATGGTCCGAAACGGCGAGCTCAAAGGGTCCATCGTCATTGGCCGCGACCATCTGGATGGCGGCTCGGTTGCGTCTCCGAATCGAGAGACCGAGGCCATGAAGGACGGCAGCGACGCGGTGGCCGACTGGCCCATCCTCAACGCCTTGGTCAACACGGCCAGCGGCGCCACCTGGGTGAGCGTCCATCACGGCGGCGGCGTGGGCATGGGCTACTCCATTCACGCGGGCGTAGTGATTCTGGCCGATGGAACCGCGGAGGCCGATGCCCGGCTGGAGCGGGTGCTCACCAACGATCCGGCCATGGGCGTGATTCGTCATGTGGACGCGGGCTACGACGAAGCCATCCACACCGCCAACACCCGCGGCGTGAAGGTCCCGGGGTTGGGGTAGGCGATAGCTTCAGGTTCAGGATCAGGTTCAGATACAGGTTCAGGTGCACCTCGACGCGCCATAGTAGTTCAACGCCCGGTTCCTTGCCTGCTGAGTCACGTCGATCAATGCGCGGAGTAAGCCAGAAGAATTCGAGGTCATCATTCCTTGATCATGAAGACGATCTTGTACCAGGGGGGGAGGTGCGATTCAGCCGTGTCGAGGCTGTGCCCATGGGATGGGAGCGTGTGTGAGTGAAAAGCCATATAGGATCCGCCGTTCGAACAACTTCCGTTTCCTCCCCCATTGGTGTTGGTGCTGCCTCCCGGGTTGTCGTTCAAGGAGTGGATATGGTTCGAGCTTCCCCCCTGCGTACCAATGCTTTCCCCTGCCTGGGCGCCTCGAATGAAGCGTTCGGATAGATTGGGGCAGGCGTTCGAACCATCGCACAAGGACCAACCCGAGGGGAGTTCTCCCTGCAAGCCTGACCACATCGCGATCGCCCCTTGAGGGATGGTTGCGTCCACCGGAACCCGAAGGAAATTCAAGCGGGTATAGGGAGGCAGGTTTGTGGCGTCGTTGATGGCATGACTGTGGGGATACTTGTGTCGGTGGTTTCCGTCCGTCGCGGAAGCGCCGTGGCAGCCTACAGTGACCCAATTGCCTGGTCCCTTACCTGTTTGGTCGAACTCGGCGCTTGAACCACCGTGAGCGTGGGTAGGGCTTCCCCCGGTTGTGCCGGGCAGTGAGTCAGGGCCCAGACCTCTCAGGAACCGACCACGCAAATCAGGTGTGCCGTTGGTGCCATCACATAAGCGCCAGTCAGAGCTTTCTGGATCGGGAGTGTCTACAGAGGCCAGAATAGAACCTCCGGGCGCGAAGGAAGAAGACAGGTTCATCAAATAGGCGACTTCATAATAAGGAGGAAGGGGCTGGTCGTTTGGGATCCCGTTGTGGCTGTGCGTGAAGTCGTGGTTGTGAATGTGGTTGTGGGTTTTCCACGTGCAGGAGTTGCCGCCACAACTTCGGCCCGGGGGGTCCGCACTTGCGGTGGACAGGCTTGTGGTCGATGTGGCGCCACCGTGATCGTGGGGTGTATCACCACCTGTAGCTCCTGCTTTCTCGACCGGAGGTGTTCCCATCAGGAATCGATGGGTTAAGTTCGGTGTGCCGTTGGTCCCGTCGCAAAGAGCCCAACCTGCGGGGATATCCAACGAGGAGCCGGCCCAGGCCACAATCACGCCCGGGGAGAGGGGCTCCAGTTCGGCCTGGCAATCTGCCGAACACCCATCCCCATCGGCCATGTTGCCGTCGTCGCATTGTTCAACGGCGTCCAGGGTGCCGTTGCCGCAGAGGACGTCTGCGCAGGTGGGTCCCGTGTATCCGGGCTTGCACTCGTAGGTGTTGGGTGTTGTGCAGACGGGCGCTATCTCGTGGACATAAACGGCGCCGCCATCATATCCATTGGTGTTGTCGCCAAACGCTCCCACGACGATTCGACCGTCGTCGATGGAAACACTTGAGCCAAAGTATTGGTATGCGTGGCCATCGCTGGCGGTGAGTTTTTGGACTTCCGACCAAGCGCCGTTTGACTGAAACTGATAAACATACGCTGCGCCCAATGTATAGACCGTATTCCCATTGTTCGCGCTTTTGCTTTGGGCACCCACGACCAGGGTATGGTCACGAATAGAAACCTCATTGCCAAACTTGTCATCCTGCGCGGCGTCACTGGCGGTGAGCTTTTGGACTTCGGACCACGTGTCATCCTCCTGCGCCTTGAACAGATACACCGCTCCGCTCTTCGGTCCGTTGACGTCTTCGTTTTGCGACCCCACAGCCAGGGAATTACCGCTGATGGCAACGCTCTTGCCGAAGAAGTCCATTTCAGCGCCGTCACTGGCGGTGAGTTTTTGGACTTCCGACCAGGAACCATCCCCTTGGTGCTGATAGACGTACGCGGAACCGCATTTTGCGCCGCAGTCGGCATTCCATGTTGCACCAATGACCAAGGAATCGGCACTGATGGCAACGCTGATGCCGAATTGGTCCCCTGCATCGGCGTCGCTGGCGGTGAGTTTTTGGACTTCGGACCAAGTGCCATTGGTTTGGCGTTGGAACACATACGCAGCGCCGCTGTTGTCCCCGTTGTCATCGTTGCCCTTCGCACTTACGACGAGGAAATCGCCACTGATGGCGACGGTGGCGCCGAAGTTGTCGAATTGCGCGGCGTCACTGGCGGTGAGTTTTTGGACTTCGGACCAGGTGCCATTCGGTTGGTGTTGGAAGACATATGCCGCGCCGCTGTATTTACCATTGTCGTCATTGCCAGTTGCACCCACGACCAGGAAATCGCCACTGATGGCGACGTTTATGCCGAAACGGTCCTGTTCATCGGTGTCATTGGCGAGCAACATTTGGACTTGGGACCAGGTGCCATTGGCTTCACGTTGAAAGACGTAGCTCGTCCCGCTGTATTGCCCGTTGCCGTTGTGCATCGGCATCCCGACGACCAGGAAATCGCCATCGATGGCTTGGTATTGGCCGAAAGCCACCGAGTTTTCGCCGTCGCTCGGCAGAAGCTTTGAGCTCTCTTCGTACGTTCCAGCGGTGTTTTCCAGCACACAGCCATTCGGGTTCGCCTCCGCCGTGGTACAGGAGCAACACCCCGCGCCGTCACAATCTTCGGTGCCATTGACCACCCCGTCGCCGCAAATCTGGATGCCCGAGCAATCGGTCAGGCATTGTCCGTCGCCCGTGCTGTTGGCCGCGCCGGCGTCGCACACTTCGCCATCGCTCACCACGCCGTCGCCGCAGAAGCCGGTGAGGGTGCCGGAGACGTTCTGGCAATTGGCATCGCAGACGGTGCAATCGGTCTGGCCATAGGGGCAGATCTCGGTGTCGGTGTTGTTGTCGTCGCAGAGTTCCAACTCGGGGCAGACGATTCCATCGCCGCAGGTGGCGCCCGATCCGGGGGCGGAGCAGTCGGCG
>Ga0114996_10001892_pt1 | contig 27630 bp, 25 predicted proteins | sample ArcticOcean_MG_C_4_FD_87039 | JGI IMG/M metagenome (GOLD analysis project Ga0114996, IMG submission 87039) | Marine microbial communities from western Arctic Ocean - ArcticOcean_MG_CB4_134 | ecosystem: Environmental > Aquatic > Marine > Oceanic | place: Arctic Ocean: Canada Basin | collected... | reverse complement strand
GTTCAAGTCAGCGCCAACCGCATTCACACAACTCACGACGACATCGTTGAGCTTTTGGGCCAGCGCATCCTGGTCTACATCATGTTGGTATTGTCCAACCCCTATTGCCTTCGGATCGATCTTGACCAGCTCAGCAAGTGGGTCCGTCAAACGCCTTCCGATAGAAGCAGCGCCTCGTACGGTGAGGTCATGGTCGGGGAATTCTTCCCTGGCTATAGCGGATGCCGAATAGACCGAGGCCCCACTTTCATTGACCATGACAACAGCGATCGACTTTGGCAGGTTCAAATTGCGGACAACGGCTTCGGTCTCGCGGCCCGCTGTTCCGCTCCCAATTGCAATCGCTTCAATCTCGTAGCGGGAGACCATTTCGGCGAGCCTTGAAGCCTCCTTCTTCTCTTGCTCAACCCCCATATGGAAGTACAAGGTGTCTGAATGAAGCAATGCTCCCTGTTGGTCCAAGCAAACGACCTTGCATCCAGTGCGAAAACCAGGGTCGATCGCCAGAACTCTTTTCTGACCCAGGGGTGGTGCGAGAAGCAATGAGCGAAGATTGTCAGCGAAAACATTTATTGCCGTCGCATCGGCCCGCCCCTTGAGTTCGTTCCTCGCCTCGGTTTCCATTGATGGGCCAAGAAGTCGTTTGTATCCATCTCGAACCGCCAGCTCCACCTGCTCGGACGCAGCGCTCGTGCCCGTTACGAAATGCTGAGCTAGACTTGCCATCGCCGCTTCCTCTTCTGGCCCAGTCTGCACCGACAGGATGCCCTCTTGCTCCCCTCGGAATATGGCAAGCACCCGGTGCGAAGGGGCCTTCCAAGCCAACTCCTCAAATTCGAAATAGTCGCGATACTTGGCTCCCTCCAGCTCTTTCCCCTTGGCAGCGCGTGAGCGAATAACGCCCCGACCTGTGAAAAGCACCCGCGTCGTAGAGCGAGCCCATTCGTCCTCCCTGATCCACTCAGCAATGATGTCGCGGGCCCCGGCCAGCGCGGCGGCCTCGTCCTCGACACCCCGTTCAAGGTCCACATAGGTAGCGGCGGCGGAGTGCACATCCGTCCCGGCCCCTTGGGCCCACAGGAGGTCCGCCAGGCCCGCCAGGCCCTTCTCCCTTGCTACCATGGCCCTCGTACGGCGCTTGGGGCGATATGGCAGGTAGATGTCTTCCATCTGTACCAGGGTCGTAGCCCCGATCAGTTGGTGCTGAAGCTCTTCCGTAAGGAGGCCTCGCTCCTCAAGAGAGGACAGCATTGCGGCCCGTCTGTCGTCCATCTGACGGAGCTCACTGACACGATCCCGAACCGCGCTGACTTGGACCTCATCAAGTGATCCCGTGGCCTCCTTACGGTACCGTGCGATGAAGGGCATCGTGGCCCCATCGTCGAGCAGAGATAACGTCGCCTGTACCTGCTGAGGCCGAACACCAAGCTCAGCGGCAATGGTTGCAGCATGCAATGAAATGGAAGGATGGATCGTGGTCACTATGGCTCGCTAGGAAGATCGGATGCGCTCACAAAGTGAGCGGACGTTCATCAAGTATAGACAGCCTTCGGGTTAAGATGGTGGCCGACAGTCCCACGTCAGTACGAAGGCATCACAATGGAGACAGAGGCGTGACCAATCACAGTGTGGTAGCTCGCTTCGCTCAAGCTCGAAGTGATACATCCCTCGTAGTCCTTGAGGGCTTTCATCCACTCAAGCATGCGATTCGTTTCGGGGCCGAACTGTTGGATGTTGTTACCCCAAACATTGAAAAAGTGAAGAAGTTGGCCGGAGAACTTGCCCCTGATGTGATTGACGGCCTGGAGGATCGACTCACTGAGGTTTCGGAAAGCGTATTCGAGGAACTGGCTCCGGTGGCCCCAGTGACGGGCGTGATCGCGATTGCCCAGCGTCCTTCGCACTCGCTGAACGACATCCTCAATGACCCCACGTCGGCTCCACTGATCTACCTTGAGGAACCTTCCAACCTTGGCAATGTTGGTGCTGTGATCCGGGTTGCAGCAGCAGCGGGAGCAGAAGGCGTCCTCACTAGCGGCGTGCACGACCCGTGGCATGCCGCAGCCGTAAGGGGTGCCGCGGGACTGCACTTCGCGGTTCCCGTGCTCAGAGTGGGCACGCTCCCTTCATGCGACCGGCCCCTTGTGGCCCTAGATCCCGATGGTGAACCCCTGCAGCAGTCGCAGATTCCTGAGCGAGCGATTCTTGCCTTCGGCACGGAGAGGGGCGGCCTGACCCCAGAACTCCTCAGCAAAGCAGACGCCCGCGTGTCCCTTCCCATGAGAAAAGGTGTTTCAAGCCTCAACCTTGCCACAGCCGTGGCCGCCGTCCTATACGTTTGGCGGCTGGCCGACTGACAAGAGTTCAGGCCACAACTCTTCGAGGCGGACTAGCCTCCCTTGACGTGCCGCCCGCGAATAAAGCCCACGGAAGGTTCCGTGGGCTTTATTCCAATGCCTAGATGGTGGTGGGCCCGGCAGGGTTCGAACCTACGACCAGCCGGTTATGAGCCGGACGCTCTGCCACTGAGCTACGGGCCCTCAAAAGGGAACACGTTCAGCGTAGCTAGCGCCCGATGGGAGTGTCAAGGAGTTACTCTTGCTTGGAGAGCGCTCTGGGCGCTGGTACAATGCACCCCGCTGCAGCACCAGAGTGGGTGAATGGTCGCTGGCAAGGTTACTTCAGGAAACATGAAGGGCGACACTTTCGGACGGGGCGGTTTCAACATCCAGTCTAAGGATGGAACATCGATCAAGGGCGAGCTTCAGTTCCATAACGGCAGCAGCAACTTCCACGCGCACGATCTGACGGCCTTGGCCGTATCGGAAGATCTCACATCGGCATGGTTCGCAGGAGTGGGCGTCGACGGTCAAAGCTTCGTGGCATACGTGAAGGACGATGGCAAAAGCGGCAAAGATGACATCTTCCGACTCTGGATCAATGGCGTTGCACAGAACGGCGACGGCGCTCTAACAGGCGGCAACGTCCAGATCCACTGAGGCAGGTAGCGTCGAAGACGGCGGCAACAGGAGAGCCAGCCGCCTCCTGCCCGAAGTAGGAAGCGAAAGAGGAGGCCGGGACTGAGTCCCGGCCTCCTCTTCTTTCCGGATGCAAAGTAACTCGGAGAAAGGTCACGATTCGGTCTAGGTCGCTTGCACTAGCATTCGGCCCTTGCCCGCGGTGACTCGTCGACTGGTATACTTTATAAAGCGGACCAACGTCAACTGGAGGCACGCTGTGCCTCTAGTGTTTCACCAGTTATGCTCTGTCGGTAGGCACGAAATCGGGCGGGAGTAGCTCAGTGGTAGAGCATCTGCCTTCCAAGCAGATGGCCGTGGGTTCGAATCCCATCTCCCGCTCCAATACCCAAAACGCGCCTACCAACTGGCGCTAAACCTAGAGACGCCAGTAGTGGCTCCGCTCTCTGCAATAGTCGCCAGGCAGAACGCCCCGTAGGTCCACCAAAACCCCTCCCTTGGTCATCAGCCCCAAGTAGTCGTCGGCGGAGTGTTCAAGCAAAGGTTTGTGGGGCACCGCCAGCACCACCGCGTCATAGGATGCTTGGTCGTCCTGAGCCGCGAACGGATCAGGGACAGGTGTCAAGCCGAGTTGGCGAATCCTCCCATCGTCCACCAGTGGGTCGTACACAACGACTCGAACGCCAAAGGACTCCATCTCCCTAACGAGATCCACCACCTTGGAGTTCCGCACATCTCGCACGTCTTCCTTGAAGGCCACTCCCAACACCAGGGCCGACGACGCCTGCACAGCCTTACCCGCATCAATCATCAACTTTATCGCCTCCCGCGCCACATAGAACCCCATCTGATCGTTGACATGCCGACCAGCCAAGATCATCTCTGGTTGGTAGCCCACTTCCATGGCCTTGTGAGCCAGATAGTACGGGTCGACCGGGATGCAATGGCCTCCAACAAGCCCAGGATGGAAAGGCAGAAAGTTCCACTTGGTTTGAGCCGCAGCCAAAACCTCATGAGTATCGAGGCCTAGGCCATGGCAAAGCATGGCCAATTCGTTAACGAAGGCGATGTTCTGATCGCGCTGGATGTTTTCGATCACTTTCGCGCCTTCGGCGGTCTTGATGTTCGGCGCCCGGTATACTCCCGCCTTGGCCACCAATTCATAGACCCTGGCAACCCGCTCCAACGTATCTGCATCTTGAGCCGACACGATCTTTACTACATCACCCAAGCCGTGTGTCATATCGCCTGGATTTATCCGCTCCGGGGAGTACCCTACGCCGAATTCCACCCCAGCCTTTAGGCCCGATGCCTCTTCCAGAACGGGGATACACTCCTCTTCCGTGCAGCCGGGATAAACCGTCGACTCATACACAACAACCGCACCTTTCTTCAGCCTCTCTCCGATCATACGACTTGCACCAACAAGGTAACGGAGGTCGGGCCTCTTGGTGTGATCCACGGGTGTTGGCACGGCAACGATGAGAAATTCCGCCTCTTCCAGGAGTCCGGGGTCGCTGGTCAGCGTTAGGTTTGGGAGACTGAGATGCTCTGCCGCCACTTCACCATTGTCATCAAGACCATTCCGCAATTGGCGGACGCGCTCTGCATCCACATCCAAACCAACGGTGGGCAACTCCCTAGCAAAGGCAACGGCCAAGGGAAGGCCCACATACCCGAGCCCAACTACTGCGATGGTTGAGGGCAACTTAAACGCGGTCACAGCTTCAGGTCTTTGGCCCACGAGCGGTTCTCGAGGTACCACTGCACCGCGACGCGGAGTCCCTCTTCCAAGGAGGTCTTCGGCTCCCAGCCCAGAAGCGCGCGCGCCCTGGATATGTCTGCCCAAGTTGCAGGGACATCCAACGGATTGACCGGCTCGCGGCGAATGTTGGCCTTCTTGCCCAAGAAGCCCTCCAATAGCTCAATAACCCTTGTGAGCGAGGTCGGGCTATCAGATCCAAGATTGATAATGTTGTATCCCTCCAGTCCCAGGCCGAGTACCGTTCCCCTTGCGATATCGTCCACGTAGGTGAAGTCCCTGCTTTGCGAACCATCGCCGTACAGGATAAGCGGCTCCTGCTCGGCGATCCAACGAATGAACCTAAATATGCTCATGTCGGGCCTGCCCGCGGGACCGTAAACAGTGAAATACCGGGGAATTGTGATATTGATGCCGTAGGAATAATGATAGGCATAGCACAAGTTCTCGGCCGCCTTCTTAGATGCTGCGTAGGGCGACAAAGGCCGGTCAGTCTTTCCTTCTTCCTGAAATAGGCCCTCGGTTGCACCATAAACACTGGAGGTTGAGGCAAGAATCAGCTTCCGAACGTCGTGGTTTCGGCACAGATCAAGAAGATTCATTGTCCCAGTCAGATTCGTCTCGTAGTAGGCCCACGGGTCCTCCAGGCTCTGCCTGACCCCTGCCCGGGCGGCCAGATTGATAACCGCCTCGAGATGCCCTTGGCTAAAAAGGGTTCCCAGGGTAGTCCGATCTGCAAGTTCCACCTGGTGAAAAGAGAAGCCAGGATAGCTCCGAAGCCTTTGTAGCCGCCATTCCTTGAGCCTAGCATCGTAGCTAGCGTTAAGGTTGTCCACACCAACAACTTCTCGGTCTTGATCCAAGAGAAGTCTGGCTACATTGGACCCAATAAATCCAGCCGCACCGGTCACTAGGACGGTCATGAAAGCATCCTCAAGTAAGAAATCCCAGGCCCATTGGCGCCCTTAGGGCACCACAACGTTGCCGGCACCGTCAAGGTCAATTCCGAGGGCGTTCGGTTTGCGGGGCAGGCCGGGAAGCGTCTGGATAGCACCCGCCAACGGCACTAGGAAGCCAGCGCCTGCTGACATTCGCATTTCAACGATGGGGAAGGTATGGCCCAAGGGCCGGCCCAACAACGTAGGGTCGGCAGAGATTGAGCGGTGGGTCTTTGCCATGCAAATAGGCATCCGCCCAGCGCCCTGCTCCACGAACCTGCGAGTCTGGCTCAGGGCTTCCGGTTCCCACTGCACTTCAGAGGCGCCGTAGAAACTGCGAGCCAGCTTTTCAACCTTCTTCTCCGGCGAATCTTCCAGGTCATAGGCGTAAGTAAGTTGGACTGGCTCCTTCGCCGCGTCCACCACCGCCTCCGCCATTTCTATGGTCCCCTCTCCACCTTTAGTGAACCCATGGGACTCTACGACAGCGTGTGCCCCAGCGGCCAATGCGCGGTTCCGCACTACTTCAACCTCCTCCCTCGTGTCATCGGGGAAACGATTGATAGCGACGACCGCCTTCACACCTGCCCCTTTTACGAGGCCAATGACGTGATCCATGTTCGGAAGGCCCTGTTGGAGAGCCACACCATCTGGGGGGGCGTCCGTTTTCGAAGCAGAGCCGCCGTGATACTTGAGGGCCCGCACGGTAACCACAACTACGGCCACCGAGGGTGGGTGACCTCCCATGCGGGTTTTAATGTGGACGAATTTTTCAAAACCCAGGTCCGCCCCAAACCCAGCCTCCGTTACGACAATATCCCCGCATGCCGCAGCAAGCCGGTCCGCCAAAATGGAGCTATTGCCATGGGCGATATTCCCAAATGGGCCGGTGTGGATGACAGCGGGATTTCCTTCTCGTGTCTGAGCCAGGTTCGGCTTCAAGGAGTCTTTCAGCAAGGCCATCATTGAGCCCACCGCACCAATGTCACTGGCAGTGATGGGAGTGCGGTCCCGGGCAGAACCCACAACGATCCGAGCCAGCCGCTCTCTCAGGTCATCGTAGCCATTTGCCAAAGACAGGATGGCCATGATCTCCGATGCGGCATCGATATCGAAGCCAGCTTCGCGCATGGGTCCGTTGGCCTGGCCGCCAAGCCCCGTTACGATGCGCCGTAGGCCCCTCTCTTCTGCATTCGTCACCCTACGCCAGGCGATGCGAGACGCCTCCAACCCAGGCACGGTGCCATGGTAGGCGGCTCCGTCGGTCATTGCAGCCAAGAGATTGTGCGCTGATGCAACAGCATGGGCGTCACCGGTGAAATGGAGATTGATGTCAGCCTCCGGTTCCACGCGGGCCATGCCTCCCCCGGTGCCGCCTCCCTTTATTCCGAAAAACGGCCCCATGGATGGCTCGCGCAGCGTGAGAACAGGCCGACGGCCGATCCTCGCCAGACCATCAACCAGTCCGATTGAAGTCGTGGTCTTGCCCTCGCCTGGGGGAGAGGGAGTCATTGCAGTAACGATGACCAGGGGCACATCGGTACCTGGAGATGGGAAGGCCTCCAAGGGTACCTTTGCTTTGTAGTGCCCGTGCAGTTCCAGGGCAGCGGCGGTAAGGCCCATGTCCGCGGCGACATCCAAAATGGGTCGCATGAACGACACTCCTACATAGGGAAGTACAAGAATCGCGGCCGCAATTGGCCGGACGAACTGTGCATTCGAACTATATCACCGGCAGCCGGTTGATGGGAGAGGGCAACCCCGCTATCTGACCAGATCCCGTCTCTGAAAGGCTATTCCAGCAGCGACGAAGCCAACCAACGCCACTGCACCAAGAACCCCGAGGTGCAGGGCCGGGATACTGCTAGCCTCCACAACAGCCTGCGGGTCATAGTAGTGAAAGACGGATATCGGTCCCAAGAAACTGACCGCACCCCACAACGTGGCCAGAAAGTCCACGAAAAAGAAGATGACCGTTAGACCCGCCGCAACCGAAATGGCCCGTCCACCCTCGCTGGAGAGGGCTGAGATGAAGAAGGAATAGCCCCCAACCGCTAGGATCAGCATGAAGGCGTTCAGTAGCGCAAAGGCCAAAGCCCTGAAATCGACCCCCTCCACCCCGTTACCGACAACGCCGATCCAAGTGCCAAAGAAGGACATGCTCAACAAAATGGCAACGGTGACCAAGAGCGCTCCCAATTTGGCGATAACGATGTAATAGCGTTGAAGAGGCCTGGCCAGAAGCAAGAACATTGTGCCTCGTTCGATTTCGCGGGCCAGTGCCCCGGAAGACATGGCTATGACGGAGGCCATCGTTATTACGATGAAGACCGCATGCCGGTAACCGATAGCAATGTAGCCAGTGGAAGTGGTGGAGAAACCACCTTGCGCCTTTATCAATGCACGGAGCCCTTCAGGAAGCGCATCGAGTATGTCGCCGATAGCGGCGCCAAAAGCCGTGTAGGTGGTAGGCATCAGTACGGCGAATGCCAGCAGTCCCAACCCCACCATGAGGAGCCCAGTCCGTTGTCCCTTGAGCGTCTGCCATAGAATCAGGTTCACAACGCAACGCTCTCATCGCGGTAATAGTCTAGAAAAATGTCCTCGAGGTGGGGCGACTCGAATACCAGATCCTCCAAGTCATGGCTGGCCAGCACCCGAAGCACGGGATTGATGTCCCCCTTGATGGCAAGCCGCCACCAACGGTCGCCGCGGGCCAGAATCTCGACGCCCTCACCCTGGAGATCCGGAGGGAGTTGCCCCTTGACCTCCCCCTCCATTGTCCTGACCTTGCGCCGCCGCAGTTCCCGCACCTGCTCCACCGCAACCAGCGTGCCCTGCCGGATAATTCCTACCCGCTGACACAGCTCCTCCACCTCTGAAAGGACGTGGGAGGAAAAGAAAATGGTGCACCCGCGAGCCTGAGCCTCCCGCAGGATCACAAAGAAAGCCTGCTGCGTGAGGGGGTCCAGGCCCTGGGTGGGCTCGTCCATGATCAGCAAATCGGGGTCATGCTGCATCGACTGGACAATGCCCAGCTTTCTCCTCATTCCATGCGAGTATCCCTTCACTTTGCGTTGCAGGTCGGAGCGGCTCAGCTCCAAGCGGTCACAAAGCTCTTCTCTGCGTGCTGAAGGGCGGGAATGGAGACCCGCAAGGTAGTTGAGGAAGTCATTGCCGGTCATCCCGTCGTAGAGAGCTGACGCATCGGGAAGAAAACCTATCCGAGCCTTAATTTCTTTGGGTTTGAGCCAGGGATCGGCATCAAAAACACGGGCGATGCCTTGGGTGGGCTTCAGGAATCCCATCAGCACCCGAATAGCCGTCGTCTTGCCTGCGCCATTCGGCCCCAGAAATCCGAAGATCTCGCCAGGGTGCACCGAAAGGTTGAGAGACGACAGGGCTTGGACGTGCCCATAGCTCTTGCTGACGTTGTCGATCCAGATCACCGGATGAGGTTCAGCCAACCATCGCTCCTAGCTTAGCAATCTGAATTGATTGTACCGTGTCCCATAACGCTGGGCGAGGTGGCTTTGGGGCTTCGGCAGCTATGGTATACTTCGCTCGGTGCGCTGACCGGGGCGAGAGTTCCGGTGCGCCATTTTGCTTTGCAACTTAGGAGAGCGTGTGCCTGCTTACGCAATCATAGGCGGACAATGGGGTGACGAGGGAAAAGGGAAGATCGTTGACTTCCTGACCGCCGACGCCCAGGCTGTCGTGCGCTTCTCAGGGGGCAACAACGCCGGCCACACTGTGATGAACGATGAGGGCGAATTCAAGTTCCACCTGGTGCCTTCCGGCATTGTGTGGCCTCACCCCATATGCATCATCGGAAACGGGGTGGTCGTAGACCCAGTTGGGTTGCTGGCTGAGATTGACGGGCTTCAGCGGCACAAAATCGATGTCAGCCGCCTGGTCATCAGCGACCGGGCCCACGTCATCATGCCCTACCACATAGCCTTGGATGGCCTGGAGGAAAAGGCTCGCGGGAAGGATGCTCTCGGCACCACTGGCAGGGGGATTGGCCCCGCCTACATGGACAAGGTGGCCCGCTGGGGCATCCGGATGGGTGAGTTAAAAGATGTCGTTGGCCTTAGAGCCCGCCTTGAGGCTCTGGTGGCGCAAAAGAACGCCCATATCAAGTTGTACGACGGCGAGCCTTTCGACGCCTCCGAACTTTACGAACGGTGTCTAGCCTGGTCGGAACAGCTTGGCGACTACATTCAGCCTACCGAAGCTCTCATAGAGGATATGTTGGCCCGAGGCGACGCTATTCTTCTAGAGGGAGCACAGGGGGCGCTACTGGACTTGGATCACGGAACCTACCCTTACGTCACATCGTCGTCGGCCACCGTCGGAGGCGCCATCACTGGTTCTGGCGTCCATCCCCGCCATCTGAAGGGCATCATGGGGGTCTTTAAGGCCTACACAACGCGGGTGGGGGCTGGCCCCATGCCCTCAGAGTTGGACGACGAAGTCGGCAATACGATCCGCGAGCGCGCCTGGGAGTACGGCACAACCACCGGGCGGCCACGCCGCTGCGGCTGGTTTGATGCCGTCGCCGCTCGCTACAGCGCTTCTGTGAACGGCTTCACCTCGGCAGTCCTGACTCGTCTGGACGTATTGGACGGACTGGGTCCGGTGAAGGTATGCGTTGCTTACAAGCTCGACGGGGAAATCATCACCCGGTTCCCAAGCAGCGCGTCGGTCTTGGAACGCTGTGAGCCGGTGCTGGAAGAGTTCGAAGGGTGGGACAACCCAACGGCCGGACTTCAGAACATGAAGGACCTACCCCGCCAGGCCAAAACCTATGTGCGGCGGCTTGAGGACCTAATCGGCTGTCCCATAAGCATCATCTCGACAGGGCCCAAGCGGGAAGAGACCGTCCTGGTTCACCCTGTCCTATAAAGCGCTCTTAGCGGCCCCCGCCGATGGGCAAGTCTATCGCGTAGCCTTTCATTAGATCCCTGAGGAAAGCCTGCGTGTCTTCCTCAGCTTCGATGAGCGGCAACCTGGGTGCGCCAACGTCGAATCCCGCCTGATTCAGGCACCACTTTACGGGTATGGGATTTGACACCACGAAGAGCCCCTTGTTGAGAGCCAGCAACCGCAGATGCTCCGCCTCCGCCTCTTCTTTGCGGCCCTCAAGAACGCCATCGATAACCCCGCGAATCTGCCTGCCCACAAGATGGGACGATACGCTCACCGCTCCGTAGCCCCCCAGAGCCATGATGCCGAAGTTGTCGCTGTCGTTGCCGCTCCAAACGAGGAACCCAGGCTCAGCCTCCTTCATTATCTGGGCCGCCTGCTCAAGGTCCCCGCTAGCCTCTTTGATCCCGACGATGTTGCGGATCTTGCTGAGGCGAACCACTGTCGCCACGTCCATGTTGAGGGAAGTGCGGCTAGGCACGTTGTACAGAATCACGGGCAAGGTTGTGGCCTCGGCGATGGCGCAGAAGTGGCGGTAAAGGCCCTCCATAGGAGGCTTGTTGTAGTACGGAACCACGGCCAGAATCGCAGTAACCCCTCGACGTTCTGCCTCCTTGGTCAGGTCGACGCTTTCAGCAGTGCTGTAGCTGCCGGTGCCGGCAACAATGCAAGCTTTATCGCCAAGAAAGCCCCTAACCTCAGAAAAAAGCTGGAGCTTCTCTTCCTTCGTTAGCGTAGGCGATTCACCAGTGGTGCCAGCCAGCACGATACCATCGCTGCCGGAGTCCAAGAGCGCCTTAGCAAGACGCTTGGCCTGCTCAAAGTCGACCCTCTCCCTCCCATCAAAAGGAGTGACCATTGCGGTCATTAGACGCCCCAGGTTAGTCACAGCCCTTACTCCAACCACCCTTCTCTTTTCATACTGTTTCGCGGTTTCCAGCTTTAGGCCACCAAGCTCGGGTGGCAGCATGATCTTGGCAATAGATCCCGAGTGTCCCGCCATACCCGATCGCCAAAACCGGTAGACGGCGGAAAAAACTCTGCCTATCGTCCGGGACACAGCGGACATTTAGGTTAACCTCAGATTCCGAGGCTTCTGAGGGTCAAGAAGGCTTGCCTGACAGGAAAAGGTTTTGCTTGACCAATTCTTCAGCAATCTGAATGGCATTAAGGGCGGCGCCCTTGCGAAGGTTGTCTGACACTATCCACATTGCAAGGCCATTCACGTGCGACGCATCTTTGCGGATCCTGCCCACAAAGACCTCGTCGCGACCAGCTCCCAAAGTTGCCATAGGATACTGGTGGGTGCTCAGATCGTCCACGACGGTCACTCCTGGAAAGGCCTCCAACAACTCGCGCGCCTCCCCAACGCTCATGGGCTCAGTGAACTCCACATGAACGGCTTCACTATGACAGATGGAGACCGGGACTCGGACACAAGTGGCCGAGATAGCGATCTCCGGTGCATGCATGATCTTGCGCGTCTCCTCCACCATCTTCCACTCTTCGCTGGTGTAGCCATCGGGCCGGGGACTCCCGATCTCCGGTAGCACATTGTTAGCGATCTGATGAGGAAATGCTTCAGCCCTGACCGGCGCACCATCCAGAATGCTCCGCCACTGTTCCTGCAACTCGGCGATGGCGGCTCCCCCTGCTCCGGAAACGGACTGGTAGCTATCCGCCACGAGCCGCTTGATGGGGTTCGCCCGATGTAGCGGGTACAGGGCCATGGCCATCTGGGTAGTGGAGCAGTTGGGTATGGCAACAATGCCACGATGTTCTTTCAAATCGTCTGCATTGATCTCAGGTACAACCAGTGGCACCTGTGGGTCCATTCGATACACAGCAGAGTCGTCAATAACGACCGCGCCCGCTTCGACTATGGCCGGGATCAACGCCTGGCTAACCGCAGTTGTTGCAGACACAAAGGCGATATCAACGTCGCGGAAAGCCTCAAGCGTTGTTTCCTCTACCTCAATCTCTTGGCCCCCAACCTTGAGGCGCTTGCCCGCAGAGCGGCTCGACGCCAGCAATTTTATCTCTTCGAAAGGAAACTTCCGCTCTTCTATTATTGAAAGGAATACCGCGCCCACCGCTCCGGTAGCGCCAACGACTGCAATTCTGGGGTTGCTCAATTCCGACTCCTCAAACCGGTCTGTTGTTGTGCCGACGGGGCGCCAACCCATCTATTCTACTAGCCACGCGGAGACGAGACCACCTTGGGCCGCTCCGATTAGAGGTCAAGTATGTTCTCTAGTCCCACGACCAGCCCCCGGTGGTCTACGACGTACTGAATGCCTCTTAGCACACCCGGCATGAAGCACTCGCGATTAATGGAGTCGTGGCGCAGTGAAAGGGTCTGGCCCGCTGTGCCCAGTAGAAGTTCATGGTGGGCCAAGCGGCCGGGCATACGCGTGGCATGGATCGATACTCCATATTCAGCGCCGCCTCGGGTTCCTGGCACCGGCTCCTTGGTGGGCATTTGCCGCGTGAAGGTCTTGTCACCACCCTGAGCTACGGCCTCAGCTATGGCGCGCGCCGTGCCGGAGGGAGCATCCACTTTTTCTTCATGGTGTGCCTCAAGGACCTCAGCGTAGTCGAAGAAGCGACCAGCTATCTTGGCCAGGTGAATGAGGACCACAGCGCCCAGCGCGAAATTTGGAGCGATTAACGCCCCGACACCGCCCTGCTCTGCGAGGCGTCCGGCTTCTTCCAAATCCTCATCACGCCAGCCAGTGCTTCCGGAAACGATATGCACGCCAGCGCTGGCGCAGGCTCTGAAAACCGGAGGGGCAGCGTCACCGTTGGTGAAGTCCACCACGACATTGGGCCGCACCCTCTCCAAAAGTTTCTCAGTCGTTGGGGCGAGAGGAATTTCACCGGAGCCGTCCGGAAGTGACACGCGGTCCGTCTTCGCCATGGCATCTATGCCACCTACCGGACGCATGTCGGCAGCGTCACACAACGTCGAAAGCACCTGCCTACCCATCTTGCCCAAGGCCCCGTGAACTGCAACGTCGATCATAAATGCGCCTCCCCTAGGAAACCCTTCTCAGTGCCCACTGAAGACCTCAAACTGTACCCTATTACCGTTGCGCGCTGAAAGCGGCGACACTGATTCTCCGAGCCTCGATGAGGGATAACCAATGACGCCAGCAGAAGTGATTGCAGAACTTGGCCTAGTGCCCCATCCAGCCGAGGGTGGCTACTTCGTGGAGACGTACCGTTCGGACGAGTACATCGGCAGCGGCGCCCTACCTGATCGTTATGAAGGTGACCGGGCCCATGGCACGTCCATCTATTACCTACTCACGCCGGACTCGTTCTCGGCCATGCACAGCCTCCAGTCGGACGAAGTCTTTCACTTCTATCTGGGCGATCCAGTGGAAATGCTGCACCTTTGGCCAGATGGCTCCGGGACCGTTCCCACTCTGGGAAACGACATCATGAGAGGCATGAAGCCTCAGATTGTCGTGCCTAGAGGCGTGTGGCAAGGCGCTCGATTAAGAGCAGGCGGAGCTTTCGCCCTAATGGGAACAACTGTTGCCCCTGGCTTCGACTTCGCAGACTTCGAGCACGGCCAGCGGGAAGACCTCATAAAGAACTATCCCGATCACGAGGCGATGATCACAGCGCTGACGCGGGTCTAAAACGCTAGGCGCCGTCCGGCACATAGGCTATCTTCCCGACCACCTCGTTGTTCTCCATGATGCGCTGGCCTTCGGCCACGTCCTTCAGCGGCAGTACCGAGTGGATGACCGGGCCGATCTGCCCAGATTCTACGAATCTCAGGGCGTCGAGGAATTCTGCCTTGCTGGCCATGTGCGACCCATAGAAGTTCAATTGCTTGTTCCACAGAAACCGGATGTCGGTTATGGCCTCGAACCCAGAAGTGGCGCCGCAGGTGACAAGGGAGCCACCATACTTCAGGCTGCGGACGCTCGTTGGAAAGGTTGCTGCGCCGACGTGCTCGAAGACGATTTCCACGCCTCGGCGCTCCGTGATGCCTGCCACTTCCTTGGCCACATCTTGGCTCGTGCGGTTGATGGCATAGGCAGCGCCTAGCTCAATAGCCCGCCCTGCCTTCTCGTCACTACTAACGACGGCAATTGGGTATGCGTTGAAGAGGCGGCACACTTGAATAGCGATTGTGCCCAGCCCACCGACGCCGCCCCAAATCAGCACATTATCGCCAGGTCGGATTCGAGCCCTTGTTACCAACATGCGCCACACGGTCATGAGGACCAAGGCCAAGGAACCGGCCTCTTCCCACGGCAGGTTGGCCGGCTTGGGAACGACGTTAACGGCAGGTACCCGCACGTACTCCGAATGGCCCCCGTCGAGCGGGCCCGTCTGGAACCCCCAGATACGAAAGTCGCGGCAGAAAAACTCCTGCCCGTTGGTACAGGCGGCGCAAGAGCGGCAACTCAAAGATGGGTGGACAATGACCTCGTCCCCAGGCTTGATCTTGTCGACCTCGTTACCCACCTCCTCGATGACACCTGCGGCGTCGCTGCCGGAGACGTGGGGCAAAATAATCTTGAGGCCCGGGAGACCCCGCCGGGCCCAGATATCGTTGTAGTTAGCACCCGCCGCCTTCACCTTGACCAGGACATCGTTGGGGCCAACCTTGGGTACCTCTACGTCCTTGTAGCTGAGAACGTTGGTCTCACCGTGTTCTTCGAAAACGACTGCTTTCATCATGTGCCTCTGAGAGCCAAGCAAGGCCCGGCTAGAATTTCGGTGTAAGCGATCCTATGTTACCGGCCCAGCCGCACCATCGTCACCTGCCCGGCAGGACGACCATAAAAGAAAGGCGGGGCCATGTGGCCCCGCCTTTCGCCTTTCACAAGTCTTGCTCGACTACCCAGCCTGCATTTGCTCCAGTTCAGCCAGAATGTCATTGGGGTCAGGACGAACACCTTGGTAGGTGTGGACCTGCCTAACAATCCCTTCTGGGTCGATAACGATCACCGACCGCATGGCGGTGCCTCGCTCCTCATTGAGTATGCCGTATTTAGCGAGCACCACACCATGAGGGTAGAAATCTGACATGAGCGGGTACGAAACTTTCCCCAACGCCTGAGCCCAAGCTCGAAGCGAGGCGGCGGGGTCGGAACTTAGGCCCAGTACCTGGGCCCCCTTCTCCTCGAACCGGCCATTGGCCTGGTGGAACGAGGAGACCTGGTTTGTTCAACCAGATGTGAACGCCGCTGGATACGCTGATATGACGACCCATTTTTGCCCTTTGAACTGACTCAGGGCCACCCGTTCACCATCGTGAGCGGGGAGCTCGAAGTCAGGGGCCTGTTGGCCAACTTCAACCATACAAGAGCCTCCTTCCGCAGTAATTGGGACCTGAAAAGCCCCTCAAGGCACTTCGATTCGAACCGTTGCAGTTTACTTGGGCAGAGCGGCAGCGACAAGGCTGTTGCGGCGCCTTTAATCGAGTGCGCTCATTGCAGTTGTGCGGATTCCCAAGCCCGCAGCAGCCTTTGGTCTAACGTTGCCAATGGGAGGTTCAATGTTGTCGCCAGGTAGACATAGGAAGCATCGTAGGCAGTAATTCCCAGCCCCAGCGCAAGGTCCAGCACCTCAAGGTGAGATACCTCGGCCCAACGAATGCCCGAAGACAGAGCTAATTCCAAATTGCGAGACAAATCGGCTCTTTGCTCTGGATATTTCCTGGCCTTCTTCCAGGCAACGTTGGTTAGCTCGAAGGCCAGTAATACCGGGGCCACAAGATCGTAGCTTCCCACAAGGGCAAGCGCCTGCTCTTCTTCCGGCTCATGGAAGAAGAGAGCTGCTACCACTGACGCATCCACGACCTTAGCGGCCATCCCGGTCCTCGCGGATCATGGCAATGGATTCGCTGGGTGTCCGGAAGGCAGCTTCGCCACCTCTGCGGTAGGCGTCGAGGAACGATGCTCGGCCTTCCCCTACGGCCTCCTCCAAAATCGTCATCAATTCGCCTTGCAGGGATCTGTGGTTTCGCTTCGCCCGTCTTCTCAAGCGTTCCACCGTCTCATCAGGCACGTTCTTAATTGACAGGCTTGAAGGCATGGCGCCACTCCAGTTTCAATATGACGCCATAATAACTCCGTCATTGATCTTCCGACAACTTCGCTGCGTTTGACCCCAGCCAACGCAGCCAACTATCCTCCCCTCACCTCCAACCTAGGTGAACTATGCCCAACGATCCGTCCAACATCGCAGCCCTCATTGCCCGGTTCCTCAAGGAGCGCGGCGTTGAGCGGATATTTGGCTTGTGTGGGGGCCACATCCAGCCTATCTGGGACGCCGCGGCCAGGATTGGCATCCCCATCATCGACGTCCGTGACGAGCGGGCCGCCGTCCACATGGCCCAAGCCCACAGCGACCTCACGGGCCAGACCGGCGTTGCGATGGTCACCGCTGGCCCAGGTCTCACTAACGCGATCACCGGTATCGCCAACGCCCACGTTGCTCGAACCCCGGTGCTGATCATTTCCGGGGTTCCTCCCCGTCCCCAGGAGTCCAAGGGAGCACTTCAGGAACTGCCCCAAGCTGATATCGTGCGGCCCATCACCCGATACGCCCGCACTGTGCGGTCCGCCCAAGACGTGCTCCCAGCACTGGCCGAGGCAATGGCGGCAGCGGAGGGCTACACTTCCGACCCTGGTCCAGCCTACATAGACTTTCCCACCGACCTTCTGCGAGAAGCGACCAATTCAGAGCACATCAACGAAGGCCACTTCCAAGGAGAACCGCCCATCGAGCAAGCCATCGATACTGCCGCCATTAGGCGGGCTGCCGACCTGCTGTGGTCGGCAAGGCGTCCTGTAGTCATCTCAGGCCGGGGCGCTCGGGGCGCCGGTGCAGAGATGTCGCAGATCTTGGAGGCATTAGGCGCTCTCTATCTGGACACATCGGAAAGCCGCGGCGTGCTCCCTGACGATCATCCCGCCTCAGTGCCCGCCATGCGCGGTGCGGCGATGCGCGACGCCGATTTGGTGCTCACCATCGGGCGGAAGTTGGACTTCCAACTCGGTTACGGGTCAGCGGCGGTGTTTCCGAACGCCCGCTTCGTTCGCCTCGGCCAACATGACAGCGAAGTGCGGGGCAACCGGCCTGCCGACGTTGAGCTACAGGGACCCGTCAAGGCGGCTCTGCGGGCCATTCTCGCCGATGGGCAGGCTAGATTCCCGGCTACCGACGCCGAATGGGTGGAGAAGCTCAAGGCTGAGAATACCGAGCGCAGGGAGCGGCTTCGCCAAACCATGCGGGACGCAGAGTCCGGCAGCGACGGCCTCATGCATCCCCTGAGGCTCATGGGGGCCATCCAGGACGCCCTTGCGCCGGACGCCATTGTGATCGCTGACGGCGGGGATACGCTGTCCTTCGCCCGGATCGGCCTGTCGGGGGAAAAGTACCTGGACCCTGGTGCGCTGGGGTGCCTGGGCGTTGGGGTGCCGTTTGGCATTGCTGCGTCGTTGGCCTACCCGGACCGCCAGGTGGTCGTGGTCAGCGGGGACGGCTCCTTTGGCTTCAACGCCATAGAACTGGACACCTGCATGCGCCACGGGGCACGTCCGGTGTTCATCGTCGTCAACAATTCCGGCTGGAACATCGAACGGTACGATCAGATCGTCACCTACGATGGCAACATCGTGGGGTCAGAACTCCCGGGCAGCGACTACACCCGACTTGCTATGGCGTTCGGCATGCACTCAGAGCGGGTCGCCGACCCCGCCGAACTGCCCGCTGCCCTTCAGCGAGCTTTTGAACACGCCCCTGCCCTACTGGACGTCCTCGTGACCCGAGACGCCCCCTCGCCAGACGCCCGGTCAGGACTAGCATGGGTGCCGGACACCCAGCCACTGTCTACCTGGGACGAAGCAGAAAAACGGCTGGCCGGAGATCAGGACGGGTGATAGATGGCCCGCCGTGGGCCTAGGAATGAGTTCTATATCCGCAGAATGGCGCTCGGGGACGACGGACAGTGCATTAGTACCTTGTCTCAGATCACGGCCCCTGTTGAAATAGTCCCACGATGCTAATAGCCATCATCATTTCAACGCTCGCCCTGTTGGCGCTGGCGGCCCGCGGCGGAGCATCGCCTGCGGCAACACAGGCTGAACTCCACACCCCGGCACCGGAATCTGCGGCATTCCTATCCCAAGGGAAGGCCCATCGCGAACTTGGCGAGTACGAAAAGGCCGTCGAGGCCTACACCGAAGCCATCAGGCTTGATCCGACGGAGGCCGACGCCTACTACAACAGGAGTAATGCCTACCGCAATCTTGGCAATCAGTGAAGGCTGAACAAGATTTCCAGACTTACCGCGACCTTGGGGGCTAATCAAAGCGGAAACTGACTAAGTAACAGGGAGCGTCAGGGACCAAGTCCCTGACGCTCCCTGTTCACCATGTTGGCATAAGGGCGAAGGTAAGTTAGCGCCCTACGGGATGTCGAAGTAGGCGCTAATCAGTGGCTCTATGGTCTTGTATTGCTGGTCCACTACGCCCTTGATCTGCAGGGACTGCCAGCCATCCCCTGTTGTTGGGTCGAAGGTGATCTTGCCAGATACCCCTGTGAACTCGGTGATGGTGCGGAAGCCATCGGCGATCTGTTGTGAACTGACGCCGCCACCCCGCTTAACAGCTTCTGCAACAAGCAAGGCGCCGTCGTAGTAGGCCGCAGCAAACCCGTCTACTTCCTTGCCCATTTCCTTGCGGTAGTCGCTCAGGTACTTCTGAAGCTGCGGGTCGGGGTCGTCAGGATTAAAGGCGGGAGAGACGTAGACCAGCCCTTCCGCAGCCTGCCCGGATACGGTAATAACATCACCGGCCTCGGCCAGTAGGCCGGCCTTGTACTTGGGGTCGAGGCCCACTTCCACGGACTGGTTGAGCAGTGCCCCGAACTCTGAACCCAGAGTGACGTAGAACACAACGTCCGGTTTGGCCGCCTTGAGCTTCGTGAGGCTGGAGCGGAAGTCCTTGTCCTCCTGGAGGTAGGTCTCCGTGGCCACAACCTCGCCACCCATGAGATCGACAAGCTTTTTGAGGCGGTCGACTTGAAGAAGTACGGAGTCGTTGCCGCTCAGATGGATAAGTCCCCACTTCAACGGGCCTTCGCCCTTCACCTCGCTGAAGTAGCGATAGAGGACATCGCTGTTGTCCGCAGTCCTAGCCCCGTTCCTGAATGTCCATTGGCTCATCTTACCGAAGTCTGGATGCTGGACGCCGGAGCCCACCAGCACGACTCCCAGGTCATCGGCTATGGGGGCCTGGGCCAGGGCGATGCTGGTGAAAATAGTCATGATCACGGGCACATGGTCCACGCTGACGAGCTTACGCAACGCCGAGACGCCCGCTGCTGCCTCTCCTCTGGAGTCCTCAATCTGCAGTTCGAAGGTGTAGCCGGGGACCTCATCATGGCTCTCAAGCCAGTCGAAGGCCGAGGTCGCAGAGACCCTCATGACGTCACCCCAGACGGCCAGTGCCCCGGAGAACGGAGCGGTAAGGCCCATCGTGACTACTTGGGGCGGTACCTCCGTGGGAACAGGTGTATCCGCGGGCCGCTGTGTTGCTGTGGGATCGGAGCCACAGGCGGCGGCCAGAAGCGCCACCAACCCAACCAACGCCAATAGGAACATCGGGAGTCTTACGGTCAGCTTTTTCATGCTCTTGTTTCCTTTGCAGTCCCCCAGCGAAGCTTGCACACGCCCAACACTCCGACCTACCAGGGCCACTAGTATAGGACGGAGCGCAAGCGCAGCTTAGGGGAACCAAGATGAGGTTCAGCGAGACAACCGGACACTACAGCGAAGCCCAAAGGCATGTCAAGGGTTCGCAACAAGATGCCCCTATCCATAACGATTTCTTCTTATTTTCTACTGATAGTCGCCGATATCTCCTCTTTTGGCCTGCGGCTAGCGTTGGCTCGAAGGCTGGATACAACTAGACACCGACGCCTATCCATCTGACCCATGGGCTGGGTACGAAGCGGACGTTGCCGGAACGGAAGTCATTAACCCCCGCGATCGCCAAGCACCTACCGCACCTCCGCCGCCACGGCGTCGCCTACTTCAATGGTTGTTGCTTTGCCGCCAAGGTCTGGGGTGAGGATTTCGCCCTGGGAGAGGATGGATTTGACGGCGTCGTTCAGGGTGGAAGCAGCGGCGGGCTCGTCCAGGTGGTCCAGCATCATGGCCGCTGATAGCAAGGTTGCAAGGGGGTTGGCGATGCCCTTTCCTGCAATGTCAGGGGCGCTGCCGTGGATGGGCTCGAATACCGATGGGTTCCGGCGCGTGGGGTCGATGTTGGCGCTGGCGGCCAGGCCAATGCTGCCGGTGATGGCGGCGGCAAGGTCGGTGAGGATGTCGGCAAAGAGGTTGGAAGCAACGACAACGTCGAATATCTCTGGCCGTCGCACGAAGTCCATAGCGGCAGCGTCCACCAACAGCGACTGGGTCGTTATGTCGGGGAATTCCGCGGCCACTTCGGCGAAGACCCGGTCCCATAACGTCATGCTGTAGCGCTGGGCGTTGGACTTAGTAATTGAGGTCACCTTCTTGCGGTCGCGGCGCTGCGCCAGCTCGAAGGCATAGCGCACCACCCGCTCAATGCCCCGGCGTGTGAACACACCGGTCTGGATGGCAACCTCATCATCCGTACCTTGATATTGGAAGCCACCCACGTCGGCGTACTCCCCTTCCGTGTTCTCCCGCACGACCGCCATATTAATGTCCCCGGCCTCCTTATCCCGCAAAGGAGAGGTCACACCAGGATAGAGGACGTTGGGGCGCAGGTTGACGAACAGGTCAAATCGCCGTCGCAAGGGCAGAATGAGGCCACTGATAGACAGATGCTCCCCCACTCTTGGGTCTCCCACGGCTCCGAACAGGACAGCGTCGAAGGGCTGAAGCTGGTCTGTAGCGTCGGGCGGCATCATCTCGCCGTTCTGGAGGTAGTAACCGCAGCTCCAGGGGAACTCTTCAAACTCGAAGCTGATGTCATGCTTGGCTTCGAGCGCTCGCAGGCCCTTGATTCCCTCGGCGATGACCTCTGGGCCTATGCCGTCCCCAGGCAACACTGCGATCCGATGCTTTCCCATTTGCGACCTCTCAGTTCAGATTTTCGCCAGTTTAGCAGACCTTTGAGGCTCGGCACGTTGGCGGTCTGCTATCCTTGGCAAACCTCAAACCAAGGAGCACATCATGGCTCGCATACCACTGTTCACCACGAAGGAAAATGTTCCCTCTGAGTCGCACGACATCTTTGACGCCATCGCTGAAAGCCGGGGCTGGATCCCGGGACCCTTCGCGGTGATGCTCAACAGCCCTCAGGTCGCCGGACGGGTCGCCCATCTGGGCGCCTATCTGCGCTTCGAATCTGTGCTGTCCAAGGAGGAGCGAGAGCTGGCCACGCTAACAGCGGCCAGGGAGATAGATTGCAATTACGAGTGGTCGCTCCATGTGGACCTTTCACGAAAGGCCGGCGTACGAGAAGAAGCGATTGAGATAATCGGGAACAGGGGTAGCCTCGATGATCTGACCGAGCGCGAGGCGCTTATCGTGCGCTACGGCCGGGAGTTGATACCAAACCATACCGTTTCCTCCGAGACCTTCGCCGCAGCGCACGAGGCCTTCGGAGATCAAGGGGTTGTGGACCTCACGGTTACGATCGGTTACTACACTATGTTGGCTTTTGCCCTCAACGTCTTCGAAGTTGAGCCCGACCCAGGCACGCCCCGGCTACCGTAGCTACTTGTGGCTTCTGAAGACAAGGGCTTCATCATCGTTCCGAGCGAGCTTGGCGAGAGAAGCAATCTGGAGGGGCGGGGGGGCAACGCCGGGCGACGAGCTCAACCACCACGAGGTTGCCACGTGCCGGATTACCGGGACTCGCAAGGACGCGGGGGGCGGGTTTGTGGCCTTGGCCACGAGCCAACCTGAACCCAGCGATGAAGCCCCTAACCCTGGATGGGCGGCAGTCCAGCCAGAGCCCGTGCCTGGTGCAGGACATCGACCAAGTCTGCGTACTTCAGCTTGCCGGTGTTGGTATTGCGGGGGCTGGGGTGGAAGCAACAAAGCACGGAAGGAAGGCCCTCTCCCATCTCATAGACTTCGCCATGCTTGAAGGGCAGCCTTAGCCGCTTCTGTGAAGCCTCAGAGGCGAAACGGATGAACGCCTCAAAGCCTACCCTTCCCAGCGCCAGCACCAACCGTACCTCAGGCAAAAGCCCTATCTCGCGAGCCAGGAAAGGCCGACAGTTCGATAGCTCATCTGCGGATGGTTTGTCCTGGGGCGGCACGCACCTGAGCGCCGCGTTGACATACAGGTCATTCAACACAAGCCCATCGTCGATGTGGTCGGAGGTTGGCTGGGAGGCAAATCCAGCCTCGTGGAGGCCCTTCCAGAGGAACTTTCCTGAGGCGTCGCCTGTGAAAACACGACCCGTCCTGTTTGCCCCGTGAGCGCCCGGAGCCAGTCCTATGACCAGCACCCTGGCGTTGGGGTCTCCGAAACCAGGGACGCCACGGGCCCAGTAGGTCCAGTCCATGAACGAAGCTCGCTTCTTGACAGCGAGATCCTCCCTGTAGGCCACCAGGCGCGGGCACATGCGGCAAGCAGCAATTTCTTCCGCCAGATTTTCAAGGGCGATTACTGACATGATTCACTAAACACGCCTGTGGGGCATTGGTCGAAATTTCATTGCCAGAGCCAAAACAACAACTAGCAATATCCTAGAGATACTGTGGATGACAACAGCTTAGCGGTCTAGGGCCCGTGACCCGACGCAATTATCGCAGAGAGAGCAATTCTTTATGGGCGATGCATCCCGTCCCAACGTCGGGTCAAGAGAAAGGCGCCCCGAATGGGGCGCCTTTTCATTACTCATCAATCTCGGCGCTCGTAGCCGCCAGGTCGGCGGGGCGGGCCCCTACGGTCGTCAAAGGAGGGGCGGTCGCCTTCTGGCGGTCCGTCCTGCTCACCCCTTTCGGAAAGCCGTCCGAACAGCTGCCCCAGGCGCTCGCTCAAGTCGTCCTGGACCACAACGTCGGAGCGGACAAGAGCCTTGCGGGAAAGGTTCACCCGGCCCATGGCGTCTACTTCGATGACCTTGACCATGACCTCGTCGCCCACCTCCATCGCCTCTTCAACGCTGGGAATATGGAAGTCGGCGATCTCACTGAGACGTACCAGCCCTTCCTTTCCTGGCAGGACTTCGACGAAGGCTCCGAACGACATGATGCGTTGGACCTTGCCGGTGTATATCTGTCCTATCTCAAGGTCGCGTGTCATGCCCTGAATCGATTCAAGGGCGCGCTGAGCGCCGTCTTCGTTAATAGCGCCGATGGTAACGGTGCCATCATTGGCAACATCAATGGAGGTCCCAGTCGACTCGCTCAGGCCCCTGATAGTCTTGCCGCCAGGGCCAATCAAAGCGCCAATCTTGTCCACCGGAATCTTGATCCGGTACATGCGAGGTGCGTGGGCGCTGAGTTCGGTCCTAGGCGCCGGAATGGCTTCCTTCACCTTGTCCAGGATGAATAGCCTGGCCTCAAGCGCCTGATCGAGCGTCTCATCTACGATTTGTAGGCTGATGCCCTTCAGCTTGATGTCCATCTGCATGGCTGTAATCCCTTCAGGGGTGCCAGCAACCTTGAAGTCCATCTCACCCAGGTGGTCTTCGATACCCTGGATGTCGGTCAGAACGCCGTGGTTCCCCTCTTCGTCGACGACCAACCCCATGGCGATGCCGGTTACCGGGGCCTTGATGGGAACCCCTGCAGCCATCAACGACAGCGTGCTTGCGCAAGTGCTGGCCATGGAAGTGGAGCCGTTGGAGCTGACCACCTCTGAGACCATGCGGATGGTGTAAGGAAACTCTTCTTCATCAGGGATGACTGGCGCCAAAGCTCGTTCGGCGAGCGCGCCGTGGCCGATTTCCCTGCGGCCCGTGAACATACGCCCAACTTCACCCACCGAGAAGGGGGGAAAGTTGTAGTGATGGATATAACGTTTGGTTTCCTCAGGGTTAATGCTGTCCAGGCGCTGCTTCATGCTCAGCGACCCCAACGTGGCAATGGTCACCACCTGAGTCTGGCCTCGCTTGAACATCCCGGAACCGTGAACCCGGGGAATGAGGTCCAACTCGATTGAGATGGGCCGGATCTGACGCTTGTTGCGTCCGTCCGGGCGAACATCTTCTGCGATGACCTTCTTAGCTATCCTCTTCTTTGTGAACTCGTCGAAGGCGTTGCTAACAGCGGCGGGTTCGTGGCCCTCTCCGAAATGGGCCCGGACCTCTTCGAGAAGCGCAGCTACTGCTTCGTTCTGCTCTGCCTTCTCCTGATTTATGAAAATCGCCTCGTCCAAGCGGCTCCCCACAAGGTTGGTCACTTCGTCGACCATTTCCTTCGTAGGCTGAGTCTTAGATTCGTAGCTCATTGTGGGCTTGCCCACTGCGGCAACCAACTCTTTCTGGAGCCGAACAATCTCCTGGTTGACCTCGTGCCCCCGCCGGATGCCTTCCTTGGCCAACTGCTCCGAGACCTCTTTGGCTCCGGCCTCGATCATCATGACCTTGTCTTCAGTACTGACCACAACCAGGTCCAGCGAGCTGTCCGCCAATTGGGGGAAGGTAGGGTTGATGACGAATTCGCCGTTAATGTAGCCGACTCGGGTGGCGCCAATAGGCCCTTCAAAGGGCATTTCCGACATCGAAAGAGCGGCGGAAGCGCCGATTATTCCCAGGATATCGGGGTCGTTCTCCTGGTCTGCGGAGAAGACCGTGATAACAACCTGAACCTCGTGGTGAAAGTTCTTCGGAAAGAGGGGGCGGACGGGCCGGTCTGTAAGACGAGCCGACAGAATGGCCTCTTCAGGCGGCCTGCCCTCGCGGCGGAAGAAGCTCCCAGGGATGCGTCCGGCAGCGTAAAGCCGCTGCTCGAATTCAACGGTCAGCGGGAGAAAATCGATACCTTCACGAGGGCGCTTGGAGGTGCAGGCCGTGACCAGCACCATCGTGTCGCCATAGCGGACGGTTACAGCCCCGTTGGCCTGCCCCGCAAGCCGGCCGACCTCCAGCACCATGTCGCGCCCGCCGATGTTTCTCGTAAATTGTTGAACAGCAATAGCCATAGTTGTGTGCCCCTTTTTCCTGCACACCCCTTATAAAGCGATAGCACCCTGTGGGCAGAGTGCTATCGGCGCAGACCCAATCGCTGAATAAGGGAAGTGTACCGAGTGACGTCTAGATTGGCGAGATATCTGAGGAGTCTCCGGCGTTGTCCTACGAGCTTCAGCAACCCTCGCCTGGTGCTGTGGTCGTGCTTGTGAAGCCGGAGATGGTCAGTAAGTTCGTTGATGCGCTTCGTGAGCAGCGCTACCTGTACTTCCGTGGATCCCGTGTCTGTGGGATGTGCCTGATATTCCTGGACTACCGTCGTCCGTTGATCCTTGTCCAAGCCCCCCCCTCTCGTTTTCGCTTCGCTATTAGTTCTTTGCAGCCGAGTATATCATAGGCCCCTTCGGGGTGCCAAGGCTGGAAGCGGATGACCGACCCAGCGCTTGGAGCCTGTTTCCGGCAAGGTGTGCGGTTGTGGACAGTCCCATGATGGGAGGCTATCCTTTTGACGCTTCCTGGAAGCAAGCATCGGGTAGCCTTCACGTCTCATTAGCAGCCAGATCAACGACGCCACGAATGCACCTTGGCGTAGGATAGAGACCAAGCGGCCACTATTCCCATTACTCCGCACTGCTAAACATCATGCCAAGAAATCCATCAAATACCACGGGGAAGACCAGCGGGAAGCCTAATAATGATTGGCTCCCTCCCGCTGAGGGAGTTCTTCCCGACAGCCTCCTAAGGGAGGCCCTCAGGCAAGGGTGGATCACCGCTGACGATGACATCCTGCCTAACGTCCAGCCCGCCAGCCTTGATCTGCGGCTCGGTTCTGTAGCCTACCGGCTCCGCAGCAGCTTTCTCCCCCGCAACAGGACTGTGAACAAGGCGCTAACCGACTACCAACTGGGCCCAGCGATACCACTGGTAGACGGCGCTGTCTTGGAGAAGGACCGCCCTTACCTCATACCTCTCAAAGAAAGCCTGCGGTTGCCTCATGAAGTCCTGGCGCGGGCTAACCCCAAGAGTTCCACCGGCCGGTTGGACATCTTCACCCGCATTGTCGTGGACAACGGCTCTGGGTTCGATGAGATCCCAGCCGGGTATGCCGGACCGTTGTATATCGAGGTGGTTTCTCGATCATTTACGATCCAAGTCGCTGAGGGGCTGTCGCTCAATCAAATCAGACTTGTCCATGGAAAGAGCTCAGGACTATCCGACGAAGACCTCAAGCGCCAGCACGCACAATCGCCCCTTTTGTACCAATATGAGATCGGTGGCAAAAACCCTCGCCCATTGGAGGCCCTACCCGTTTCCGATGGCGTCTTCTTAGCTGTCGACCTATCCGGGGATACGGAGAAGATTGTGGGCTACCGGGCAAAGAAGAACAGCCAATTACTGGATCTGTCCAAGATTGAGCACTATTCCACCCAGGAGTTCTGGGAACCAGTTGCTTCTGATCGAAGCAATCGCCTCATCTTGGAGCCAGAGGAGTTCTACCTTCTGGTGTCCTTAGAGGGCGTTGCCGTGCCACCAACGTGGGCCGGTGAAATGATGGCCTTCGATCCCACGAGCGGCGAGCTCAGGACTCACTATGCCGGCTTCTTTGACCCTGGGTTTGGCTTCTCACCGGCTGAACGCGTCTTGGGGAGCAGGGCGGTACTGGAGGTTCGTGCTCACGATGTGCCGTTCGCGCTGGAGCACACCCAGAAGATCGCCCGATTGAAGTTCGAGAACCTAGTGAAGCCGCCCGACAAGTTGTACGGAATAGAGATAGGGTCTTCCTACCAGAACCAGCGGCTCAAGGTGAGCAAGCATTTCAAGGCATCAGCGCCCAAGGCTTCTCGTCAAGCGTCATACCTCCAGGACGGAATGCTGTAGGACGGCATAAGTTTAATTAAACGCCCCT